>ENA-OQIO01000911-OQIO01000911.1-human-gut-metagenome-genome-assembly--contig:-NODE-911-length-15280-cov-3.335577_pt1 | contig 15280 bp, 8 predicted proteins | sample MGYA00242573_ERZ504737 | MGnify/ENA primary metagenome ERZ504737 (study PRJEB26092, sample SAMD00036203) | human gut metagenome | host: Homo sapiens | study: EMG produced TPA metagenomics assembly of...
AAAAAAAAATTATAAAAACCGGGATTATCGTAAAACAGCGGTCAATACTCTTTGTGCATTTTTGTAAAATATTTTCTCCAGTTCATCCTCCGAAAGCCCTGTCTGATGAAGTGTTTCATACAGCATGACCATTTTGGCAGGACTGTCAATTTCCATCCGGCTCTCCACCCCGTCAAAATCCGAACCGATTGCCAGCACCTCACTGCCTGCAATTTTGCGGATATGCAGAATGTGTGTAACCATATCGCAGATACGGCTTTCACCGTCCGGCGGCTGTGTATCCGAAAGAAAATGCGATGCAAAATTCAAGCCCATAACGCCGCCCGCTTCCGAAAGCTTCCTTATATATATATCAGGCAGATTGCGTGGGTGCGCCGTTATGGCGCGTGCATTGGAATGGGATGCTACAAACGGCATGCCTGTCTTTTTTGCAAACTCCGCCACATTTAAAAATCCGCCGTCCGATAAATGCGATACATCAATTACCATGCCGAGCCGGTTCATTTCTTCAAGCACTTCAAATCCAAACGGTTTTAAGCCCTTCTGCATGATATCCCGGTCTGTGCTGTTTGGGTACCCGATTTCATTTTCATGATTCCATGTCAGGGTTACAAGGCGTACACCGTCTTCATACGCACGGTATAATTTCTGCATTTCTCCGCCCATAACGCCGCCATCCTCAATCGTAAGCAATATACCCGTTCCTAAATCCTGCATTTTATCGTTCTGCCGGATATCCGGTATATCCCGCCGGGTCAGAACCCTGTACAGTTCTTTTGGGTTGGCATTTAATTCGCGTTTATAAACGGAAACTACACGGTCATACTCTGTCTGTATGGCTTCTTTTCTGTCCACTCCCGTATACGTCCCTGTCGGAATAAAAATGGATGCACACTGAATCACACACCCGCCCTTTTTCAAGGATTTTAAATCTACATTTTTATGATTCCGGACTAGCGTTTCCCCTTCTTTTAACTCTGTGAGCGTATCACAGTGCAGGTCAATATATTTCATAACATTCTCCTATTCTGTAGCATTTTAATGCCGGAAGAATCGCGGACTGAATTTATTCAGTTCTGCGATAAATTCAGAATTGTGACGCCTGTGGCACAATTCTGTTATGCGAAAATCTTTAATTTATGGATTTTCGCATTTCTCCTATTTCAATATAAAAATCAATTTTACATCATATTATCAGACGAAAGGGAATATTACAAATGCGCATTACTGAAATACCGTCACAGCATTTATAAAGTAAAAGTGCGTCACGGAAACATAAACTTTTCCGTGACGCTTATTTTCTGTTTTTTGTTGTGCCGGCATCCTCGTTGGGAGCTTTCGCCCCAACTTCATTTCAATTTACTTAACTGAAAATATTAAAATATACTTCTCCCGGTATTACATTGTTCTTGCACTGTGTTGTAATACTGCTTACCGTTGCATTGACTGTGCTTCTAATCTGTGCCTGCTTTGAGGAAGACGGTATGGAAGCCGTATATCCGCTTGGCAGCTTGTTAGAAGATGCTCCTGAAAAGCTGAGGATATTGCTGAATTTCTTGAGTGTAAACGGCGGCATATAATAATTGTAGCCGTTGTCATAAGAAATGCAGTTGCTTAAATATGCCGTGCAGGAGCTGTTATTGTTATCAAAGCCTTTACTGCTGTGTCCAAAGGCTAAACAGTTGGTTACGGTTCTGACACAGCTGCTTGTGGTATTTACAGAACCGAACTTAAATCCGTTTGGATTGCCGTCGTATTTGCTTTTCCAGTTTGCAATGCTTAAAGTTCCCTGTGTGGTGCTGATAAAGCTGCCGCCTGGCAGAGAGAACTTTCCTTTTTTGTAATTGCTTGCAAAAGAAGAATCCTTCTTGCTGATTAATTCTACTAAAAGTAAATCCGTATCCAGCGCATTTCCGTTATTATAATCGTATTCCCCGGTAAAAATGGTCGGGTCACCGTTGTTCCAGCATGCACAGTTGGTATATGTCAGGTTGTAGGTTAAGCTGTCCTTATCGTAAGAATCCCAGCCGTCATCTGAATTTTCCCATGAATAACAGCCGTAGAATACATTTCCCTTGCCTGCGCCAAGCTTCGGCGCAAAGCCGTCTGCGTTGCCACCGAGTGTATAGACATCACAATTTCTGTAGCTGTATACAAAACGCATAGTATTGCTATATGCACCACCTGTAATCTGCACCCCGGCATCATTGTTGTAACGCACGATGCAGTTTTCAATCGTATTGTTGCCTGCGCTGCTTCCCTTAATCTGGATGCCGTTATCCGGTGCTTTCTGGATAATCAGGTTCTTGATTGTATAATTGCTTCCCGAAATGCGGATGCCGACTTCTGAATCCGTTGTTGCTTTTCCGATATAAGCTGAACGGAATGCTGAAAAGTCTAACACCGGATAGGTACCGTCACTGTTTTTTACACCGATAATAGATACATTGGCATTAGAAGCTTTTAATGCAAGCTGTGCCGTACAGCTGATACTGCTGCCCTTCACATAGACAATGCCGCCGCCCGCTTTTTCAGCCTTTGTCACAGCCGCCGTCAGTTCTGAAAAAGAAGTAACGACTGTTCCGTTGCCGGTATCAGTTGTGGAACTTCCGGAAGATGAACTTCCAGAACCGGATGAAGCAGAGCTATCCACCTGAATCTTGTAAATGTTAATACCGCTGTTTGAAGAATACAGATACACGTATCCTGATGAACCGGAATAGTTATATGAAACCGTTGCTGCCGTTGTGCCTGCATTCATCGTACCAAGCTTATTTCCCGAACCATCTGCCACAACAAGTGTTCTTGCCGCACTGCCGGAACTCATACAGGTTACTTTAATGGTGTCTGTTCCCGATACCGGTACTTTGACTGCACGATAGCTTGTCGAACCGCTGCCGCCCAATGCCAGTGCATATGTATATGCTGTTCCATCCACTGTCTGACTATTTGCAATCACAGACATAGTCTTTGATGATGTTGCAATCAGTGACAGGTTATCCACTGTTACCGTAGAGGAAATTGTTCCCAGATTTTTAAAACCGGTATTTTTAAAATTCCATGATGTAGAAGCTGATGCTTTTGCCGTCATAGGACTGCCTGCAAGCACCATTGCCAGCATACAGACAATACTCATGCCCCATGCCAATACTTTTTTTAAACCCTTTTTCGCTTTCACCTTGTGAAACCTCCTTGTTTTTGCCTGTTTGTTTTTGTGAAGCAAAAATCTCATGTGAGAAATGATTTTCCTCTTTATTTTTGCTTTGCCGGCACAATGCAGTCATTGTATTTTTTTACAAACCAAAAGTCAACGGCAGTTTTTACAAATATATTTGTGCATTTTGTACATGTTTTTTACGTTATAAAACTATTTTTATGCACTTTCCACAATCACTTGTTTTTTACATTTTTTATAACCTTTAGCGTTTCCAGATACTGCCGTGTTTTACAAAGTTAAAAGCTATTCATTTTTGAAAAAGTTTTTTTGATGCTATACAGTTTTCACAAAATTGCACAGAAAATAATTAAGCCCGCTTTGCGCTTAATCTATTCCCTGTACACACCTATTTTTCATTCCCATGTGGCAGACGGACTCTTAAAAGCTTGCGTTTGAGCATTTTTTTATCAAACGGAATCAACGGATAAATATAACTGCATCCTGTCATGGTACGGTTAAAGGCAATCGTTGCCGCTATTAAAAGGATTCCTGCAATATATCCTGCCAGATTAAATACCGCCGTCAGGCACAACAGAATAATCCGCATAAATTTCATTGCATATCCCATCTCAAAGCTTGCCTGCGAATACGTGCCTACCGAAACCACCGCCATATACAGCATGGATTCTGCGTTAAACCACCCGGAGCTGACCGCATACTCACCTACCACAATACCGGCAACAACGCTGAGCGGTGTTGAAAGCAGGGTCGGCGTATTAACAGCTGCCAGCTTTAATCCATCAATGGAAAGTTCCAGCAGTAGCAGCTGAAAAAACACCGGGTACAGTAATCTCATCGGACACCGTAATAAACATCATCCACTCCGGCAGCCACTGCGGGTTGTCAATCAGTAACAGCCATGTCGGTGTCAGAAGCATTGTAACCAATGTCAGCAGGAATCTCGAAATTCTTAAATACGTCCCAATGACCGGCGCAAAATTATAATCGTCTGCTTCTTCGATAATATCAAAAATCGAAGTTGGCACAATCATGACCGCCGGAGAATTATCTACCATAATCACGATATTTCCGTCTAATACCGCAGCGGCAGCGGTGTCCGGACGTTCCGAATACTTAAATTTCGGAAACGGATTTATCCATTTATGCTCATATAAACACTCTGCAAGACTTTCTATATTCATTGTCAACGCTTCTACACGTATTGCCTGAATTCGCCTTTTTATGCTGTCTAACAGCTTTTTGTCGACTTTATCTTCCATATAGCAGACAGCAACGTCGGAACGCGAGCGTGTGCCTACCCCCATCAGCTCCAGACTTAATTGGGGATCGCGGATTCTTCTGCGCAGAAGTGCCGCGTTTAAAACGAGCGTTTCCACAAAACCGTCCCTTGAACCACGAAGTACTTTATCCTTCCACGGCTCTGTCACACTACGCATCGGATACGTCCGGCAGTCTAAGGACAGGCACTCTGAAAAGCCGTCAATAAAGCAGACTGTTACTCCCGAAAAAAATGCCGTCAGTGCATCACTCTGCTTAGTAATTTTATTGACTTCTGTATAGGGCATGCCTTTTTCAAGAAAGGAATCCACATCCGATAAATCTTCCGGTTTGAGTGAATAAAAAAACTGCATCAGTTTTTCTATCATATCTTCCTGTACAAATCCATCTATAAAAAAGAATCCTGCCTTTTTTCCACCGATTATAATTTCTCTCGTTAAAATATCAAAATTCTCCTCAATGCGGATTTGTTTTTTCATACTACGGATATTTTCATCCGCACTGGTTGAAAATTCTGTCCTGATATGATCTGTATTTATTGTCTGCATCGAAATAAATCCTCATTTCATTTCTGCGCTGGTTGCGCTTTTTATCCATAGGATATCCTCCGTCCGTGACTTCATACATCTTTTGAAAAAAAATAACAGAAATCCTATCCGCACGCGGTATATGATTTCTGTTATTTTTATCTTTTTTAAATTATTGTTTTAAAGTCGCTCTTAATACTCTTAAAGTTCTTCATCGGACTTTTTCTTTCGCTTACTGCCTGCAAATCCTGCAAACATTGCTGAAACTGCCGCACCGAAAAGATACCATACGGAATGTGTTTTATCTGCTGTCTGCACACTTTCCTGCTGATTTTCTGCTGCATTTTCAGAAGAATCATTTTCTGAGGACGTGCCGTTGTTGTCTTCCTGCTTTCCTTCTTCTGCTGTGCCGTTTGCATCGCCGGTTCCGCCGTTTGCACTGCCGGACGGATTATCATTACCATTCTGACTGCCATCAGCTTCTCCCGTATCTCCCGGCTGGTTATTGTCCGGCTCTGAAGGCGTCGGAGTCGGTGTTGGCTCTGGCGTTGGTGTTGGCTCTGGGGTCGGTGTTGGTGTCGGTGTTGGTGTCGGTTCCGGCGTTGGCGTTGGGTCTGGCGTTGGCTCTGGGTCTGGTGTTGGCTCGGCGCGGGTCGACTGTTTCCAGATTTGCAACAGCTTCTATCAGCTGTGTGCCAGTACGCTGACTTCTTCCTGTGTTGCCGTTGTCCTGTCAAGCGCCTTTGCCGCATTTAAAGCAGATTCAACTGCACTGAATCCTTATAGTCGGCGCTGTTTAAGCCCTCAGCATTCTGAATTGCCCTATCCAGTTCCGAAAAATCTACCGATACTGCTCCGCTTTCTGTGTAATCTGCGGAGGCTGCCGCATATGCCGCTACTGCATCCCAGCTTTCTGCAAATGCCATACCTTCGCCTGCTTCCCTTGCAAAGACCCCGTTGACTGTCAATGCTTCTCCTTCTGCTTTGGCTAGCTGTCGTCTGTCGGTATTAACCGCAAAGCCCGGTCCGTAGGACTGATATTCATAAAAACGTGCTGCACTGTGGGTATTGCCGCTCATATTATCATAGCCTGTTGTCTTAATATGGCTGTCCATAAAGCATTTTACATACGTTACACAGGCATTTGACCGCCACGGTCTGCCCAGTGCCACACTATTTTCTGCCACTGAATCTGATTTTTTAAGCAGTCTGCTGTTTATGAATACATAGCCTGTTGTTTTTGTACTTTCAGTACTTGCCGCCGTTACATAGCCTGCCGCATTGGCGACAATATCGCAGTCGTCAAATACTGCCTGTGCACTGCCGAAAATCCAGTCTACATTTCCTTCAATATAACAATTCTTAAAATACTGGCGTCCGCCGCCGTCTGCCTGTAAGGTATCCTGCCATCCGGTCAGCCGTACATTATTAAAAATAAGCTGATCTGCTCTTGTAAGCATTGCAACTGCCTGCTTGCCTTCAATCGTTTCATTCGGATAATCAAAGGTATTCGCAACCGTCAGATTTTCCATGTATGTATGGTGTGCCGCTGCTTCAATTGAAACCGATGCACTGCCTGAGGTTCCGTATGCTGCCCCCGTTACCGGGTCTGTTTTTCCCGAAGCCGCATCATAACACAGCACGGTCTTTTCGCTATCCTCGCCAATTAAAGTGATATACGGCGATGTAATGCTTAATTTTTCGTAATACGTACCGTTCTTTACAAAAATAACTTTCTGTTCCTGATTGTCTGCCGGCACTGCTGCCAGTGCTTCCGCCACTGTTGTATACACCGGTACAGACTCACTGTCAAGCGTTCTGATACCGGAAGCATCTACAACCATATCGTATGATGAAAGTTTAACAAAGTTAAAATTACGGTATGTCTTTATGCCCTGTGTATTTTCAAAGACAACTTTTACTGCATTTCTTCCGTCCTGTAACGGAATCGTTATATCCACCGCTTCTCCTGCTGCCGTTTCTTTTTCAGACAGCAGCCGATCTCCTGCATACACCGATACTTTTCCGGCTTCATCATAGGCAAACTTTAAAGCAGCTTCATTTCCCGTTACCGTATCATTAGACTTTTCAAGCACCGTCATCTGCGCCGCCTGTGAACCAAACTGGTATTCGCCTGTATGTCCTGCTGTTGCCATAATGGATACCGGCGCTGACGGGTTACTTTCGTTATCCTGTCCGACTGCCGCTACGGTGTAGAAATACGGCACTTCATTTTCAGCAGTTGTATCCGTGAATGTAATATCTCCAGTAGTTCCTATCTCTGCATACCCTTCTGCACGCTGTGTTGAACGGTAAATTCTGTAGCTGACCGCTTCCGGTACGGCAGACCATGTAATCACATTTGCCGCATTTCCTGATTTTGCATCAATTGATGGTGCAGTCATCGGCAGTACAAAGTGTACAGACGCCGTTTCCATGGAATTGCTTTCCTGTTCACCGCAGACACCGGTAATTCTGAACCGGTACTCTCCTGAATTTTCCGGTACATAGCTGTAAGAGGTTTCCGCAGTGGTATCCAGTTCTGTATATGTTGCGCCGTTATCCTGTGATACTTCTACACGGTACTTTCCGTCTAACTGCGCACCCTCGCCGCTCCATGATACCGTAATTGATGAACGGTCTTGTGCAATCACCGGTGCATCTACCTTGGTAACAGTTGGTGCTGTTCCGGCATCTTTATAATCATCTTTCTGATTGTATAAAATGTTTCCATCAGCATCTTTTGCCACCCAATTGGTAATTTCTACATCTGCACCAACCAGTGCCAGTCCGTAGGATACGGCATCATCTGCTGTCAGTGTCATATCCTTCCACTTGAATTCCTTTTTATCAGAATAAGTCTTTTTACCGTTGGCATCGACAAGAAGCGGTTTGCCAAGGCTTTCAAATTCGGCAAGATAGCCGTTTGCTGTCTTTGTAAAAGTTACATTATATTTATTATCTGCTGCAACCTCATACTTTGGTGAACCATTTCCGGCTTTTCCGGTTGACTTCATCCAGTATCCTGAAAGTGCGTCTGTTCCGACAGATGAATTGTATCCTCTGAAGCCTAAAGAAGCAAATGCATACTTTCCTGAAGTCTGGAATGCGCCCACAAAAACACCTGTTCTTTTTGCATCTTGTCCCGTAATAGAGTAGTCCTTAATCTTAATTGTCATGGACATTGATGCAAATGCATCATTTTCCGGCAGTAAAATGTAACTTGTATTGACTCCTGCATCACCTGTGCTCTGTGTAATATATCCGCTTTCTGCAGACTGTTCCGCTTTCATTACAGAACCCGCCCCGGTAACAGTTAGCAAATCCGAACCGGATACCTGTGGCTTATATCCACTTTCCTCCTGACCTGAATTGTCCCTATTCTGGTCATACAGCACATTTCCTGACATATCGGAAAGCACCATATCCGTCACTGTGACATCCGCACTGTAAACTGCCAGTCCGAACTGCGCCATCACATCCGGTGTCAGTGCAGAATCCGAAGCCTTAAAAGTCTTTTCATTGACAGTTTCACTGCCTTCCTCCTGAAATGTGGCATAATAGGTATTGTCTGCTTTCTTTTCAATGCTTACTGTATAAACAGCCCCTTCTGTCCATGCCTGCTTCGGACTTCCGTTTCCAGCCTTGCCGGAAGCTTTCAGCCAGTACGGTGATACGGCATTTGCATCGCCTGTACCTCTGAATCCGATTGAATTATAAAGGTAATCTCCGTCCGGCTGGAAAGCACCGGCATACACGCCGGAATATTTTCCATTGCTAAATGAATTGACCTTTAATTTCAGTGTCATTTTTGCAGCTTCTTTCGACTGTGGGAATAAAATGTAGGAAACATTTTTTCCTGCCGTTCCCTTATTTCCAACCATACTTGCAGATTCTGCAGTCTGGCTGATTGTCATACTGCCTGCATCCTGTGTCACGGTTACATCTTCCGTATCGCCGTAGGTCTGCAATGTATAATCAATTTTAACATCTTCTTCTGCCTGTGCTGAATTGTAAGCTTTACACCGGATGTCAGCCTGTCTGCCTTTACAACAATATCTCCGGTTTTGGCATCATAGGTATAATCCTGCTTTGCGAGAACATTTTCTCCTGCTTTAATTTCAATTGCATCCGGAAGATGATATCCGCTGTCTGCCGTAAGCTGCGTTGTAAAATCTGTACCGACTGCCGCATAATCCGCACCGCTTGTTGTAATGTGTTCAAGGTTATAGTCAACATCTGTAAATTCTTCATGAATCGCAATATTGGAAAACTTTGCCGTGCTTAAATTTTCAAGGCTGTTTGCCGCTTTATTCGCATCTACGGCAAATCCCACATAAATGTCTTGTGCCATTTCAATCGTCTTCGAACCGACCTTTGTCCACGTTACACCGTCATCAGATGCATATCCTGTAAAGGTATCACCGCGTCTTATCAACTTAAACCATGTTCCGTTAAAGTCTGCACCGCTCTTAAAATGCAAATCACTTACCAGTGGTATTCCCGCTTTTTCTGCATTTGCAGGCGAATCGATCGTTTCAGAAATATCCGAAATTTTACCGTTTGTTTCAAGTCTGCTTGCAAGATAGGTTGACCATGTGGTTTCATTGCTGATTTTAACCAGTGACATACCGAGTGCCGCCGTCTTTGAACCGCTCTCTAAGCTTTCACGGAACATCACACCGGTAAATACATGGTTGTCAACGGTTGTTGCTGAATCCAGTTTTGTAATAATTTCTGCATCACCTTTGACAAGCTGATACGTATACTGAAAATCATCGGTTGTGGCATCTGCATAGGTACTGCCGGATACGCAGCCTTCTGATGCGCCTAATTTTCCGGCACCTTTCACTGTCATCACACCATTTTCCAAACTTGCATTTCCCGCTACACCCGGATTGCCAATATCAGTGCTTGTCCACTCGCCTGTGCCAGCTGTGCTGTTAATATGCAGCTTCGATACAGATGACTGGGTCTGATTGCCATCATTATCATAGGCTCTAGCGGTGATATTGTACGTGCCGTCTGTCAACCCCGTATAATCAAAGGTAAATGGTGCGGTATCTGCTGTTCCGACAAGCTGTATACCATTGTAAAATTCTACCTTTGCAATGCTTCCCCCATTGTTTGCCTTTACATCAGCTGTCACTGTTACTGTCTGTCCTTCATCATACTGTGCATTATCCTGTAAATCAAGGGTAATATCCGGATTTGGTGCCGTATAACCGGACTGCTCTACATTTTCAACAAGTCCGTTAAAATATTCTTCTACGTAAGCATATCCGGTTGCCGGATTGATTTTCTTGGAATCACTTGCATCATTCGGATTTAAGCCATGTGCCGTTTCCCATGTATCCGGAATTCCGTCCATATCTGTATCAAATGAAGCAGCCCGTACAGATTCTTTTGCCGGATAGCCGCCGACCTCATCTTCTGTATTCACATATCTTCCGAATCTGTCCGCGTTTCGGCTACAACTCTCGCATCAATGGCATCACGGTACGGATAGGTCGCACCCGCCTGCGCAAGCACCGGTTCATAACAGTCCGCAGCACTTGTCACGGTTGCACTGTCAAATCCTTCTGCCGTATACGGTGTTTCTGAAACTACAGTTTTATTGGCTCCTTCTGTCACACCTGACATTTTTGAACCTTTTGCATTGTCAGCGGTAATTTCAGCATTGCCGTCCATGTAGTTGCCGTTTACATAAAATCCGCCCGGTTTTGTGGCTTCACCCATATCAATGACCTGATACCGAACCTGTTCTCTCGTTCCCTGTCCCGGTTTTAAGAAATTGTTGATAAAATTGGTATACGCATAACCACCACCATAGCAGGTGTTATATCCCCAGTTATAAAGAACATTATTGCTTAACTGCAGTGTTGCCGTACTGCCTCCATCCTTTGTCGGATCGCCCATGCATCCGCCGCCGATTCTTGGATTTCTCGATGTATGATTCGCAATCAGGTTATTCTGAAACAATACATTGTCGCCACCAAAAATACCGCCGTATCCGTGACGGCCTTTGGAATGTCCTGAAACAGTCAGACTTCCGATACGATACACCACTGTACTGTTCCGTCCTGTCCGCGGTAAGTTGAAACTGTTTCATCGGTATTCCAGCTAAACGAACAGTGGTCGATCATAAAAGTCTTATTATCCCTTCCCCAGAGTGCATCCATGGAATCTCCGCCGGTATGTACATTTGCCGCACCCGGACGGAAACGCATATAACGGATAATCAGATTTTCAGAATTGCTGATATTTGTATCCCAGCCGGACAGGGTAATACCATCCCCCGGTGCTGTCTGTCCTGCTACGGTAATATTTTTTCTTTCTTTAAAGGTCAGTGTCTGCTTTAATTCTATCGTACCACCCACATTAAATACAATCATCGTTCCGCCTTTATCTTTGGCAAATTCTTCGATGCCATAACGCAAAGACCCTTCTACCGGTGTTTCACCTTTTCCGTAATCCTCCAGTGTTGTAACGACATACACATCATATCCTCGTCCGCCGGTTGCAAATCTTCCACCGCCTTCTGCGCCTGCAAATGCAAGCAGGGTGTTATTTTCCGCCCCATATGCAAATGTTCCCGCCGGCAGGGATATGCCTGATGTTGCCATCAGTCCTGCCAGTGCAAATGCCGTTGCCCTTTTTACGTGATGTCTGTTCGCCCTTCTCCGCTGTGCGCGGTTTTGTATCTTCTGATTCATTACTAACCCTCCAAATAAATATTTTCCATGATATCAGGGTCAAAAGGTCTAAACCGAATGAGCTTGCTCATAGGTGGGTGCTTTTCTCCCCAACATCTTCCCATAGTTGTATCATAATCTTTCACCCCGGCATTTCAAAGATACAATCCATTTTTGTGCAAAATGTATCTTTTGCAATTATTTTTTGTAAAAGTTTTTTTGCAAAATATCTTGTTTTTAGTTTTATTTTTCGTTATGATAGACGTGCAGGGTACAATTTTTCATCGTACAAAATGTACTCTGTGTGAAAACAAAGAAATTGGAGTAGTGTGAAAAAGCCTTAAATCAAAACTTTTTCGCACGGCTATATTGTTTCCGAGCGAAAACAAATAGCCATGATTGCAGATGAGAAATCGCCTGCGCGAATTTCTCATCGCATCTTCGCGACAAAGTCGCTCAGAAATGGAGTAGTATGAATGAGCAGTTATTAATATATGGGATTTTACATGAAGCATTTACACGGACAAGTTATGCACCGGAACCGGAAACCGCAGATTTACTGCACCTCCGCTTTCCGTATCCGTTTTTTTGTATCGCTGCATTTTCACTGTCTGGTACATATAAAGCAGAAACAGATTCTTACCGGCGTACACTGGTTTCCATCATTCCAAAATACACCGCCGGACTGGCAGAATTTCCAACATTCTTCTATCGCACGGAAAATCATGAATTTTTACTGCTTTTTAATTATCCTGAAGAATTTGAGCCAGACATCTATATTAAGCAGTCTTATGAATATTTTAAACAGCGGCACAACTGCACAGTCTTTTGGGGCATCAGCCGTCCCTGTGTCAGCCTGTCCGAATTTATCTTTGCAAAAAAAGAGGCGCTGACTGCGCTTTCATTTTCGCTGACGGACAGCCATGACGATATTACCGTGTATTCTGACCAATTGTTTTTTACTGCGGGAAATGCAGATCGCTGTTTCTATCCACAGACTGCCGCGGATTTATTAATAAAGGGCATAAAAACCAACAACATTGATTTGATTCGATTTATCCTGACCGTTCTTGAAGATGAAAATACACGGCTTCGCTCTTTTTCTCCCGGACAGATGATTGCTGGGCAAATGCTTGCCTTCATAATGCTGTAACTGCCACCTTTTGGAGTCTGAATCCGGTAAAGTACGGTTTTTCAGAACAGCTATTTGCTTTCCAGCAGGAAATTATCAGCTGTCAGGGTGATTTTGAATATTATTTTTCACACCTGCATGACCTGTGTCTTTCGGTCAGCTCTGTACTTGCCGGGCAAAGAGTGAGCAAAAAGAAGGAACTCGTTCAGGAAACTGCCGATTTTATCCTGCAAAACTATGCCGATGCCAACTTAAATCTTTCAGGTACGGCACAGCATTTTCAAGTTTCCGAAGGCTATCTTTCGAGTATTTTTAAGGAACACGCCGGTATCTGTTTTGCGGAATACCTTGAAAAATGCCGCATTGAAAAAAGCTGTGTTTTGCTGTCGGACACTGCCTCGACAATTAAACAGATTGCCGAAGATGTCGCTATAACAGTGTGTATTCTTACCGCCGTGCCTTTAAGCGGCTGTTTCATATCAGTCCGTCCGCTTACCGGGAACAGAAACTGCCGTAAAAAACAAAAATACTCCGAAACAAAAATACCCCTCAGGGACTGTCAGATTTTATCGCTGACAGTCCCCGCGGGGCTTTTCTTTGCTTTTGAACCGACAATGCCTGTTCCGCTTAATGCCAGTAAGGCAAACAGCCATGTAACAGGGGTACTGTCACCGGTTTGGACAGGCGCACTCTGCGGCTGTTCCGGCTGTGCTTCTGCCTGTGCCTGCTGTGCTTCGGATACATCTTCTTTTTTCTGTATCGTCACCTCAACACGGTTGCCATCGGCGTCCACTGCCGTAACCTTTACCGGCTGATTACTTCCCTGTATCGTATAGATTCCATTATCCGCCGTAAGCTGTTTATCTCCTGCAAATACTTTCTATAAATTATCATCTTCCACCGTAAACTTTACATTTTCACAATAAATGCCGCCGTCGCTGATTCCGATAAATACAGGCGGCTGTGTGACTTTCTGCACATAAACCTGTACATTTGCCATAGCTGTGTTTCCGGCTTTATCAGTAATCTTTGCATAAACAACCATTCTGCCGTCCGGCTCTACCGTAAATTCTTTTTTGTATAAATTCCACTTTCCGTTTGGCAGTGCATTTAACTGTTCTACACTCTGCTCACCCTCTGCAACATAGTAGACAATATTTGCAATGCCTGTTCCGGTATCGTGTGCCGTAATCTCTACTTTCTGTGTCTTATTAAAGAACTTTCCGAAAGTTATCTGATTCAGCCACTTGTTCCATGTCATGTCCGATATCGTAATACTGCCTTCCGGGATACCTACCACATAGCCTTCGGCACCGCCTGCTTTAACCGTAACAGTCTGATTGCCGGTATTTAAAATTTGTATCTGCTTTCCTGCCGCCTGTCTTTCCTGACCGTAGCCTTCTTCCACAGTACCCAGCCTTTTAAACGGTATTTTTTCTTCATACACCTTTCCTCCTTAAATCCTCACATAGTTCTTTTGTATCATCATATTCTATTTATAATTCTATTATATCATAATGTTTTTTATCTATATATCTAATTTTGTAACAAAAAATGACCTCCGGTCGTCAGATTTTTGCTTTACTTCTAACGACCGGAGGTCTGCTTCATATATTCACTATATGATTTTTATTCTTTTATTTTACTTCTTTTTTCTTTCTGCCTGCACAACGAATGCTGTCATTGCCGCAAACATCATCAGTACAAATGGAACTGCACGCATGGTGTCCGCAGTTGCAACACCTGTATCCTCTGTCTGTGCATCAGAAGTTGTTGCTGCAGAACCTTCCGTAGACGGCTGTACCGTTTGTGTCGGCTGTACTGTTGTCGGCTCTGAAACAGTCGGCTGTTCCGGTTCTGACGGTGTGGTCGGCTGTTCATTTACTGTCTGATAAACTACCGCAAACGGACTGAATGAGGAAACTTCAACATAAAGTCCATTGTCTGTCAGCTGCGGCATCAGTGTTTCCAGACCATTTTCTGTCAAATGAAGCACTGCAAATGAGTAACCGCTCTTTCCTGTTCCTGCCGGATATTCCAAAGTAACCCCCATCTTGCCGTTCTTAAATGTTACAGTCTGACCTGCTTCATCTGTCAGATTCATTTCCAGATAAGAAATACTGCTGTTTTTCAAAGTTTCCGGCATTTCATTTTCGATTGCCGCTTTCATCTGCTGTGCAGCTGTATCGTATGCCTGTCCTTCTTTTACAATATTCAGGCTCAACTTTGTATTCTTTAATACACTGCCGTCTGCACCCACAAATTCAACTGTTTCAGGAACAGTTACTGTACCGCTTCCGTTGACTGTAACCGTTGTCTTTGTTTCTGTCGGTGTTGTCGGCTCACTCGGCGTCGTTGGCTGTTCCGGTGTCGTCGGCTGCTCCGGTGTTGTCGGTTCACTCGGCGTCGTTGGCTGTTCCGGTGTCGTCGGTTCACTCGGTGTCGTCGGCTGCTCCGGTGTTGTCGGCTC
>ENA-OQIO01000912-OQIO01000912.1-human-gut-metagenome-genome-assembly--contig:-NODE-912-length-15275-cov-4.715078_pt1 | contig 15275 bp, 20 predicted proteins | sample MGYA00242573_ERZ504737 | MGnify/ENA primary metagenome ERZ504737 (study PRJEB26092, sample SAMD00036203) | human gut metagenome | host: Homo sapiens | study: EMG produced TPA metagenomics assembly of...
CCGCGCTGTCGGCGTGCTGTCGCGGCCCCTGCCGTGGCTGTCGTCCTCTGACCGCTCTTTGCGTTCTTGGGGGGCCGTGCCTTGGCATGGGGCTCGACTTGGTCGCACCCATGGCGGCCTCTTGCGCCATGGCGCGCTCCAGTTCGTGGCCGAGCGCTTGCTTGCGCCCGCGGAGCCTGTCGACGCTACGCATGCGCCCAGCCTCCACGGCCGCGCGCTCCTCTGCCTCGACCTGGGCGATCTCGGCTTGATCTCCTCCTGGGACCTTTTCTTCATCGTCTAGCTTCCTTCCCGGGACCGATGAGTCCCGAATACCTGAGCAGCGAGTCACGGTTGACGCGCCAGCGGTTACCGAAACGGGCGCCCTCGAGCTTTCCCGCCGCGCACATCCTCTCGATGGTCCTGGGGGTGACGCCGACCGCGTCCGCCGCCTCACGCGACGACAAAAGCGCCGGCATGAGGTCATATCTCCCCTGGCGCATCAGGTCGTACATCAGACCCAAGGGTCCTCCGATCTGTCGTGCTATTCCGACACATAAAGAATCGCCCCGCACGGGCTATCGTGCGGGGCGATTTGGTGCCATCGGGTGACAATCTGGGCGAGGCTCGCGACTGGCTCTATTCGGTGCCGTCGGGTGTCGTTTCACCGGACTTACCGGCGTCTCCCGTAGAGGCCGGCAGTATATCCCTCACGGCCTTGGAGAGGCTTTCGGGCGCATCGTCGAGCGAGCAGACGCCGGTATTTGCCGAGACGTTGCCATCCTTGTCGATCGTGTACTCGCACCAGCCGTTTCCGGTATCGGCCGGGCGCCACACCGTCGTGGACGAATAGGATGGAGCGTCCAGACGGCATCGGAGCGGACCTTTAGCTCATCGATGCCGGCGAACCTCGCGAAGGTCGACGGCCACGTTCCCTCGAGGACGACATAGACGCCTGCGTAGCGGTCTGCGGCCCCACACAGGCTCTCGGGGGCTTCGACGTAGTAGACCGTGGCCTTTCCGGTATAGCCGTTGGCCTCAGCATCTCGAGCACCTCGCAGCGGGCCTCCTCGCCCGGATTGTCGGCGTATTTGACGGCATTGGCCTCGCCGAAGCAGGACTGTCGCGTGCTCTCGAGAAGCGAGCCCTGCCATGTCCTGTAGGCGAGCGCGCCGCCCAGATCGAGACAAGGGCAATAAGGAGGGACAGGGGAATGAGCATCACGACGAAGAAGGTCGTGAGCTGAGCATGTGCCCCACTCCCCCTGCACACATGGCACTTCATCTAGATGACCTCCCAGTCCGAATAGCTGATGTAGGAGCGCGTGATATTGCGTACGGACCTCTTCCCAAACACGTTGTATGGCGCCGGGTAGTCGTAGACGATCTCTGCCGATACCGTAACGGTCATGCTCTCGGTCCTGAGGTTCTCGGTGCCCAGGTCGCCTGCCACGGCGCTCCCCTGCCCGAGGTCCTCGTCGGAGTCGAGGGTGACGGAGGCGTTCTTCACCGTGAGGCAGTCGGGGTCCACATCGGCAGACGCGCTCACGAGCTCGGTCACGAGAGCGTTCGCGTCCATGGAATCCCAGCCCGCGGGTAGCTGGTCTGCGAGGTGCGCCAGCGAATAGTCGATTCTCGCCCGCTGGTAGCCCGTAAAGCCGAAGCCCATGATGGCGAGTACGACGGTAAGGGCGATCGGGAACACGAAGATGAACTCGGTCGAGATGAGTGCCTTGGGCACACGGTTGCAGCGCACCATCACTTCACCTCCGATGAAATCGCGGTGGCAGAAGAGGATTCAGGCTCGCTTTCGGCAAGGCCGTCGAAGACGGCCAAGGTGAAGACGCGACGGCACGGAATCTGGACGTTGACCGTCACCGATTTGCGCTCGATGGAGGAATCCCTGGACTTGTCTCCCACCCTGAGTGTCACGTCCTTTGCTGCGAGCGAATTGTGCACGATCGCGACCGTACAGCTGTCGTCGAGGCCGATTGCCCCCCTGACGTAGGCCTCGACCTCTGAATCGGTCAGATCGGGGTTTGCCGCGGCGTAGCGTGCGCCCTCGGACGCGGCAGAGGACGCGAGGGCCTTGCACCTGCTCATGTTCGCGCAATCCACGACGAGCGCTAGCATGGCAATCATGATGGGAAGGAGGAGGACGAGCTGGGTCACCATGACGGCCCTGAGTCCCGTATCTTTTGACCTCATAGCAGATTACCTTTCAAGATCGCGATAAGTGTCGCCCCGACCAGGCTCGCCGACAGCACGACGTTATAGGGGACGTTGTCTTTGAGGCGGGCGCAAGCGGGATATGCCTGATGGCTAGCTCCAGGATGCAAGCACATAGAAGATGCGTGGCGAGAAACTCAAATACGGTTCCGGCAGAAAGTACCGCCGTGAGCGCTATGGCCAACGTGAGGTAGTCGCCGGCATGCCAGATGACCCCACCGACCTTTTTCATGACAAAGGAGATCAGGCAAACGCGGCGGCAAGGGGGATGGCGATAACCGCCCACGCATAGGGCCCCCAGGGGGATGACAGGGCGCCCGCAGTCGCAAAGACGAGCAGCATGGGCACCGGGGCGATCCTGAACCTCATATCCTCTTGGCCGAGTGCCACGGAGGCCGCCAGGAAGACGGCGTAGGGATCCGAGATGAGCGATCCTGCCCACGCTGCAAGCAGGTAGGGAAAAACGAGGGTGATTTCCGAGGCCAAGGGTGGGTTGTAACGGCGAGCAAACGCACCGGTATCCGCCTGTTGGGATAGCCCCGCGTCGATATCCCCTGTATCGCCTAAGGAGATGAGCGTCGAGGGACTAACACCGTAGTTGACGGCCTCCCTCTTCACGGCCCCGATCCATTTATCCCTTTCGGCATCGGAGGGTCGCGCCTGGAGCATGGACTTGTCCTCATGCTCCCAGTGCGGCATAGCGCCAGCGCTGGTAAAGATGGGAGCGCACCAAAAGCCGCAACCGACGGCTAATGTGGTCGCCAATCTGACGCCAAAAGACACGGGAGCCTCCTCGATATAGGCATAGATACTCATATTTAATTTTGGGGTTGCGTTTGCTCAAATTAAGGCTAATTTGGTGCCAAGCGGTGACACCATTTCGATTGAAACGCCCATCCATTCGACCCAAGGCCGTGGCAATGGATGACCTGCGAAACCGAAGTGGCCGCGAAGAGGCTGCCGAGAGTACGGCATCGAGCGAAAAACGTATGAAGCGGAATCGCGTATCACTGCGAAAGAGGTGCCTGCGAAACCTTAAGCGTGTCGAACAATCCCCTCCCCTTCTACGGAGCGCGTGTCCGAAACGCAATACATGCGAAACTGCGGAGCTTCCGTCTTGAGGTTGCAGTGGAAAGCAACCGGCCAAATCGTGGCACCGAAAGGCAAATGTGTAAAACTACAAATGCTTAAGCATAGGTAACTGGTCACCCTTGAACACTGTCGCAAATGAGGCCGATCGCAATATGCCCTGTGTTTGAAATTGGGCAAGCAGCTGCTCGAAGTGCGGTACCTGCGAAGTATAAGAGTGGGAAGGTCCATACTCGTGCCCAATGTGTAGCTGCTCGATACACGGTGCCTGCGAAGCCCTAAGTCCAATCTGTCGTGAAATGCGCTGGTAAGTAACTGCTCGAAACGCCATACCTGTAAAACAGTATTCGGCAGACCTCGTCATGTCGCTTTGGTAAGTAACCGCTAGAAACTCCATACCTGCAAAACCTTTATGGACTCTTGGGATTTTGCCAGCCAGGTAAGTAACTGCTCGAAACGCGGTGCCTACAAAATTGGGAGGCCTAGCATGGATGCCTCGGTAAGGTAAGTAACTGCTCGAAACGCCATACTTTCGAAATCTGGATTCAGGCAAATTACAAAAACCGGTGGGTAAGTAGCTGCTCGAGAAGAAATACCTGCAAAACTGCTCATGCAGCTATCGGCTTCCTCGAAGGGGCAAGTAACTGCTCGAAACGCCATATCTGCAAAACATACGATCAGCGGATCAAACGGCATCCTTGGTTAAGTAACTGCTTGAAACGTCATACTTCCGAAGCCCACTTTTTTCACTCTTAATCGGACTTAAGGTAAGTAACTGCTCAAAACGCCATACCTGTAAAACCTTAACGTAATTAAGGGCGCACTTAGTCCGGTAAGTAACTGCTCGAAACGCCATACCTGCAAAACCTCGGTCATCAGCTGCTGCATCTCTTCCTCGGTAAGTAACTGCACGAAACGCCATACTTCCGAAACATGCCAGATACTGGGAGACGCGGCATGGTTAGTAAGTAACTGCTCGAAACGCCATACCTGCAAAACTCGCCGAGCGAGGAATCGAGTACGGGTTCCGGTAAGTAGCTGCTCGAAACGCCATACTTCCGAAACTAAGCATCATCGCAGGTAAACCCGAGTAAGGTAAGTAACTACTTGAAACGTCATACTTCCGAAACGCCAGGTCGACATCGCGGCCGGTGATGGAGGGTAAGTAACTGCTCGAAACGTCATACTTCCGAAACAATTCGACGACGCCGCAGGAACCGTAGCGGGTAAGTAACTGCTCAAAACGTCATACTTCCGAAACCGATAAAGCGGTATCGATTATCAGGCGACGAATAAGAGCAGCTACTGAAGCTAAAATATTGAATATTGGAAGAATAGAAGACCCGACGATTTTAGAAAAACGTTCCGTATCCGCCCGGAAACGGAACGATACTGTGAGTTTTTGAAATAACCTGACAGCCGACGGATCGTCGGACAACCGGACTGTCAGGCGGTTAGCCTTATTTGAGTTTTCAAGGTGCAACCATCAGTTTAACGGTTAAACCGTCACGGGAGAAGGGAGCCCCTCCCTATCTATGGCCATAACGGAATCTCGAGAACGCTATCGGAGCGGACGGGGGACATGGAGGGCATCGGCGGGGATGACGCTGCATCCCCGCGCCGAAAGCTCAACAGGAAGGTAGGACGATATGGATGTGGCCTTCCCGTCGCCGACGATGCAGCCGGGACCGCTGCCGGACATCAAAACGTGGCGGGGGCCGCTGTCGCGGTGAACGGCGACCCATCCCGCCTCATGGCAAAGTTTCCCTGCGCTTCCCATGGGGAGCGTCCTACCCGAGTTCGGTAATCCTCTCATGTAGGCCCGCCGCGGAAATGTCCACGATGGCAAACCCCGCCTTGGGTTCGTTGATGACCTTATCGAAGGTCATCTGGATCGTGCCTGCGAACGCGCTTCCCCCGAACGGCCTCACATCGGCGTTGTTCCTGATTCCCGAGAGGAGCTCCACGACCTGGACCTCGGACTCGGCTACCGCGCGGACGGCCTTTGCGAGGTCCTCCTCCTTCGTTTCGGCGAACACCTCCTCCGGCGTTTTGAGGTCAGCCAGCTTGAGCACCTTGGAGACGCGGGGGAAGTTCGCTGGTGCGAGCTCCAGCAGGCGCGCCCACAGGCGGCATAGTACCTGGACATCGGAGTCCAGGTCGTGCCTGGGGCTCGACTCCTCGCCGTCGACCATACGCTCGACGACCCTGAGCAGGCGGATATCTGCCGCACCAAGGGCCAGCTGGCGCACGGGGCCGGCCGCCTTCAGGCCCTTGACTCTGAAACGCTCCCCGTACGCGTCGAACACGGTCTCCTTCAGGATCCTGTTGCGCACGATGCGGACGAACGTCTCGCCGGACTCCTTGCACAGCGAGCGCGCGTAGAGCTCGACCAGCGAATCGGTGGCCTTGGCCGCGACTGCGTGGGTATCGGGGCGAACCTGAACTGCCTGCCCTTCTTGCCCTTGCTCTCGTAGACCATGAAATGGGCGAACGTCTGGGAGGAGTAGCCTCCGAACAGGGCAGCGTCGCGATCGCCCTTCACGGGGATGAGTTTCGTCTTCGAGTCGCGCGGGGAGTAAACGGTCTGCTTCCAGAAGGCCCCGCCCTCCTCGTAGGGGGCAAATGTCACGCGCAGGTTCTTCCAGGAGCAGGCGCGGACGAGCCTCTCTCGCTCGAAGTCAGCATCCCACAGCACCTCGCCGGTTTCATAATCGACGAGGTCGCGGAAGAAGCCGCCGGTGAAGAAGTCGAGCTCTGAGTCCGCACCGCCCTGGCGCCCCTGCGCCTCGATATCGCGCATGGTGCGCTCGTAGAACACTCTGTTGTTGGACCATATGGGCGCCCTTGTCTCGATAAACCTGCCGGTCTGGAGGGCAATGAGGGCATCGTGGGCATGGTAGTACCTGTTGGCCTTGCGGCTCCTCGGAATCCCCGCGCGCCTCCTGATCGTGCCGGCGACACCGGCCTTGACCGGGACGACCTTGCGCCGCGTAGGTAGCTCGAGGGTCGCGGCCAGGAGCTTGCACTCCTGGCTCCTCTCGGTCATCTGGCGCCCGACGATGGACTTCAGCATTCTCTCCGAGATCTGCGTCCTCATGAGCGCTGTGATCTTGCGCTCGGTCATGAGGCCGACCCGGCGCAGCTGCATCCAAAACGGCACCATCTTCCTCTGGACGGGCTGGGGAATGAGCGTCGAGCCCCGCCTATCGAGGCTCTCGGCACTCATGACTAGCGCCTTGTTGTCGAGTGACTCGTCCCTGCGTACCGACCTGGGCAGGATGTGGTCGACGCAGTAGTCCGCTGAGGCGATTCGCGAGATGTCGATGGGTTTGCCGGAGTAGAGGCTCTTTCCAGCCTGCCGGAAGTAGAGGTACAGCCTCTCGTCGATTTCCCTCTCATCGAACGTGCCCAGTTCGCGCAGGAGCCTGGCGGCGTCGAGATCGCGCCGTGCGTCATCGTCGAGCGCCTTCAGCGCGGCTCGATCTCCTGGGCGCGGCTGCGCGCCCTTTTGCCCTTCAGTTTGTTCGATGCGGTTCTCGTCGCCTCGACGTAGACCTTGACCGGGGCGCACCCGCAACCGACGCCATGTCCTCAATCACCTTCATGGCCTGCGTCACGCCGCGGCGAAGCGCGGGAGAGCCGGGGAGTCCGTCGATGCCGAGCTCGCTGGCCTTTACCAGCGCCGAGGCGTTGATCTCGTCGATCTTTGTGCGGAAACCGAGCTCGGTGTCGCTTAGGACCTGCATCAGGTTCATGGACGTGCCGCGGAACCTGCCGTAGGGCGCGCCCTGCTCGAGAACGTCCATGATGCACATGTCGCCGCGCGCGGTATCTACCCACACACCCGTGAGCAGGCGCTCGGAGAGCTCGCCCCAGCCCTTGAGGCGCTTCGCGCAGAAGGCCTCAATGTCGTCCTGCGAGAGGATATCCCCGTATTCCGCGGCGACCTTGCGCCTCAAGATGGAGCGCTCCTCGAACACGGTGTTCCAAAGGATGAGGTCCTCTGCCATGGACTTCTGCGCGGCGGTGAGCGACCTCACGCCGAGAAGCCCCGCCATCCAGGCCGCGACGGACAGTCGTGAGGTCATCCTCTTTGCGTCGGATGTGCCCTTGACGTGGGGGTGAGCCATCTTGAAATCGCGCGAGAGGATGCCTTCAATCCGGCTGAGGGCCATGACCGAGCCGTCAGATGCGGCATCGACCACAGCGCGCCTCATCTTAGCATCGAGCGGTATCCAGTCCTGGCCGTCCTCGGTGTAGCGGATGCCCGCCAGCTCGTTCAGGAACCGGAAGCGCTCGTAGATGAGGGAGTTCGCCGGAAGCACGTCCTCATCTACCAGATAGGTGCACTTGCCCGTCATGCGCCGGATGAAGGCCTCGGCTGCCGCGTCGGTATCGATGTGCTCCTCGTAGTTCCAGGGGGTCACGAAGGCGCGCTCATGGCCGGGAAGACGGCGCGACCACGCGAACCTCGCCTTGCCGTGGGCGTCCAAGGGCGCGGCTAAGGAATCCAAGGGCCCTACGTAGTAGGGGATCCTCGAGGTCAGCACTTTCAGGATATGGGTGCCTGCGTCCTTTAGCCAGGGATAGAAGTTGCCCTGGGCGTCGATGATGCGGCCCACGACCTCCGCATGGAGCTGGTACGGGATAGCACTGTTGTCCGTGGTGTGGATGCGGCGAAGGAACCTGTGCTCTCCGAGAGCGGCGACCATATCGATGTAGGCCGGGTCCTTTGTGGCATCCGTTCCCTTGAAGAGCCTCTCTACTCTCTTCTTGAACTCCTCATAGGGAATCACGTTGAGGTCGTAGGCGTATAGCCATATTCCTCTTGGCGCCGTCGAGCTTCTTCACGAGCACCTTGTCGTACCCCCTGCGGCCGGTCCTTTTCGGGCCGCCGAAGAAGTCCCTGTAGAGGGCAAGCCCGTCCTCGTCGGGACCGTCTTCGGAATCAGCATGGACGATGTATTTCAGTGCGAGGTCCTTCAGTGTGCGCAGCTGGCGCCCGTACACCTCGTACTGGGACACCTGGTTGTGCGAGAGGGTCTTTCCGGGTGCAAACGAGAGAAGGCTCTGTAGACGCCACGCGGAGTAGAGGCCTCTCGCGGCCTCGATGGTCGGGGCGAGTCGGTCGGGGCAGTTGGCGAGGAACTCATCGAGCGCATCGGCGTCGGATACGGATATCTTGCCGATCTGCTCGCCCTCGAGTGCGAAGGCGTCCATATTCGCCTTGTAGCCGGCGACGAGGTCGCCCACCGCCTTCGACTGCGCACGGGCGATCTTGCGTCGATATCGTCGCCCGTCACCGAGATGGCACCGGACACGGCCTTCTGGAGTTCACGGGCCGTCCAGGAGCCACCCATGCCGGCAAGCTCGCCCCCGTCGAGCTCGATAGCCTCGCCGCAGGCTCCCCCAGGGCATCGAGCTCGCGCACGAGCGCCTCGACCTGCTCGGAGGGGTCCGAGTTCGCGGAAGATACGTTGTGGCCTTCCATGAGGAAATGGCCGCGTCGCACGACGTGGTTGGCGATGGCCCAGAAGATGAGCCTGGGGTCGCGGGGGCCGTCTGCCTCCATGAGGTCGACGTCGAGGTGCGCGAGCGTGGGATATCCGTCGAGAAGGCCCTGCCAGGCTGCAGCGGCGGGATCTGCCGCGATATCGTCGCGCATGAGTTTGTAGGACATCCTGCGCCTTACGAAGAAATCGGGGTCAGCGGGCGCGATAGCCGGCGCGAACACGCGCTCCATCTCGCGCTCCCTGCCACGGGCGCGCTGGAGCCTGCGCCTAGCGGTGGCGGGGCATACGGGCCTCGGAGGCGTGGAGCGCCTCCTTGAAGCAGCGTGCGCCCATCACGGGTTGGCCCTTGTGGTAGAGGACTTCCCCGAACTCATCGGTGGCCACGAACCCGACGCTCGTGCCGTCGAGGTCGATACCGACATACCACGGACCGTTGATATTTTTAAGTTTCCTAGCCATGAGCTCTCCTGTGTGATATAAAGGGATTGTGAGTTGCTGCTCGAAACGCAGTACCTAAGTCGAAATACGGCTTAAAAGCCACAAACTGCCTATTCAGGCCGCCCCGTATGGGGCTTTTTCTTTTTCCCGACATTCCATAGGCATCTAGAGCAGGTGCTCCATGACGGTACCGGTCGAATCGGTGCGGAAGCGGATACTGCCCACCGTGTTCTCGTGGATCATATTGCCGGTCGCCACATCGACGTAGACGGCATCGCTGAGCCCGCGCGACACTTCCATCTCGGTGGCGCCGGTCTCGGAGTCGATACGGAGCTTTCCCACTTGGTTGCGCACGTGCATCTGTCCCTTGGAGTCCAGGCAGCGCTCGACCGTGCGCTGCCGGCCTCGGTCAGGTTCAGGCTATTAATTTGGAAACTGTTCACAGTTACCCTCCCCTTCTGCAAGAAGGCATGAGCCGGGCCTTTCCCGGCATTGGAGGGTTTTATTAAATTATAGACTGGCGCGGGGACGATTCCATCGGTGATTCAGGGTATCGCCATAAGGTCAGATTTAACGATTCGATATTGATAAATAGATTCATTGAGCCAGAGGATATTCTGGGGCAAACAACCTTCCTTTCGAAAGCAAAACCCCGCCCCGGCAATTAAGCCGGGGCGGGGCCAAAGGGGAAGGCGTATTCGCATTTAGGCCGTGGGATAACCGCTAGTGCCGATCTTGTTTACAACTTCGGTAGCCATAGTAATGACGCCTCGGAGCTTGCCGGAGTAAATGGCGAGGACGCTCACGAGGGCGAGGGCGAGCAGGCCGATGAGGATGATCATCTCGGTGGAGATGACGGCACCAAACTTCTCGTCAGCCGCACGGCGGACATTGTAGGTCTTGGCCTCGATATACGTGGCCATGGCGTTTATGGTTGCAGAATCCACGATGCGCTCCTTTCGATTAGGGGGTTCGAGTCTTTGGCCCCCGTCGACACGATAGGGGCTTGCTTCCCGCCCCCGAGATACATTCTGCTCCCGTAAATGCGTCAATGAGGGGCCATTTGGTGCCAAGGGGTGACAAATGGTGACACGGAAAAGCGCGGGTAGCGACATGTGCGTAGCCGTATAACGTATGTTCGCCCAGATTAAATGGCAGCCGTGGCACCGACTGTGCCGAATTATCCTACGCGGGGTTGTGCTAGAGTCGAGAAGCAATTGAAAGGTCCGTCTGCGTGCGAAAAGAGCAGTGTATGGCAGAGGTTCGCGTAATCGGAACGGCAGATGAAATCGAGCTCATCGCTCGCTCCCTCGGAGCTGCCCCCAGGATCCAGCGGCGGCGTGACGGCATGATGGCTGGCTATTTCGAGAAACAGGTCCCAAAGATTATCTGCCTAGACCTCGGGACGACGGGGCCCAACCCCGTTGAAGATGAAATCGTGGCCATCGCTATCGTGGACTGGGCGGGAAATGTGGTCCATGAGGGGAAATACGGGCCAAGTCGCAAGGAGCTCTGGCAGGCGGCATCTGAGGTCAATGAGGTCGCACCCGACAACCAGATAGACCTCCACTCTGTTTTCGACGACCAGGAAAAGATCAGGGAGATCATCTGGGGCGCCGACGAAGTTATCGTCTACAATGCCCCGCGCGTTATGAAATTCTTGGAGCACAGCGACATGGCTCCCGGATCTCGAACCAGGGTCACGGATACGATGTACGAATATTGCCGATGGCTCAGTGAAAAGAACCACGACCGAAACTGTCTTGCGAACATCGAGCTAATCGATGCTGCCGAAAAAATGGGCTACGCTTGGGGGAACAACCCGCATGGACCTGTGCCAAATGCCCTCGCCTGCCTCGCTGTCCAAATATGGATTGAGGGGCAGCAAAATGAAGAACACTATGATTTCTGAATACATGGCTTGAACAGCAGGCTCATCTAGTTCGTTGCTTCTTAGATTCAGTGGATGATTGCTTCTATCAATTCCACGGGATGATTTCACCGGGCGGCAAGACACTTAGGAAACCCGGTTTGGATAGGTGATTAGCATGAACGTTAACGATTTTATGGCGAAGCACGATATCACTGATGCCGACCTCGAGCGCATGGCCACCCCCTTTGAGAATGGCCGTTTCGAGCTAGAGCCCGACCGAAAGGTATTCAGCGGCTCGCATCTCGAAGCAGTCTGCACTCGCCGCGTTACGGTGATTCACGATGAGAAGGATACTTAGAGGCTGAACTGATAAAAAATAGAGGCGGATACAGTAATGTGCCCCGCCCTCTATTTTTGTTATCAGATACGCTACTCCTCGTATTTGTTGCCCTTCCCGCAATTACAGTCCTCGCAAAGCGTCTGCAGATTGTCCATTACGGACTTTCCCCCGCGTGAGACGGGCTTGATATGGTCGACGTGGAGCTTCACGCCATCCTCGCGGCCACGTCCGCACTTGACACACCTGAAGCCATCCCGGCGCAGCACGTCATAGCGCATCGCGCGCGTGACCTTCGCGTGTTCCTCGTCGTTGGTCATGCGAGGGTCCTGATACTCAAGGCGGCGTTTCTCCCGCTCTTTCTTCTTCTTGGACTTGCGATGCTCTTTTATAAGCATCGTCAAGATTGTCTCTGCCGCCCAAAGCACGATGGCGATCTGAATAAGAGGCATGAGAGACTGGAATACCTGGGTGTAGACATCGGATGTATCCATAGCGTTTCCCTCCGTTGAAAATAGATGCTTCAAGCATAAAGTCCCGCAAATGCCGGCCCTCCCCCACTTGGTGCCATGAGGTGACACCCCCGCTTGGAACACTTGTTCATAGCCGTCTGCCCGACCGCCTCCGAAACGATGATTGGAGCATCGGAAATTCAGGCGGAGGGAGAGATATGGCCGAGGTGCTTGATTCGAGCATGCTACCCAATTGGCTAAGGGACATGGATGACGGTCCGTCGGTGAGGCCTGGCACTGATGAGGGCGCCCCCTACGGCCTCACGTGGTGCGGCAGCTTCACGTTACACGGCCTCGGGTTCCAGGCGATGAACGGGACGACGACAGATTTTGCGATGGCCTGGCCCATCGGCAGGGGCGCCTGGCAGGTATTGCAGGACGCCTACGACATCTATGACCCGGTCGCCGGGCAGGACGGCTATATCGAGACCGACGACCTCAACGACATCATGCGCGAGAACGGGTTCCGTTCCCTCAACTCATTTACCGCCTCAGAGGGCGAGGGGTGGCACGAGAGCCTTACACGCGCCGTCGCCGCCAGGTGGTGCAGGGAGCGTTACTCGGTCCCCCTGACCTTTATCGATGGGCCGTCGGCATTGTCCAGGCTCGCCTCCTGTGCCGCCGCGTTTGACCCGTATTCGGACAGGTCGCTCGTTGCCGCCGCAATCGAGCGGGAGATGGTGCGCCAGGAAAATGCCTACAACATAGCAGCATACGCTAGCGCACGCGAGCTCAAGAGAACTCAGCTTCGCTCCTTTGCGGTCGTTCCAGAGAAACCGGCTGTTCATGGGATGGGGGTGGCGGCGGGAGCCATGCGTCGCCAACAAGACCCGGGGGCAAACGGTCGTGCGAACAAGTTCTGGCATTAGCGACAGTAGGAGTGGATTGAAGTGTATGAGAGGGTATGGGGCGGAGAAGTTGAGGGCTGCGAGATCTCCCTCAGCTTCGACGAGAAGGACGGCCTGTTCAGGTATACCGCGAAAAAGGGCGGCGTAATAACGTACAAGCGCCATTGTGCCGACCCGATAGATGCCGGCCTTATGGACGGCCCCGGGGTCGAATGGGATGGCAAGACGCCCCTTATCCCCAGCGCCTCGGAAATCAGATTCGAGGGCCGTTTCTCGCCCTTCCACACGCTCGAGGAAATCGTGAGCGGCACCTGGCTCTCCCCCGCTGACTGGCCGGGTTACCGAAAGGCGATGGCAGTCGATGAGCTGGCAGGCCGCATGGAGCGAATCGCGAGGAGCTACTCGGCGACCGCGAGCCAGACGAGGCGTACATGAATTTCGGCCTCATAGATTGCTCGAAGCGTCTGAACGCCTTGTACGGAGGGCCCGACAACTGGCCGAATCGTGCATTTGAGTCCCTGTTCACTGTGACCGGTACAAAGAGCTCACACTCGGTAGGAGTTTCGCCTTCAGGGACCACTATCTGCTCGCCGACCCGCACAAGATGCCCAGGCAGGTCGTCGAGCAGATTTGCATGACGGCTGCGAACGGAAGGCAGGAGCAACCCTCATATCGAGATGCCGTGGTTAGCCTATGCAGGCAATCGCGCTTGGAAAACGGGGGTAACGCCGATTCGTTCACCGTCCTGCCCTTTGTTAAGGTGGGTGAGTTCTTAGACGAAATCCGCAAGTCGGACAGGATTCACGTCGACCTGTATGCCGACTTCAACGGCGACAAAGTACCGATGGCTCATTTGGGCAAAACGGCGATCACTCTCAATGAGATGGATGCCGAGAGAATAAGGCTGAACATTGACAGGGCTCACGAAAAGCATAGTTACTACTGGTCGATAAGGGGCAAGGGCGCCTCCTCCAAGCTGGATTATTCGCTCCGCATGTTCGAACTAACCGAACTGGTCGCCGCCATCAAATCATGTGCAGACTGGAGCCTTTTCTTTAACCAGTGGATTGAATATCCATCTCTCGGTTATGATCTCGACGCGAACGGTAACTCCAATCGCATCCTTCTGGCGTGCGGCATGAGTGAATGGCGTTCGGACGACGCCCAGGAGTGGATGGCCGTTTCGCGCTCGAAATCAGATCGTCTTTACCATATCGAGCGTATCGACGCATGGGATTCCTACGAAGGGCCGGAATTCGAGGTCAAGGAATCGAGCGCAACGAAAACCTACCCGAGCGACCTCATCGACCAGATTGCGGCAGACCATAACGGTTCAGAGAGACGGATGGCGTGCCGCCGTTTATCAATGCGCGATATGCCGCCCAACTCGAGCATTTGCGCGAAGTCTATCCCCTAAAGCAGAAGGCCCCGGAGAAAACGCCTGGCACTGCGGCATTGAAGGACGGACTTGCGAAGCTCGAGAATAAGGCTGAACCCAAAAAGACACCAAGCCACAACTGAACTGCGCCCCGAAACTTGGACTGAACAAATAGCGACTACGCCGCAAGGGCCCGGTTCCGGAACTCCTCCGGCGTCAGGCCCTTCAATCTTACCTGCCTGCGCCGCGTGTTCCAATGGTCTATGTACTCCTCCAGGTCGCGCTTGAAGTCCTCGAAGCTGCCCCACTCCCTGCCGCGGTAGAACTCGTCCTTCACGTGGCCGAAGAGCTGCTCGGTGGCGGCGTTGTCGATGCAGTTCCCCTTGCGCGACATGCTCTGGGTGATGCCCGCCCCCTCCAGCCTGGAGGCGTAGGACTCGTGCTGGTACTGCCAGCCTATGTCCGAGTGCATGGTCGGTGCCGCCCCGTCGGGCAGGGCCTCGAGGAGCCGGTCGAGCATCCTGTGCTGCTGGGCGAGGTCCGGCGAGGTCGATATGTCGCTCGCCACGATCTCCTTCGTGCAGAAGTCGAGCACCGGGGCCCAGTAGGCCTTGGCGCCGGCGACCTTGAACTCGGTGACGTCGGTGCCGAGCTTCTGCCACGGCCCCTCGGCGCCGAAGTCCCTCGCGATGACGTTCTCGAACGTGCTCCCCACGAGCCCCCTGTAGGAGCTGTACCGGCGGCGGGAGCCCCGGCGGCGTATCCCGCACCGGATGCCCATCTCGCGCATCATCTTGAGCACGGTCTTGTCGGCCACGACCGCGCCCCAGCTCGGCGCGCAGGCACATGGCTATCTGCCGGTGCCCGCAGCCGTTGGCGGTGCGCGAGAATATCTCGGCCGCGGCGTCGCGCAGCTCGGGCCTGGTCGGCGCCTTGGGATGCGCGAGCGCGTAGTGGTACGACGACCTGGCGAGCCCGGCGCACTCCAGCAGGTCGGACAGCCTGTGGCCCAGCCCTGAAAGCTCGGCGACCGTTAGGGCCTTCTCCCGGTTCGGGAGCGCAGCTCCGCCTTCCAGC
>ENA-OQIO01000913-OQIO01000913.1-human-gut-metagenome-genome-assembly--contig:-NODE-913-length-15275-cov-4.667019_pt1 | contig 15275 bp, 20 predicted proteins | sample MGYA00242573_ERZ504737 | MGnify/ENA primary metagenome ERZ504737 (study PRJEB26092, sample SAMD00036203) | human gut metagenome | host: Homo sapiens | study: EMG produced TPA metagenomics assembly of...
TCCGTACGCGCGCTGAGCTATGGCACCAACTGTGGGGCTCGGCCGACTACCGCCGTCGCATCTCGCCCCGCTGGCGATTCATGCTGTGCGTCGCGCTGCCGGCATCGAGCTTTCGGCCGCGCTTGCCCGCGAGCTCGAGACCGTGCAAGTGCCAAAGTTTGCCACGGACGAGTATTCCTGCCGCCGCGTGCCCGGCGTCGATTCTAACGAGGTGCGCTAATGGCTGCCAAACTCATCGATCTTTCCTTTACGCTCAACGGCCGCAAGGTCAAGGTTCAGATTGCCCCCGATACCATGCTCTTTGCGCTGCTGCGCGAGCAGGGCTGCGCGTCGGTGCGCTGCGCCTGCGAAACCACCAACTGCGGTCTGTGCACGGTGTGGCTCGACGGCGACCCGGTGCTGAGCTGCTCGGTTCCTGCCGCCCGTGTTGAGGGCCGCTCCATTACCACGCTCGAGGGCCTCAAGGCCGAGTCCGAGGCACTGGCCCGTGCGATGCTGCCGAAGGCGCCGAGCAGTGCGGTTTTTGCGCCCCGGTCTTATCATGAACGTGCTGGCGCTCGCCCGCGCCGCCAAGGAGGACCCGAGCCTCGTCGCCACACGCGAAGAGCTCTCGCGCCAGCTCGCCGGCAACCTCTGCCGTTGCAGCGGCTACGAGAGCCAGCTGCGCGCCATCGTGCGCTTCCTTAACGAGTCCGGCGTGCAGGTGGGCTTTGAGATGCCCGAGCTGCCGGTCAACGACACCAGCTGCGACGGCGTCTCGTACAAGCAAATCACCCACAAGCAGCCCAAGAAGGATTCGAAGGCTCTGCTCGAGGGTCGTCCGGTCTACACCGGCGATATGGTGCCCGCCGGCGCGCTCATCGTCAAACTCAAGCGCAGCCCGTATGCTCGCGCCAAGATCCGCTCCATCGATACGTCGCGCGCCCTGAAGGTGCCCGGCGTCGTGGGCGTCTACACCTACGAGGACGTGCCCAAGCGCCGCTTTACCATCGCCGGTCAAAGCTATCCGCAGCCGAGTCCCTACGACCGCCTGATCCTCGAGAACCTCGTGCGCTACCAAAACGAGGAGGTGGCGATCGTTGCCGCCGAGACCGAGGAGGCCGCCGACAAGGCGCTCAAGCTCATCAAGGTCGACTACGAGGTGCTCGAGCCGCTGCTCGACTTTACCCAGGCACTCGATAACGACATCGTGGTCCACCCCGAGGGCGACGTGACCTTTATGTTCCCGCAGGGCGGCGATGTTGCTCGCAACCTGGTGTGCAGCGGTACCAGCGATTATGGCGATCTGGACGAGGCCTTCGCCCAGAGCGACATCGTCTTTGAGCGCACCTACACCAGCCAGGCCACGCAGACCGCGCCCATGGAGACCTTCCGCGCCTTCGCGACGACCGACGCATTTGGACGTATCTCGGTGACCACTTCTACGCAGGTGCCCTTCCACGTGCGCCGTATGGTCGCGCAGTCGCTCGACATTCCGCAGTCGCAGGTGCAGGTCATTAAGCCGCGCATCGGCGGCGGCTTTGGCTCCAAGCAGACGGCTGCTGCGAGATCTTCGTGGCGTTCGTCACCCAGCAGACCGGCCGTCCGAGCTATTGCTGCTACACCCGCGAAGAGACCATCACCGCGGGCAACTCGCGTCACCAGATGCAGATGACCGTTAAGCTGGGCGCCATGAACGACGGTACTATCACGGCCATCGACCTGCACACGCTGTCCAACGCCGGCGCCTATGGCGAGCATGCCACCACGACAATCGGCCTTTCGGGCCACAAGAGCCTGCCCATCTACAACCATGTGAAGGCGAGCCGCTTTAGCTGGGACGCGTCTACACCAATACCAACCGCGGCGGCGCGTATCGTGGCTACGGTGCCACCCAGGGCCAGTTTGCGTGGAGAGTGCCGTCAACGAGCTCGCCGACATGCTGCACATGGACCCCGCCGACCTGCGCCTTAAGAACATCGTGTGCGAGGGCGAGATCATGCCGCAGTACTACAACGAGAAGCTCAACGCCTGCGCACTCGACCGCTGCCTGCTGCGCGCGATGGACATGATCGGCTGGCGCGACAAGCCGCTGGCCGTGGACCTGGGCGACCGCGTGCGTGCTCTGGGCTGCGCGCTCACCATGCAGGGCTCGGGTATCTCCAATGTGGATATCGGCGGCATCGACATGCGCCTGGAAGAGGACGGCTTCATTACCATCGGCACCGGCGCCACCGATAACGGCATGGGCGTCGACACGATCCTGGCGCAGATTGCCGCCGAGGAGCTGGGCGTGAGAGCTCGCTCATTGTGGTGCGCGGCGTGGACACCGACGTGTCGCCGTTTGATGCCGGCTCGTACGCGAGCTCGGGCACGTACGTGACGGGCCTTGCCGCCAAGAACGCCGCAACCGAGCTTCGTGAGAAGATTTGCGCCAAGTGCCCAGATGTGGACGTGGACGCCGCCGACGTGGTCTTCGATGGCCAGTACGTGCGCCTGTCCGACGAGCGTGCCGCGCGCGAGCAGAACCGCTATCTCACGCTGCGCGACTTTGCCAACCTGTGCGTCAAGAACATCGCGGGCGGCGACGCGCTCACCTCGCACGCCTCTGCCTGCCTGCCCGTTTCGCCTCCGCCGTTTATGGCCGGCATTGCCGAGGTCGAGGTCGACAAGCACCGGCAAGGTGACCGTGGTGGACTACGCGGCGGCTGTGGACTGCGGCACCGTGATCAACGAGGCGCTCGCACGCGTCCAGGCCGAGGGCGGCATTGCCAGGGCATCGGTCACGCGCTCTACGAGATCGTCGAGCACGATGACCGCGGTCGCCTGCGTACCGGCAACTTTATGAGCTACAAGCTGCCCACGCGCCTGGATATCGGCAGCATTCGCGTGGCCTTTGAGCCGAGCTATGAGCCGACGGGCCCGTTTGGCGCCAAATCGATCGGCGAGGTCGTCATCAACACGCCGCTCGCCGCCGTTGCCTCGGCCGTGGCGCACGCCACCGGCCATCAGGTTCGCTCGCTGCCGATCACGCCCGAGAAGGCCCTGCTGGGGGAGTAGCGGGTCAGCGAACAAATCGTAATTGGCGGGGCGGGGCAACTCGCCCCGCCTTTTGCACTCGTGGTGAGGTCGTGAGCCTGTAAAAGGTGTGCGTGCGCTTGCCGCTCGTATCTGCTATCATTCCTAGTCTGTGCGCTCATGCGGGCGTGGCGGAATTGGTAGACGCGCCAGATTTAGGTTCTGGTGGGATTCCCGTGAAGGTTCGAGTCCTTTCGCCCGCACCAACGCACCCGCGTCGGTTTATGCCCTCGCGACGCTTGTTGCATAAAGGTACCAGCACCTCAGATAAGCTGGGCAGTATGAGGAGGAACGTGTTGAACATCACCGCTTCTGACGTCAAGGACGCCAAGCTCACCGCTACGGTCACCATCCCGGCCGCCGACGTCGACGCCGCGATCAAGAAGGCCTACAAGGAGACCGCCAAGAAGTACCGCTTCCCGGGCTTCCGCGCCGGTAAGGCCCCCCGTCCGGTCATCGACTCCGCTCTTGGCGCCGAGCTACCCTCGCTCAGGCCACCAACGACCTGATCGCCGCCAACGAGCCCGCCGTGCTCAACGAGCTGGACATCGTCCCCACCAAGAGCGGTGACTACAAGGAGCTCGACCTCGCCAAGGATCACGAGGACTACACCTACACCGTCGAGTTCTCCCTGCGTCCCGCCGCTGAGCTCTCCTCCTTCGACGCTGTCGAGATCGAGATGCCCCCTGCGGAGGTCACCGAGTCCGAGATCAACAACCAGGTCGAGATGCTCCTCAACTACCGTGCTACCTTCGAGGACGTCGAGGGTCGCGCCGTCGAGGCCGAGGACTACGTTACCGTCGACCTCAAGGCCGTCGAGAACGCCGACAACTTCGCCGCCGAGGGCCGCATGCTCATCGCCGGTAGCGACAGCAACCCCAAGGAGTTCAACGAGGCCCTGATTGGCGCCAACGTTGACGACGTCAAGACCGTCACCTGGACCGACGAGGTCGAGGAGGGCGAGGAGGCCGAGACCCACACCGTCGAGGTCACCGTCAAGGGCATCAAGGTCCGCAACACCCCCGAGCTCACCGACGAGCTCGTCAAGTCCGACTTTGGCTTCGACAGCATCGACGCCATGCGCGACGCCATCAAGATCGAGATCGAGCAGGACAAGGCTTCCCGCCTCCCGGCCGAGAAGGAGAACCGTTGCGTCTCCGCTCTCGCCGAGCGCCTGCAGCTCGACGAGATGGACGCCGACTACGAGCAGTCCGTCTTTGAGGAGCTTGGCCAGAACTTCCTGTCCAACCTCGCTGCCCGCGGCATGACGCTGGACACCTGGCTGCCCGCTTCCGGCCTGACCATGGAGCAGTTCATCGGCGACCTGCACAAGCAGGCCAACGACGTTGCCCGTGAGTCCCTGGCTCTCGACGCTCTCGTCCGCGAGCTCAAGATTGAGGTCACCGAGGACGACATCAACGCTGAGTTCGAGAAGGCTGGCGTCAAGGACGTCGAGGCTTCCAAGGCCGAGTTCATCGCCGATGGCCGCATGCCTGCCGTCCGCGAGTCCATCCGTCGCTCCAAGGCCGTCGACCATCTGTCGAGAACGCCAAGGTGACCGAGGTCGACGAGACCGCCAAGGACGCCGAGTAATTCTCGCCACCTTGCCCACGAGCGCATGCGTGCGCCCGTGATGGGGTAAAGTTATACACCGGTTATCCGGTTGCTTCGTACGGTGCCAGCCAATGCATAGCATGCGGGCACCGTACGTTTGTCTAGAACCACTATTGGTCCGTAAGAGAAATGGAGATGCGTATGATCGCTAAGTTCGATTCCGCCTCGTGCCATACGTTATCGAGCAGACGCCGCGCGGCGAGCGCAGCTACGATATCTATTCGCGCCTGCTCAACGACCGCATCATCTTCTTGGGCGAGGAGATCAACTCCGTCAGCGCCAACCTGGTCGTTGCCCAGCTGCTGCATCTTGAGAGCCAGGATGCCGAGAAGGATATCTCGCTCTACATCAATTCGCCCGGTGGCGAGGTCTACTCCGGCCTGGCAATTCTGGACACCATGAACTTCATTAAGCCGCAGGTCTCCACCATCTGCGTCGGTATGGCCGCGTCTATGGCCGCCGTGCTGCTTTCGGCCGGCGCCAAGGGCAAGCGCTTCTGCCTGCCGCACTCCAAGGTCATGATTCACCAGCCCAGCGGCGGTGCCCAGGGCCAGCAGACCGAGATCGAGATCGTGGCCGAGGAGATCAAGAAGACCCGCCGCGAGCTCAACCAGATCCTGTCCGACGCCTCGGGCCAGCCCATCGAGAAGGTCCAGGCCGATACCGAGCGCGATAACTACCTGACTGCTGCCGAGGCCCTCGACTACGGCCTGATCGACCGTATCGTCACCTCGCGCGACCTTGCCGCGAAGGACGCCTAGGATGGCCGGTAACATGCAGGACAACTTCGACGAGAACGGCAACCCCATCCGCTGCTCCTTCTGCGGAAAAGAGCAGGGGCAGGTTCGCCGCCTTGTAAAGGGTCCGACCAACATCTTTATCTGCGACGAGTGCGTCGCCGCCTGCTCCGAGATCTTGGAGGAGTCGCTGGCTTCGGACTTTATGGACGCTGCCCGCAACGGCAAGCTGCCGGGCTTTCTCAACGATCACGGCCAGGCTGCATCTCAGCCCGCCGTGGACCCCGAGGCCGAGGGCTTTGAGCTCGAGGACGACGCCCGTCAGGTCATTACGCATGTGCCGACGCCGCACGAGATTTATGACGAGCTTTCGGCCTATGTCATGGGCCAGGAGGACGCCAAGCGCGCCATGTCGGTTGCCGTGTACAACCATTACCGCCGCGTGATCGAGGGCGGTGCCGCGCTTTCGGCCTTTGACGACGGCCTGGATTCGCAGCTCGGCGATGATATGGATGAGGTGGAGCTCGCCAAGTCCAACATTTTGCTGCTCGGTCCCACCGGTACCGGTAAGACGCTACTTGCCCAGACGCTCGCGCGCATCCTCGAGGTGCCGTTTGCCATCGCCGACGCCACCGCGCTCACCGAGGCCGGTTACGTGGGCGAGGACGTGGAGAACATCCTGCTCAAGCTCATCAATGCCGCCGATGGCGACATTGAGCGCGCGCAGGTTGGCATTATCTACGTGGACGAGATCGACAAGATCGCCCGCAAGGCCGAGAACCTCTCCATTACCCGCGATGTTTCGGGCGAAGGCGTTCAGCAGGCGCTGCTTAAGATTCTTGAGGGCACGGTGGCAAGCGTTCCGCCCACCGGCGGCCGCAAGCATCCCCAGCAGGAGCTGCTGCAGATCGACACGACCAACATCCTGTTCATCTGCGGTGGTGCCTTTGTGGGTCTGGACAAGATCATCGCCGACCGCGTGGGCAACAAGGGCGTGGGCTTTAACTCCGAGATCGCCGGCCCCACCTCGGTCGACGAGAACGACCTGCTGCGTCAGGTACTCCCGCAGGACCTCAACGCCTTTGGCATGATCCCCGAGTTCGTGGGACGTACGCCCGTCGTCACCCAGACACAGGCGCTCGACGAGGACGACCTGGTGTCGATTCTGACCGAGCCCAAGAACGCCGTGGTGCGTCAGTACCGCAAGATGTTCCAGCTCGAGGACGTTGAGCTTGAGTTTGAGGATGCCGCCCTGCACGAGATCGCCCGCATGGCGCTTGCCCGCAAGACCGGCGCCCGCGGCCTGCGCTCCATCTGCGAGGACGTGCTGCAGCAGACGATGTTCGACCTCCCCAGCGAGGAGGGTGTTTCCAAGGTCATCGTGACCGAAGCCTCCGTAAAGGGCGAAGAGCAGCCCCAACGCATCTACGGCTAAACCAGCCAAAAACGTGCTTACAAATAGCCTCCGACCATCCGCGGTCGGAGGCTGTTTTATATATACGCAATAACCCCAACTACCTGTGTTATTCTGTGTGTTTGTTTAAGCCTCGGCGAAGTCATTACAGACTGAAGTAATCGATACCTAAGGGGAGGAATATAGGCCCGATTTTCGTAGATTCCGCACGAGCCGAAGACCACTTAATGTGGTCTTCGAGCGAGCCCAGGACCTGACCGAGCGAAAATCGGGCCTACATTCCTCCCCGGCGGGACAGGGAGAGATATATGGAAGAAATGCCCAAGAACTACGATCCGTCGACCAACGAGCCGGCGATCCTGCAGAAGTGGCTCGACGGCGGCTACTACAAGCGCCGTGAGGGCGTGGGCGACTGCACCGTCACCATTCCGCCTCCCAACGTGACCGGCAAGCTCCACATGGGTCACGCCACCGACGACTCTATCCAGGACGCCATCATCCGTATGGCCCGCATGCGCGGCAAGTCCACGCGCTGGGTGCTCGGTACCGACCACGCCGGTATTGCCACGCAGACCAAGGTCGACAAGAAGCTCAAGAGCGAGGGCATTAGCCGCCTGGAGATCGGTCGCGACAAGTTTGTCGACGCCTGCTGGGATTGGACCCACGAGTACGGCGGCATCATCGTCGAGCAGATCAAGCGTATGGCTGCTCCGTCGACTTTGATAACGAGCGCTTCACCATGGACGAGGACTACGCCCGGGCCGTGCGCAAGGTGTTCTGCGACTGGTACCACGACGGCCTGATCTACCGCGGCAAGCGCATCGTCAACTGGTGCCCCAACTGCACTACCGCCATCTCGGACGACGAGGCCGAGTACAAGGACGAGAAGGGTCACCTGTGGCACCTGCGCTACCCGCTGACCGAGCCGGTCAACGGCCAGGACTACATCGTCGTCGCCACCACGCGCCCCGAGACCATGCTCGGCGACACGGGCGTCGCCGTCTCCCCGAAGGACCCCGAGAAGGCCGCCTTTGTGGGTAAGACCGTTAAGCTCCCCATCGTCGACCGCGAGATCCCCATCTTTGAGGACTGGCATGTCGACGCCAACTTTGGCTCTGGCTTTGTTAAGGTTACGCCTGCCCACGACCCCAACGACTACGCCATGGGTCAGGCCCACGACCTGCCGCAGATCAACATTTTCGACGAGCACGCGGTGGTCGTTGAGGGCTATGGCGAGTTTACCGGCATGAACCGCGACGAGTGCCGCGAGGCCGTCATCAAGTGGTTTGAGGAGCACGACCTGCTCGATCACGTCGAAGAACTCGATCACTCCGTTATGCATTGCTACCGTTGCGACGCTGCGCTGGAGCCGTGGCTGTCCGAGCAGTGGTTCGTCGCCGTCGATAAGCTCAAGGGGCCGGCGCTCGACGCCGTCAACTCCGGCAAGGTTACCTTCCACCCCGCGCGCTGGACGCAGACCTACACCACCTGGATGGAGAACCTCAAGGATTGGTGCATTTCGCGTCAACTTTGGTGGGGCCACCGCATCCCCGTGTTCTACTGCGAGGACTGCGGCTGGGAGGACGCCCTGACCGAGGACACCGACGTGTGCCCCAAGTGCGGCGGCCATCACGTGCATCAGGACGAGAACGTGCTGGACACCTGGTTCAGCTCGCAGCTGTGGACCTTTGCCACGCAGGGCTGGCCGCAAAAGCCGGAGCTCCTCGAGGGCCATCACCCCACGACGGCGCTCGTCACCGCGCGCGACATCATCGCGCTGTGGGTCGCCCGAATGGTTATGAGCTCGCTGTACTTCCTGGACGAGGTGCCCTTTAAGGACGTCGTCATCTACCCGACGATCCTGGCCAAGGACGGCAGCCGCATGTCCAAGTCCAAGGGCAACGGCGTTGACCCCATGGACCTCATCGGCATGTACGGCGCCGACGCTATGCGCTTCAACCTGCTCACGCTGTGCACCAACAACCAGGACGTCAAGTTCGACGCGAACATCGACAAGAAGACCAAGAAGCTTATCGACAGTCCGCGCACCGAGCAGGCCAAGTCGTTTGTGACCAAGATTTGGAACGCCAGCCGCTTCCTGCTTATGAACATGGAGGGCTACACGCCCGGCGAGCCCGTCGTGGAGACGCCGGCCGACGCCTGGATGTTCAGCCGTCTGGCCAAGGCCGTCAAGATGGTCACCGAAGGTATCGAGAAGTACACCTTTGGCGACATGGCCCGCGGCGTGCAGCAGTTCTTCTGGAACGAGGTCTGCGACTGGTACGTCGAGGTCACCAAGGCCCGCCTGAAGGGCGAGGGTCGTCTGCAGGCGCAGCGCAACCTGATCTTTGTGCTCGATACCTCCATTCGCCTGATGCACCCGCTCATGCCGTTTGTCACCGAGGAGATCTGGGACAACATGCCGGCGAGCGTGCTCGACCTGGACGCCGAGGGCAACGTTGACCGCGCCGAGCGCTCATGATCGCCAAGTGGCCCGAGCCCGCCGACTACGCCAAGTATGTCGACGAGGACGCCGAGCGCGCGTTTGAGCTGTGCCGTGCCGTCGTGTCCGCCGCCCGCGCCACCCGTTCGCGTTATCGCTTGAGCCCCAAGGCCGAGCTCGACGTGGTCGTGCGCGCCGCGCCGAGGACATCGAGAAGCTCGAGAGCCTGCGCTCGACCATTGAGCCGCTGGCCAACACCGCTTCGCTGGTCATGGGTACCGACGTTGAGAAGCCGGCTGCGAGCATTGCCGTGGTCGACAGCGGCGTCGAGGTTTTTGTGGTGCTCGAGGGCAAGGTTGATCTTTCGGCCGAGAAGGCGCGCCTGGAGAAGGAGATCGCCACGGCTCAGAAGGAGCTTGCCGCTGCGAGAAGACCCTTGCCAACGAGGCTTTGTGGCCAAGGCCGCGCCCGCGGTGGTGCAGAAGAAGAGGGACCGTGCAGCTGAGCTCAAGGAGATCCTGGCGGCGCTGACTGCTCAGGTTGCTGACTTCTCGTAAGGTTCACTCGGGGGCGCGTCCCGATGCTTTGCTCTCCGCTGCGGACAGTCCTGCGCAAGACGGACAGCACATTAAGTGCTGTCCTTTGCGTGCGGAACTTGCGGCGAGCAAAGCATCGGGCCGCTCCTAGTTCGTTTACGTTGTTGTTTGCATCTGGCGTGTTAGGGCCACTGGGTTGTGGCCTTGATCTCGCTGCAAGCGGGTAAAGGCTGATATTGTCAACGTGAGGGGCTCATTCTTTTTGATGGGCCTCTTTTTCTGTTATGGGGGACTTTGGGTTATGGCTAAGCGTTCGGGGTCGTATGTCGTTCCTTTCTCGTTTGAGCTGCTTTCGTTTGATGAGGCTGTGGGACTTGCTGCTGATACGGGGCGGATTTCTGGGGATGCTGGTCCTCTGCTCGAGACGGTTGTCGATATGCTCGATGAGCTGGGACGTCCGGATGAGTATTTCGATTGCATTCAGGTTGCCGGTACCAATGGCAAGACTTCGACCACGCGTTTTTCGGCTGCTATCTTGCGTGGTGAGGGGTTAAAGACCGCGCTGTATACGTCGCCGCAGCTGGTGCGCTATCCCGAGCGCATGGAGGTCGATGGGCGCGTCGTGAGCGATGAGGCCTTTGCCCGTGGCGTTTCCGCCGCTGTTGAGGCGGGACATCGCGTGAATGCCCGTCGTGTGGCGGCGGGGGAGCGTGCCTATGCCATCACGCCGTTTGATCTGCTGACGGCTGCCGCACTTGTCGTGTTTGCCGAGGCGCGGTGGATGTTGCTGTGCTCGAGGTCGGCATGGGCGGACGCTGGGACGCCACGAGTGCGACCGATCCCGTCGCCGTTGCCATTACGGGCATCGGGCTCGACCATACACGCATTCTGGGAGATACGCTCGAGGCCATTGCGGTGGAGAAGGCTGCGGTTATTAAGCCTGGGCGCCTGGTTGTTTTGGGCGAGGGTACGCATGAGGCAAGTGTTCAGCGCGTGATGGATGCACGTTGTCGCGAGTGCGGCATTGTGCCGCTCGTAGTGAACCATGCCACGACCAAAGTGCCGGAGCACGTGGGCAATACGGTTGAGTTTAGCTGCACCACGCCGCGTGCGATCTATACGTCGAGCATGGTCAAGCCGGCCTATCAGCCGCAGAATGCCGCGTGCGCGATTATGCTGTGCGAGGGGTATCTGGGTCGCGAGCTCGATCATGACAAGCTCGATGCGTCGCTTATGGGCTGCCCCACGCCGGCCGATTTGATGTGCTGGGAACTGATCCGCTTAAGCTGATTGACGCCTGCCATAACCCTCAGAGCTGCGAGAACTTTGTGAGCGCGCTGGACGAGATCGATCCGTGCGTGGAGAACCGCCCCACGTTGCTGTGTGCCGCGCTGGCCGACAAGGACGTGGCTGGCATCGTCGACGTGCTGATTCCGGCCTTCCCCCGTGTGGTCGTGACGCAGACCGATTCCGATCGCGCCCTGCCGGCAGAGGAGCTCGCCGCCCTTGTGGACGCTGACAAGCTCGCGGGCGTGTACCCCAGCGTATCCGAGGCCCTCGCAGCTTTCGAGGCCGCGGGCGAGCCCTTCGTAGCAGCCGGCACCATTACCCTAGCCGGCGAAGTGGCAGGCTTGCTGCGCTAACCCATCCCCTCATCAGTTGCGGTGAAATAGGGACTGTTTTATGGGCTAGAAGCTTAAACAGTCCGTATTCCACCGCAACTTCTAGGGGAGCTTTGGTGGCGTGCCTAGTCTAGGCGGACCGGATCGTGGGGGTAGGCGTTGAGAATCTCGACGCCGTTCTCGGTCACCAGGGCCAGGTCCTCGATGCGGACACCGGTGCGGCTGGGGAGGTAGATGCCCGGTTCGATGGAGAACGTCATGCCCGGCTCCACGACCTGCTCGTTGACGAGCGAGACGTCGCCTGGCTCGTGGTCCTGCAGGCCGATCGAGTGTCCCAGGCGATGCGTAAAGTATTCGCCGTAGCCCGCGTCCTCAATCACGTCGCGCGCGGCACGGTCCAGATCGCACATGCGCACGCCCGGCGCGATGAGCGCCTCGGCGGCCTCGTTGGCGCGGCGCACGATATCGTAGATGCGCTCCGTCTCCTCGTCCGGCTCGCCCCAAAAGAATGTACGCGTCATGTCCGAGCAGTAGTTGCAGCGGCGTCCGCCAATGTCGAACAGCACCACGTCGCCACGCTTGAGTACGGTGTCGTCGGGCTCGTGATGCGGATCGCCGGCGTGGCGCCAAAGCTCACGATGGGCGGAAAGCTAAAGCCCTCGCAGTCGTGCTTGCGGTACAGGCCGAGCATCTGGTCGCAATTTCGCGCTCCGTTACGCCCTCGTGAACGAGCTTGATGGCGTCGACCATCACGCGTCGTTGGCGGCCGAGGACATGCGCATGAGCTCCTGCTCGGCGGCATCCTTGTGGGTGCGTGAAGCGGTGACGGCAAAATCGCCTAGGAAAAACTCGCTCGCGGTATGGCGCTCCATAAGGGGCATCAAAAAGCCGGAACGCATGACGGTGTCGATGCCAAGCGGCTTGGTCGGATCGACCTCGCGAGCGATAGCGTCTGTCACGACTTCGGTGTCGGTGTGATAGGCGACGCGGGCATTGTCGTACTCCGGCAACTGATGCAGCGCGTTGACCAAGATCACGGGCTCGTCATCGCGCGCGAGCAGCACACCGCAAAAACGCTCGAACAAATCGGCATAAAAGCCGGTCAGATAGTAAATCGACCACGGGTCGTTTACGAGCAGCTGCGCACCGGGGTGCTGAGCCTCGAGCGCATCGAGCACGCGCGCCACGCGCTGGTCATCGACATGTGCCATGAAACATCCTTTCGCTAGGCTGCCACCATGGTATCCCAAGCCCGGCACATAGGGACGTTCCTTTTATGCCGGCACTTCGGGACACTCCTTTGCATCCCATGCGCGCCCTCATAAGTTGCGGTGAATACGGACTGTTTAGCGGCCTGAAGCCATAAAACAGTCCGTATTTCACCGCAACTGCGGAGGAGGACCGGGTGGATGGCGGGGTAGCTAAAAGAGCTCCGTCCCTAATTAGCTAAAGAGCCCCGTCCCCAATTAGCTAAAGAGCCCCGTCCCCAATTAGCTACTTAGGCTCGGTCGATGTCCATGCTGGCGATGAGGTCGATGTTGGTGTTGAGGAGGTTCTCCAGCACGACGTCGCCCATGCGGATGGGGGCGTTGACGACTAGGCCACGGATGAGTTCATGGCTTGGGCGTGGAGTGCCAGCGGGATGGCATCGGCGGTGCGCACGGGCAGCAGAGCCTCATCGCCGCCGGATACGGCAACGGTGGTGGTGAGCACGCGCATGGGACAGGTGAGCTCCTGATGCGCGAATTTATCACCGCGCGGGCAGTTGTTGCCGGTTACGGAGCGCACTTCCACACGGCGCCATTGGCGTCGCGCTCCACCTTTACGGTCAGGAGGCATTCGGATGGGCAGGTCGTGCAGTTGAACTGCAGCGTTTCGATTGCGTTATCGCTCATAGTCTATGCCTCCTCGACGGGATCGACGGACAGGACAATTTCGCTAGCACCCAGGTCGAGCGCTTGTTTGATGACCTTTGCCGGCAGCGGGAAGCTTTCCATGACGCTCGGTTTAAACGCGCGTCCCTTGCCCGCAAACAGTTCCTCGTCGCCTGCCAGAATGCGCACGCGGGCGGCGTCGACGGGCCGGCGCACGCGGAAGTTCAGCTTGGTGAGTGCCACAGTCGTAATGCGTCCCGGCAGCGCGTAGCCCGCGATGCCGGCAGGGGAGACCGAGAGCTCGCAGTCCGGAACGGCGCCCGCGCCGGTCCCAGCGTGTACGCGGCCGCAGCTGCGCCAGCGCGCTCGGACTCAGTCGTCACGTTGTCGGCCAGGTCGTGCACGTGCAGAACGTTGCCGCAAGCAAAGATGCCTGGTATGCCCGTCTGCAGGCTCTGGTCCACCACGGCGCCGCGCGTGCGCGGGTCAAGCTCCACGCCCGCGGCAACTGAAAGCTCGTTCTCGGGAATCAAGCCCACCGAAAGCAGCAGCGTGTCACACGGAACAATGCGCTCGGTCCCCGGAATGGGCGCCAGGCGTTCGTCGACCTGACTCACCTCGACGGCTTCCACGCGGTCGTGCCCGATCACGCGCGTGACCGTGGTAGACAGATGCAGCGGAATGCCAAAGTCGTCCAGACAATTTTTCACATTGCGGCGCAGGCCGTTGGCGTACGGCATGAGCTCGTACACGCCCTCGACCGAAATCCCCTCGAGCGTGCAGCGGCGCGCCATGATCAGCCCGATGTCACCCGAGCCCAAAATGACGGCGCGCGAGCCGGGCTTGAGGTTCTCGATATTGATGTATCGCTGCGCCAAGCCGGCCGTAAACACGCCGGCGGGTCGGCTGCCGGGAATTTTGATCTCGCTGCGGGTGCGCTCGCGGCACCCCATGGCAAGGACAACCGCCCGTTCGGTGAGCTGCAGCATGCCGGTGGGCTCATGAGCGTGACGGTGTGGACCGCGGTGTCTTCCGCAGGCTCGCCTGAATCAATCCCAATCACCATGCTGTTCAGGAACAGCGCAGTGTCGGTTGCGTGCACCTGGTCGATAAAGCGCTGCGCGTACTCGGGACCGGTGAGCTCCTGTTTAAAGTGCGACAGGCCAAAGCGGGGTGGATGCACTGGCGCAGGATGCCGCCCAGATGCTGCTCGCGCTCCACGATGGCCACGCGTGCGCCTGCCTTATGCGCGGCCAGCGCGGCCGCCATGCCGGCAGGTCCGCCGCCGATAACGACCACGTCGAAGGCTTGCGTTTGTACGGCTTCCACGACGCCGCAATCAATCGCGCTCGATTTGAATTCCGCCATCCTAGCGCACTCCCTTCAAAGGTCCCTCGACCAGCCAAGATCCGGTATCCTCCAACAGCACCTCGCTGGGGTCGCAGCCCAGCTCTCGGGCAAGAATCGCCACCACACGGCTCTGGCAAAAGCCGCTTTGGCACCGACCATGCCGGCACGACAGCGGCGCTTGACACCTTCGACCGAAATTGCACCCGGGCGGCGCCGAATCGCGGCCACAATCTCGGCCTCGGGCACAGTCTCGCAGCGGCAGACAATCTGCCCCCACGCGGGATCGGACTCAATGAGTTCTTCCTTGCGCGTAAGCGGCGCGCGGTCAAAGTCGTCCGGCGCGCGGCGAATTGGGTTCCAGTCAGCCCGCTCGTGCAGTTTCACGCCCGCCTCACGCATCACAAGCTCCATGTGCTCGGCAATGGCCGGCGCGCTTGCCACACCCGGCGCTGAATGCCCGCCGCCTGGAAAAGCCCCGGCCACCACGGCCGACTGTCCAATAAAGAAGTCGTTCGTTCCCTGAATGACCGGACGCCCGCCGGCAAACGCGCGCACCACGCGGCGCGTATCCAGATCGGGCACCAGCTTGCGCGCGCCGCTCAGCAGCGCGTTCACATCGCTCGCATAG
>ENA-OQIO01000914-OQIO01000914.1-human-gut-metagenome-genome-assembly--contig:-NODE-914-length-15267-cov-2.089036_pt1 | contig 15267 bp, 18 predicted proteins | sample MGYA00242573_ERZ504737 | MGnify/ENA primary metagenome ERZ504737 (study PRJEB26092, sample SAMD00036203) | human gut metagenome | host: Homo sapiens | study: EMG produced TPA metagenomics assembly of...
CTTTACAGAGTTATCTACAATGCAATCGAAGATGTAGAGGCAGCTATGAAGGGAATGCTGGATCCGGTATTTGAAGAGAAGTGCTTGGTCATGCAGAAGTGCGTCAGACATTCAAGGCATCCGGTGTCGGAACGATCGCAGGTGCGTATGTGCTGGATGGTATTTTCGAGAGAAACTGTTCTGTACGTCTGGTGCGTGATGGCATTGTAGTATTCGACGGACCACTTGCATCCCTGAAGCGTTTCAAAGACGATGTGAAGGAAGTAAGAGCAGGTTACGAATGCGGATTTGTATTTGAAAATTATAATGATATTAAAGAGGGCGATCAGGTCGAGGCATATAAGATGGTCGAGACTGAGCGTAAGTAAAAGGAGCAGCAATGAGAAAGAACAGTATTAAAAATACTCGTGTCAATGCTGAAGTCCAGCGTGAGCTGAGCAATATCCTGCGTGCAGGGATCAAGGATCCCCGCGTTGCACCGATGACTTCTGTAGTTGCCGTGGAGGTAGCTCCGGATCTGAAGACCTGCAAGGCTTATATCAGTGTACTGGGTGATGAGAAAGCCCAGCAGGATACCATCCGGGGACTTCAGAGTGCGGAAGCTATATCCGCCGCGAACTGGCACGTACGATCAATATGCGAAATACACCGGAAATCCGGTTTATCGTAGATCAGTCAATCGAATATGGTGTGAATATCAGTAAAAAAATCGATGAAGTGACAAGAGATTTAAAGGATGGAGCTGATGAGCAGGATGTTTAATCTGAAGGAATTGCTGGAGGGAAAACAGAGTGTTGCACTGGGCGGACATGTCCGCCCGGATGGCGACTGTGTAGGTTCTACGATGGGACTGTATCTTTATCTGAAAGAAAATTTTCCGCAGATTGAGACAGATCTGTATTTGGAATCAGTTCCGGAGGCTTACAGTATGATCCGTCATACCGATGAAGTCAAAAGTGAGCTCCCTGAAGGGAAAATCTATGATCTGTTCATTTGTATGGACTGTGGGGATCTGCAGCGTCTTGGATTTTCCCAGAAATTATTCATAGAATCAAAGCAGACTGCGTGCATTGACCATCATGTGAGCAATGAGGCGTTTGCAGATGTCAATTATATTGTGCCGGATGCAAGTTCTACTTCTGAACTGGTATATAATCTGCTGGATTATGATAAAATGAGTCTTGAGACGGCAGAGGCTCTTTATATGGGAATTGCTCATGATACCGGAATTCCGCTATTCCTGCACCAGCCCGGAGACGATGGAGGCAGCGGCACAGCTCATGCGGAAAGGGGTCGATACTGCAAAGATCACGGATCGGACATATTATGAAAAGACGTATGTGCAGAATCAGATTCTTGGAAGGGCACTTTTGGAAAGCATTATGGTGCTGGATCAACGGTGCATTGTTTCAGTGGTGCGTCTGAAAGAAATGGAATTTTTCCAGGCAAAACCGTCTGATCTTGAGGGTATCGTCAGCCAGATGCGTCAGACAAAAGGAGTAGAGGTGGCGATGTTTCTTCATGAAACTGCTCCACAGACTTTCAAAGTGAGTCTGAGATCCAAAGAACGTTGATGTAAGCAGGATCGCAAAATATTTCGGTGGCGGAGGTCATGTCCGTGCAGCCGGAGTGACGATGAAAGGTTCCGTCCATGATGTCATCAATAATCTGACAGCATTGATCGAAAAGCAATTAGATGAAAAAATAGAACAGGAAGACTAAGAATGAACGGAATTATAAATGTATATAAAGAAAAAGGATATACATCCCATGATGTAGTTGCCGTTCTGCGTAAGATTGCCGGTCAGAAAAAGATCGGTCATACAGGCACCCTTGATCCTGATGCGACAGGGGTGCTTCCTGTTTGTCTGGGGCGTGCAACAAAGTTATGCGATCTTCTGACAGACCGCGATAAGACTTATGAGGCGGTACTGTTACTGGGAAAGACAACGGATACGCAGGATATTTCAGGGGCGATACTGAAAGAACAGCCGACAGACCATCTGAATGAAGCAGAAGTGACAAAAGTGATTGAAAGCTTCAAAGGCACATACGATCAGATCCCTCCCATGTATCTGCACTGAAAGTCAATGGGAAAAAGCTGTATGAGCTTGCGAGAGAGGGAAAGACAGTAGAACGTAAAAGCAGAAAAGTAACCATTTATCAGATCCATATCAAAGAAATACAGTTGCCGAGAGTAAGGATGGAAGTGACATGTTCAAAGGAACGTATATCCGCACTCTTTGTCATGATATAGGAAATCTGCTCGGAACAGGTGGCTGTATGGAAGAACTGACCAGGACAAAAGTCGGAAGATTCGAGTTGAAAGACAGTCTGAAATTAGAGGAACTTCGTGACCTTGCACAAAATGGCAGGCTGGAAGATGCACTGATCCCACTGGATCAGATGTTCAGTGAATTACAGTCCGTTGTCCCTGCTGAAAAATATATTCCCAAAGCCTATAATGGAAATGATTTTTTCAGAAACCAGTTATCGGAAACTGGAAAATTCTGCTCCGGTGAAAAGGTCAGAGTATATGATGCAAAGGGACATTTATCGGAATTTACCGGTATATGGAAGACAAAAAAATGTTCCACCTTGTAAAAATGTTCCTTGACCCGGAAGAATTGAGGTAATTATGCAGTATATAAAAGGATTGATGCTTTCAGAGAGGAAAAAAGAACAGCCGTAACTCTTGGAAAATTTGACGGGCTTCACAGAGGACATCAGAAACTGATTGAAAAGATCCGCTCTTATGCGGGAAACGACTGCGTCAGTGTTGTATGTGCATTTGATATGCAGAGAAGCTGTCTGATGACAAAAGAAGAAAGAAAAAAGCTGCTGGCTGGAAAGGTGGATTACCTGATCGATTATCCCTTTACCGGAGATCTGATGACGATGGAAGCTGAACGATTTATTCAGAAAATCCTTTAACGAAAAACTTCAATGCTGCACATATTGCTGTTGGTTCGGACTTCTCCTTCGGGTATCGAAACGCGGGGATCATCAGATGCTGGAGCGATATGCACAGAAATATGATTATACTGTTGATGTGGTAGAAAAAGCACGTTTGGGAGACCGCGAGATCAGCAGCACCTATGTACGGGAGGCTTTGTCCCATGGAAATATCCGGCTGGCACAGGAACTTCTTGGATATCCTTATGAGATGACGGGAATTGTAGAACATGGACGGGAACTGGGGCGTACTCTGGGATTCCCAACGATGAATGTTGCACCACAGGATGGAAGATTCTTCCGCGGTACGGAGTTTATGCCTGCCAGGTTCTGATTGACGGAACATGGTATGGTGGTGTGGGAAATGCAGGAGTCAAGCGACGGTAATGCAGGAACAGAGAGAATTGTTTGAAGTTTACGTTTATGATTATGCAGGAAATGCATATGGGAAGTACATTACGATCCGGTTCCTGGAATTTGAGCGACCGGAGACAAGATTTGATTCTTTGAAAGAACTGAAAGCGTGCGTGATGCAGGATATGCGATATGGTGAGGAATATCTTCGAGAACATCCACTGACAAAAAGCTGATGGATCAGGATATAGCTGCAGAGACAGGATTCAGAGAGTATTCATCAGGGCATGTTACATGCAGAAATGATTCTGTGCAAATGATGCAAATGATTCTGGAAAATAGTTCTTTACAAGAATGTTCCCCTGTGCTATACTAGCAAAGGTTATGAATCAGCCGGTGTTCGGTAATCGGATCACTCCGACCATTGCTTAATGCCAGGCGGTTATATCAAGAAATTTAAGGAGGAAAAGAACATGATCGCAAAAGAAAAGAAACAGGCTATCATCAAAGAATTTGGAAGAACAGAGGGAGATACAGGATCACCGGAAGTACAGGTTGCTATCCTGACAGCAAGAATTAACGAGCTGACAGATCACTTTAAGGCTAATCCGAAGGATCACCACTCAAGAAGAGGACTTCTGAAGATGGTAGGACAGAGAAGAGGACTTCTTGCATACCTTAAGAAGATTGATATCGAAAGATATCGTGCTTTGATCGAGAAACTTGGTCTTAGAAAATAATTACAGAGCGAATGTTGTCAAAAGCATCATCTGTGTCAATATCACATGGGGTGGTGCTTTTTTGATGGTATTCGCTTTTATTTATAGAAAGATTGCATAAATTGATTGGATTTTTTGCCAGAATGTGGTACAATTTTGCACAAATGAGTTATATGAGAATTATACAAATAGAAGGAAGAGAGGAAGTTGTATGAAAAAGAAGAGACTGATTTCTCTTATTGCGGCGTTTTCACTTGTATTTACAGGTGTTACAGCATACGTTCCGTCAGGAGTTTATGCTGAAGAAAATGTTCAGATGGAGAATCTTGTTCAGGGGAAGGCGGCGATCGCTCATCCACAGCGAACGGTTATGGACCGGAATATGCTGTGGATGGAGTTACCTCAGAAACAGTTCAGTGGAATTCTGCAGATATGAAGAACTGGGGAGCTGCATCAGGGAACAGCAAGGATTCTGAAGAACAGACTGCTCAGTGGATTCAGATCGGACCAGGGGAGAAAATCAGAGGAAGAAGATATTTCGTCAATTAAGCTTTGGTATAATGTGAAAGTATGGCCGATGGAATATGAGATTTATACAGCGGATGAGTCAACACTTACAGAGGGGAGTACGGATGTTGACCTGAATAACTGGACAAGTCTTGTCAGCGTCAGCAGACCTTCGGCGAACGGTCAGGTTGCCAATGGTGAAGGGCAGAATATTGCCGATACAAGTGCAAATACTGATACAATTACTGCAGCCAGCAGTCCGGCACTGGCATCAGATAAAAAATTGAAAAGATATGTCTTAATGTATATCAGGAAAGTAAATGCACAGGCAGTCGGAAATAATGTCAATCTTCGGGAAATCCAGATCTTTTCCCAGAATGAAAGTGCAGATGTGAACGGAACGCTGGCCGGTATCACAGCAGATTCTTTAAAGGTTCAGGATGGACAGATCACTGTAGATACAGGAACAGCCAGGGGTGTGAATGCCTATGTGAGAGGCAGCAGCCTGGAGAATGTAGTCAGCAATGACGGTCAGATCAGTGATTATAATATCGGTGACCGCAATGTCACGCTGCTTGTCAGAGTAGAGAATAAAAAGAATCCGGATGAATATGCGGAGAAGAATATAGAAGTAACGATCCCGGATCACAGCGGAAATTATCCGGAAGGAAATTTCCCGGAAGTATCAGCTCCAAATGAAAAGCCGGAAGTAATTCCAAGTCTTCAGGAGTGGTATGGATATGAGGGGGATTTTGAGCTGACAGAAAGTTCAAAGATTATTTATAATGATACTGCAGATGCAGGGATTCGCGAAGCAGCATGGAATATGCAGGAAGATTTAAAGGAAATCGCAGGACTGGATCTTACTGTAGAAGAGGGAAATGCACCGGCTTCTTCCAATGATATTTATATTGAGTCACAGACCGATGATACATACGGAGTTGGGGATGAAGGCTATCTGTTAAAGACTGATGATGAGGGGGTTCACATTTATGCACCTACCTATACAGGATGTCTGTACGGAACGATCACGGTGGAGCAGATCCTGGATCAGGCAGAGGACAACAGAACAGTTCCAAAAGGTATTACGAGAGATTATCCGGCTTATGAGGTACGGGGAATCATGCTGGATGTGGCACGTACACCATACAGACTGTCACAACTTCAGGATTATGCCAAGATCATGCTGTGGTATAAGATGAACGAATATCATCTCCACATTAATGATAATGATAACTGTAATACAGCGTTTGCAAGCAATGAGACACATGCCGGATTCCATCGGCTGGAGAGTGATGAATTTCCGTCACTGACATCTGAAGTGAAGCACGCGGGAATCCCGTCCAATTTTGTGAATGAGGATTATTATCTGAATAATGCAGATTATCAGGGCAATCCGACCTACACGAAGGAAGAGTGGAAGGAATTGCAGCAGACATGTTCAGGTCTCGGGATTCATATGATGACTGAGATCGATCTTCCGGGACATTCACTTTTATATAATAAGTATGCAGATGAAAATCCGGATGGCATTGACTGGCTGCAGGGAGGAATCCGCAGCACAAGTACCAATGTAACTACAAAGGGAGGTCTGGAGCTTCTGGATCTGCAGGGGGCAAATGCTGAAAGAGCACTCCGCTTTGCAAAGACTTTATGGAATGAGTATACAGAGGGCAATTCTCCGACAATTTCAGGAGATGTAGTACATATTGGAGCGGATGAATACTGGGATCATACCCCGAAAGACCAGTTCGCACAGTTTGCGGATCAGCTCAGACAGACGATTCAGGGCAATTTGGGATCTGATACAAAGATCAGAATGTGGGGTGCGGGAACAGGAATGTTCTCAACAGCATCTACCGTACTTTCTGATGTGGATCTTACGTCCAACTATCAGTTGGATATCTGGGCAACAAATTATGAGAATGCAAAGGCACGTGCAGCAGAGGGATATGGAATTGTAAACTGCCGTGATGCATATTTATATGGAAATCCGGGCAGAACAAACCGTGATGTACCAAATGCAGAATATTTGTTCAATGACTGGAATCCAACGATTTTTGGAGCAAATAATGTACTTTTAGGTGAGCCAAATCTTCTTGGAGCAAAGGCTGCTATCTGGGGAGATCAGAGCCAGGAAGGTATGACAGAAAAGGATGTTCACCAGAGAGTCCTCAGAGCAACAGCGATTGTAAGCGAAAAGACCTGGGGAGGAACGGATGATTCAGATACATTTGAGCAGTATGAGATGAGAGCTGCAAAACTTGCAGAAGGACCGGGGACAGACATTGCAATGCAGGCGGATTCAGACTCCTCCCTGGTACTGGATTATGATTTCAAGAATGTATCTTCTGATGGAAAGACAGTTTATGATACAAGCGGTAACGGCTATAACGGAACACTTGGAAATGGAGCAGAGATCAGTGAAGACGGATATTTGTCTTTTGACGGTACAGCACTGACAACTCCGCTTAAGACACTTTCTTATCCATATACAGTAGCATTTGACCTGAAAGTAGATTCGGAAGAAGCTGCAAAAAATACAACCGCATCTTCCCTGTTTTCAGGTTATGATGGACAGATTCAGATTGCAGGAACAGAGAGCGGTCATTTATCAGCCAATGTAAATTACTTTACACGAGATTTCAACTATACAGTACCGACCGATGATTCTACAGTAAAGATCATGCTCGTAGGAACATTCCAGGGAACGAAACTTTATGTAAATGGACAGTTGCAGACCTTCCTTTCACAGAAGTCAGATGCAGACGGACTGGCAAGCGGTGCAATAACAACACTTAATTCTTCGGTTCTTCTTCCGCTGGAAAAGATTGGAGAAAACCTGCATGGAAAGATGGCAAATCTTCAGGTTTACAATCAGGCTCTGTCAGCAGAAGAGGCGGCAGAATACTATACAGATGACTGGAGTGAAACTACAGTTAAGACGAATGTTGCACAGAATAAAGCAGCAGGCGGTACTTCTTACAAATCAGGAGATGCAGTTGACAATGCAGAACGAAGAATCAACGTCGCTTTTAAGGCATTTGACGGAGATGCATTTACTGAAAAAGAAGATACAACAGCGAAGCCGGATACAAGTACTTCAGAGATGAATTCATTCTGGAAAGGCTATCATGCAGACAGCTCTTTATGTGTGGATCTTGGAGAGACCAGAACAGTCAGCGAAGTTGAGATTCAGTGGAGATACGGTGGAAAAGGAAAAGATTTTAATATTCTTGTATCGGATGACGGAGAGAACTGGACAACTGCAAAAGAAGTACGCGGAAATGGTGATTTCTTCAATACAGTAAGCCTTGATGAACCAACTGAGGCAAGATATGTAAAAATGCAGGGAATTGCATCTAATGCATCTGCAGGAATATACATGATCCAGGAATTTAAAGTATATGAGACAGTTGATAAAACTCAGTTAAATACACTGCTGAAGCAGGCAGAAGAGTTAATAAAAAAAGATGGACTCAATTTTGAGTCAACGGATTCATCCGAATCCAGTCTTGTAAAAGCAGCCGTATATGCTTCTTCATTGAAAAATAATAAACTTGCAACACTTGAGGAGACAGAGAATGCAAGAACAGAGCTGGCTGCAGCGTTGCAGAATTACAGTACAAAACCGGAGCCGGAAAAGACTTACTCTGTTACAGTGGTTCAGCCGGAAAACGGAAGTCTGACGGTTTCTGAAGATAAGGCAAAAGAGGGGGACAAGATCACCATTATAGTATCCGCAGATGACGGATATAAACTTAAGGGTGTAAAGGCAGTAATGGAAGATGATTCCGTGGTAGAGCTTACGGAGGAAGCAGATCACAGCTATTCATTCGTAATGCCGGCAGGAGCAGTAAGTGTTTCAGCAGAATTTGAGAAAAATGATGCAGGTACAGATAATCCTGACCAGCCGTCCAAACCGGATCAGCCATCAAATCCCGACCAGCCATCGAAACCTGACCAGCCATCGAAACCGGATCAGCCATCAAATCCTGACCAGCCATCGAAACCGGATCAGCCATCAACATCTGATAAATCATCAAATGGAGATCAGGGATTAGGAAATAAGGATGCTTCAGTTTCAGGAAAAGATGATACAGCGGTTAAGACAGGCGATCCTCTGAATGCAGAAAGACCAGTTTTATTATTTGTTACTTCAGCGATGTTATTGCTTGCTGCATGGAAGTTAAAAAAGCACAAAGATAATATTTAAGAGGGGTTCACAGAGGAGAATCATTATCGAAACTAAAAGGCACGATCTTTATGTAGATTACATAAGAACGTGCCTTTGGGGTTTCTTAAGACAAGGAATGTTTTTGAAAAATCTGGATAAATGAATTTCTCGAATCGAAACTTGACAAAAGATGTATAATTGTATACAATTATACAAGAATGCAAAAAAAGAGATACTGGAATGTATCGTTGGTCAGTGCATTGCCCGCTGTGGGAAAAAGGATGAGAGGAGACAAAATGGAAGAGCATCAGGAACATTCGCTCGGAGGAAGAGTTTTCCAGAGAATCCGTGAAGATATTCTGAAAGGGAAATATAAGCAGAATGATGAATTGAAAGAAGCAACGCTGGGGAAAGAGCTTGGAGTCAGCAGAACTCCGGTCAGAGAAGCACTTCGTCAGTTGGAACTGGAGGGACTGGTTTCAATCGTGCCGAACAGAGGAGCTTATGTTAATGGCATCTCGAAAAAAGATATCTGGGATATTTATTATATGAGGTCTACATTAGAGGGGCTTTGTGCAAGATGGGCTGTGGAGAATATCACAGAGGAACAGATTGACAGACTGGAAGAGACGATTCTGTTATCAGAATTTCAAATGAAGAAAGGAAATGCTTTTAATACAGAGCAGGTGACAGGCTGGACGGACGGTTTCACACAATTTTGTATGAGGCATCAGGCAGTCGTATGCTTGCGAGAGTTTTATCAGATTTCCATGAATATGTCCAGTCGGCAAGAAAAGATCAATCGTGTCGGAAGAACGGGCGAGAAAATCAATTCGGGAGCATAAGCAGATCCTTCAGGCAATTAAAGAAAGAGATGCCGATCAGGCAGAACAATTAGCTGATGAACATATTTTACATGTAATACAAAATTTGAAAAGGCAGGGCTATTAGAAAACTGAGTTATAGCCTGGCAGAAAATCGGATCCGTGAATTACTCATTCAGAACTACGAATGAATAGTCAATATAAATGATAAGCAGGAGGAAACAGACAATGGAAAAAATTAAAATGACAACCCCACTGGTCGAGATGGATGGAGATGAGATGACAAGGATTCTCTGGAAGATGATCAAAGAAAATCTTTTAGAGCCATACATTGATCTTAAGACGGAATATTATGATCTCGGTCTTGAGCATAGAAATGAGACGGATGATCAGGTAACGATTGACTCAGCACTTGCGACTAAGAAATACAAAGTAGCCGTAAAATGTGCAACGATCACTCCGAATGCAGCACGTATGGATGAATATGACCTGAAAGAAATGTGGAAAAGTCCGAATGGAACAATTCGTGCAATTCTTGATGGAACAGTGTTCCGTGCACCGATTGTTGTAAAGGGAATTGAGCCGTGTGTTAAGAACTGGAAAAAGCCGATCACGATGCAAGACATGCGTATGGTGATGTATATAAAGGATCTGAAATGAAAATTCCTGGAGCAGGGAAAGTAGAGCTGGTTTATACAGCAGAAGATGGAAGTCAGACAAAAGAACTGGTACATGAATTTGACGGACCGGGAATCGTACAGGGAATGCATAATATCAATAAGTCTATTGAAAGTTTTGCAAGAAGCTGCTTTTCCTATGCACTGGATACAAAGCAGGATCTGTGGTTTGCAACAAAAGATACGATCTCTAAAAAGTACGATCATACATTTAAGGATATCTTCCAGGAAATTTATGATGCAGAATATGATGAGAAGTTCAAAGAAGCAGGAATCACCTATTTCTATACATTGATTGATGATGCAGTTGCCCGTGTCATGAAATCAGAAGGTGGATATATCTGGGCATGTAAGAACTATGATGGAGATGTAATGAGTGATATGGTATCCTCCGCTTTTGGATCTCTTGCCATGATGACTTCTGTACTTGTATCTCCGGATGGATATTATGAATACGAGGCTGCCCATGGAACAGTACAGCGTCACTATTATAAGCATCTGAAAGGTGAGGAAACATCTACAAACTCTGTTGCAACGATCTTTGCATGGACAGGTGCTCTCAGAAAAAGAGGAGAGCTTGATGGCAATAAAGAACTGATGGAGTTCGCTGATAAGCTTGAAAAGGCAACGATTGATACAATCGAGGCAGGAGAAATGACGAAAGATCTCGCACTGATCACAACACTTGAAAATCCAACCGTACTGAACAGTGAAGGATTTATTAAGGCGATTGCGAAGAGATTATAAATTTGTATTTGTTGGGGGGATACGCTTAGAAAGCAGAAAACTTCTATGTGGCAGAGCGGACGCGGAAAGCAGAGATATTCCTTCGCGGTGCAGGCCCGCTTTACCTCAGCCCGTTGACCGTTTGTAACTCGAAAGTGGAAATCTTCGTGCAAAGGCACTCGATTTACTTTCTCTAACAAACGCTGCAAAGTGTCTTCGGAACGCTCCTGCTAATGCACCTGCTCAGGAACACCCTGCTTTCCGCTGACCATCTCGATAAGAAGTTTTTAGCTCCAGAGCGTATCCCCTCAACAATACAAATTTAAAAATAGTAGGAAGAAGCCGATGGCTATAGACTAAGATATTCCATCGTAAATATCAGACAGTAGATCTTGTATTTACTATTTGATGGAGCGTTTATCTTAGTTGATAGCCATCCGGCTTTCTACTTCTTATCGAAATTTCGTATTGTTGAGAGAAAATGTCTGGGTGTGAGGAAAGCTTTCTGACTTGAAATGCCCAATATCCACACTTGCTGTTGCGTGAGCAGTGCATTGACAGGGAGCGTTCCGAAGACACTTTGCCCAACTTGTTAAGGAACGTAAACAGGAGTGCTCTGCACGAGTGTTTCCACGTTCCTGTTACAAGTTGTCAACGGGCTGAGGTAAAGCGGTCCTGCACTGCGATGCAACAACAAGTGCGGATATGGACGCTCTTCTGTCAAAAAGCCTTCCTGCTACCGAATCATTTTCACCCCAACAAATACAAATCTTTAATTTCATACAGAAAGGACTCATTATGCGTGAAAGATTAACGAAAAGCGACGTTGAAAAAATTAAAGCCGAGATCGAACACCGTAAGCTGGTGGAACGAAAAGAATTGATCGAAGCGGTAAAAGAAGCAAGATCTCATGGGGATCTGAGTGAGAACTTTGAATATCATGCGGCAAAAAAAGCAAAAAATCAGAATGAAAGCAGAATCCGTTACCTGGAGAGAATGCTCAAGACTGCGGAAATTGTAGAAGATCATTCCAAAGCAGATGAAATTGGACTGAATAATACAGTGGAACTGTATTGCGAGGATGATGATGAAGTGGAAACTTACCGGATCGTCACTTCTGTCCGGGGAAGTTCATTGAATGGCCTTGTCAGTATAGAATCTCCGATTGGCAAGGCGTTACTGGGACATAAAGAGGGCGACCGGGTTTATATAAAAGTCAATGATGATTTTGGATATTATGTAGTGATACGCAAAGTGATCAAGACAGAAGATGAAGCTGAAGATCATATCAGAAGCTTTTAAAAAGATGGTTTCAAAAAGAAGAAAAGTACTGTGAGAGAGGAGATGTGAACAGAGATGGAAATCAGTACTGTATTGTTTGATCTGGACGGAACGCTCACTGATTCGGGATCAGGGATCATAAATTCAGTGAAGTATGCACTGAAAAGGCTGGCAGAGAAAATTCCACCGGAGGATGAATTACGCAAATTTATTGGACCTCCTTTGCAGGAACAGTTTATGAAATGCTGTGAGATAGAAGAGAAAGAGGCAGCAGAGATGGTGGGATTATACCGGGAATACTATCAGGAAAAAGGAATTTTTGACAACTGGGTCTATGAGGGAGTCATGGAAATGCTGAAGACTTTGAAAGAAGCCGGACTGACGATCGTAATGGCAACGTCAAAGCCTGAAAAATTTGCAAAAATGATTGCAGAACATTTTGGATTTGCGAAGTATTTTGACCTGATCGGTGGAGCCTGCATGAATGGAGCAAGAACAAAAAAGCAGGAAGTGATCCAATATGTCCTGGGACAGTGCGAAGAAAAAGACCTGGAAAAAATCAGAATGGTCGGAGACCGGTGCTATGATATTGAAGGTGCAAATAGAGAAGGAATCCGTGCCATCGGTGTTCTGTACGGGTACGGATCGAAAGAAGAACTGGAGGAAGCGGGAGCTGACGGGCTTGCAGAGACACCGGAAGAGGTTGTCAGAATGATTTTAAATGGCATGCATCCGTAAGGAACCTGCCAGTGATAGATAAAGCAAATGAAAAAGATTCTCAAAAATAACTTTTCAAAGGTATTTTCATTGACAGCAGACAGGCTGTGATGTATAGTGTTCCTGTAAAGAACTACTATGGAGAAGAGCAGAGAATGGATGAAAGCAGAGAAATTGAATACCTGATGCATTTCGGGTTATCCAGGCAGGAAGCTCTTATTTACAGAAAGCTTCTTGAAGGGGGAAAAAAGACCGGGTATGAGATTGCAAGAGATACCGGGATTTCCAGGTCGAATGCCTATGCTTCGCTTGCAGCAATGGTGGAAAAAGGTGCTAGCATATCTGGTAGAGGGCGATGCAAAGCGTTATATCCCCATTGTTCCACAGGAGTTTTGTGGAAACCGGATCCGGAGACTTGAAAAAGAGCTGGAATGGCTTCAGCAGAATCTTCCCAGCGAGTCCGTGGAAGAGGATGGATATATTACGGTTGAAGGTAAGAAGAATATTGCAGACAAAATTCATCATTTATTGACCGGAGCAGAAGAACGGGTCTATTTTTCCTGTTCTAAAGGATGCCTGGAGGAATTTAAAGAGGAACTTCTACAACTGGTGAGAAGAGGAAAAAAGGTTGTTCTGATTACGGATGAATCTTTTCCGATGAAAGAAGTTATCGTTTATGTAACCAGGAAAAAAGAGCAGCAGATCGGACTGATTGTAGATTCCCGCTATGTTCTTTCAGGAGAATATGGAATGGGCAGCATGAATACGTGTGTCTATTCCGGTCAGAGAAATTTTGTGACAGTATTTAAAAATGCACTTGCAAATGAAATTGAACTGATAAAGAATACGAAAAGGAGAGAAGAAAGATGAGCAAGAAACCATTTGTTACAAAGGAACAGGTTGAAGAGATCGTAAAGACCTACCCGACGCCGTTTCATCTTTATGATGAGAAAGGAATCCGTGCGAATGCAAAGGCATTAAAAGAAGCATTTTCATGGAATCCGGGATATAAAGAATATTTTGCAGTAAAGGCAACTCCAAATCCGTTCCTTCTGGATATCCTGAAGGAGTATGGTTGTGGATGTGACTGCTCATCTTATACGGAGCTGATGCTCTCAGAAGCAGTAGGTGTAACGGGACATAATATTATGTTCTCGTCAAATGATACTCCTGCAGAGGATTTCCGTCTGGCAGATAAACTTGGTGCGATCATCAATCTGGATGATATCAGCCATATTGAGTTCCTTGAAAGTGCGATCGGACATATTCCTGAGACGATCAGCTGCCGTTACAATCCAGGCGGCTTATTTAAGATCAGTAATGATATCATGGACAATCCGGGAGATGCCAAATATGGTATGACAACAGAACAGATCACGGAAGCATTTAAAATCCTGAAAAGCAAAGGTGCAAAAGAGTTTGGAATCCATGCATTTCTTGCCAGCAATACGGTGACAAATGACTATTATCCGATGCTTGCGAAAGTTTTGTTTGAGCAGGCAGTACGTCTTAAAAATGAGACAGGTGCAAATATTAAGTTTATCAATCTGTCAGGCGGAATTGGTATTCCGTACAGACCGGATCAGGAGCCGAATGATATTTATGCGATCGGAGAAGGCGTGCGTAAAGTCTATGAGGAAGTATTAGTCCCTGCTGGAATGGGTGATGTAGCAATCTTTACAGAACTGGGACGTTACATGATGGGACCTTACGGCTGCCTTGTTACAAAAGCGATTCACGAGAAAAAGACTTATAAAGATTATATTGGTGTAGATGCATGTGCAGTTAATCTGATGCGTCCGGCAATGTATGGAGCATATCATCATATTACGGTTCTTGGAAAAGAGAATGAACCATGTGACCATAAATACGATGTGACAGGATCTCTGTGCGAGAATAATGATAAATTTGCGATTGACAGAATGCTCCCAGAGATTGAAAGAGGAGATTACCTGGTGATTCATGATGCGGGGCTCACGGCTTTCCATGGGATACAATTACAATGGAAAATTAAAGTCAGCGGAGTTATTGCTGAAAGAAGATGGAGCGTGCAGATGATCCGTCGTGCTGAGACACCGAAGGATTATTTCGCTACATTTGATTGCTTTGAGATAGGCAAAAAACTTGGTGAGTAATAAAAAAGTGGTTGAAATAAATAAGCAAATATGATATCATTAAAAAGTCGGTTCGGGGAATAATGAACCGACAAAATAAGCCGCTGTGGCGGAATTGGCAGACGCACTTGACTCAAAATCAAGCGGTTAGTAGCGTGCCGGTTCGACGTCGGCCAGCGGCATCAGACAGAATCTCTGAATCTCCTGTAAATCCAG
>ENA-OQIO01000917-OQIO01000917.1-human-gut-metagenome-genome-assembly--contig:-NODE-917-length-15229-cov-1.978347_pt1 | contig 15229 bp, 11 predicted proteins | sample MGYA00242573_ERZ504737 | MGnify/ENA primary metagenome ERZ504737 (study PRJEB26092, sample SAMD00036203) | human gut metagenome | host: Homo sapiens | study: EMG produced TPA metagenomics assembly of...
CTACCTCGAGCCGCTGCAGGCCGTTTCCACACCACGTTTCGCGTCGCCGATCGCGCCGACCCATCCGCGGAACAGGTCCAGGTTCCGTTCCAGATTCGAATCCGCGCCACCGGACACGGGACGCCCGGGATCGACGAGCCGGTCGGTCAGATTCCGCAGCACGACGCGGTCGTCGCCGGACAACGTCAGCTTGTAGCGGGCGTCGCCGTCCGAATACTTGTCGACCAGATAGCCGCGGTCGACGATCATGTCAGCGGAGAAGCACAGGCCGTCCGGATGCCGTCTCGCGTGCTCGGCCAACGCGATGAGCAGCAGGCTCACCGAGGCGAGGCGCTGCTGGCCGTCGATCAGCAGGCACAGGCTGCGGCCGTCAGGGCGGATGCCGCCGTCCTGCATCCACACGACCGAACCGGTGAAATGCGTGCGGTCCGGATGCCTGCCCGCCGTGACGATGTCAGTCCACAACTGGCGGCATTGCGCCTCGCCCCACGAGTAACGCCGCTGGTAGACCGGCACCGTGAAACGCAACGATCCAGCGAACAGGTCCAACAGGACCTTCTTGCCGGCATCCATACGGCCACTCCCCTCAACTCCGAAACGATTGCCTTCTCATTATTATGCGATAAAAACAAACACCCCTCATCAACGAAGAGACCCATAATCCCGGTCGGAATATGAATGCTATTTCTTCGCCACCGTCTTAAGCACCGTAAGTGCCGCCTTGCCGACTTTCGGGCCGTACTTTTTTAGCAAAGGTAGCGCCAATGCTCCTGCTGCCAATCTGGCTTTCCTTACGTAGCCCATGATGTTCTCCCAGCAAGCCGGGCAGAAAGGCAACTTGTTGTCGGAAGCCAACTTCATTTTGCATTTGACACAGAAACGCTCCTTTGCCGCAGGTTCCTTCTCATCAATCGTATCCACGGTGGTCTCAGGCTTTTTCTTCTTCATCCTGCATGTTCTCCTTGCCAGTACTGTGTTCTTTCGCATCGGCGCTCCCAACGATAAGTTTCGGGGACACCGTCTCGCCTAATTCGAATGAGCTGACCACTTTTTCGACGCTCGTCGAAACCTGTAGGAATTTATCCGCCAAATCGTTGGGTCTGTTCTGGTGTTGCACACTGCCCACAAGTTTAAGCAGCGTGTCCTCATCATTGAGATTGTGCGTTTCGATGAACCTGCTGAAATCCCGCAGACAATACATGGCCGCGGCCTGCTCGCCCAATACCGCATGCGACTGCGTCTGCACGTTCACCGCATTGGTGATTGCCACAAGATCCTGTACAGCCCTCAAAGCGGCATCCGATTTTTTGGTCCCGCCCTTCTTCAACAATCGTTCCTGTTGCATGAAATTGCGTACCAGCGAGGCTTTCGCACGCGTGGCCTCATTCAACGCCTCACGCAAATACTCGTTCCGGTCGCGGATTCCTTCGATGTAACAGGCCTGATGGAACATGTCAAAAGCCGCGTCTACACGAGCCAGTCGATCCTGTTGGATCTCCTCGCCGAGCTGTCGTACCGCACGATCGACCTGGTCGATTTTCGCCAATGCCATAGCGATGGCGGCCTGCGTCTCAAGATGCTGTAAGGATGGCAGAAGCGCATCGTTTACTACGACTTCTTCCAGACGGACCTGCTTGTAAATCTTGTTGCGCTCGTCGAACACCTCAGCGAGGATCTCGCCGTTCTTATCCGTAAGGAAATGGAGTTTGCCTTCCTCGATCATACGCATGATATGTTCCGGAAGTTTGGCTTCCAGATGCACGGTTCCGCCGAACATGCTTTCCAGCGTTTCCGCCAAGGCTGGAATCATGCTTGAAAGCCATTTCCAATCGGTCAGATGACTGAACAGGTTTGCGTTGTCTCTGTCAGGCAGGCGGATCCGATGGCTTCTGCCGTCGTCCATTACGATTTCGCAAGGCACAATCGGCACGGGATGGAAATCGCCTTGCAGGCATATAGGTTGGCTGGAATCAGCGCCTTGGAAACCGCAATACGGGCATATGGTCGCTGTTTCCGCCACACACGTACCGCATGAGGGGCATTGATTGTTCATGTCACATCCTCACTTTTCATCGATTCGCTGGTAGGCATGGTGCATTCCCTGACGCGACGCAGCTGCTGGTTGCGGATCAGCGGGTTGAGCCAGTTGCCGTCATCGAATTTCTGGAAGATGTCCAGACCGCGGCCGGGAAGGATCAGCCAGCCCGTGTCCGAAGCGATGGAGCGGTCGTGCAAGGTGTCGCTGAACTCGAACGTGAGATTCACCCCGTACTGCGAATACGCCGATTGGAGTTGCTCAAGCCCGTCCATCTGCGCCGTCCTGTACTCGGGGTCGTTGCGTCCGGTCACCAGATGGACTTCCACCACATCCTTGTCCGGATCCTTGCATCTGAGGGCGGTCTCGAGGAATTCCGCGAAATTGCGCAGCTGGTACGGAACGCGCACGTAGGCGTCCTTGACAAGGATTCTGCTTGCTCCCGCCAGATACGGTCCGAATAGCCGGTAGTACGTGACGCCACGCTGGTTATCGAGCAGTTCCTTCCGTTTACCGTCCGCTTTCGCCGCCAGACGTTCGATCGGAGTCATCCGGGCCGGCGCCTCCGGCCGCACCGTGGATGGTGTTGCGTTCCCGGCACCGTGCCCCATGGGGGACGGCGGCCGTAGACGCACCGTTCGGCACTGCGGCAAGCCGTCGGGACCACCGGCATCCGCTGTGGCGTCGACGGCGGTGGCGGCAGCATTCCTGTCTTCCGGGCCCTCCGCCACGCGGCCACGCCAGTACAGTTGCGGATAGTCGAGTTCCTCCAAGGTGCGCACGGCGATGGCGTCCGGCCCGACAGAGCCGTCCCCGTCCACACGCCTGTACGTGAATTCGACCTCCTCCATGGTCTGGTCGATGCGGCACAGCTGGTCCTTGACGCGTTTGCGACCTTCTATGGCGCAGCACAGCAGCGGCTCCATCTGCTCGGCGGTGGCTTCCCCGGTCGGATAGATGAGCTTCATCAGTCCGGAGAACGTTTTCCTGATGCCGTCCTTGTCTCGCGTGGACAGGGTGGACGACAGTTCGAAATACTTCTCGAACCGGTCGCTGTAGTCCACGTCGCGCAGGTTGTGCAGGATCTCCGCCAGATAGTCGACCACGAAACCGAAGCCCGTGGTGAACATCTCGGACCGGATCTGCTCGAACTCCCATCCGCAGGTAGAAGTGGACGCGGTCGAGGAACGCGGATCATGGTACTGGCTCGGCAGCTCCTCGAACAGGTCGGAGTTCTTCAGCATGTACGGCACGTTGTGCGACGTGTTGCCGACGAACACCATGCTCGCCTCGCCCTGGAACGTGTCCACGCCGCGGGAGAACGACTTGTTGGCCATGTAGTTCTTCATGATGTCGACCAGGTCGCGGCCGGCCTTCTTGGCCTTGCCGGCGAACTCGTCGAACGCGACCGTGTCCCAATAGCCCACGAGGCCAAGCTTGCTGGTCGAGTTGTTGACGAACAGTTTCGCCACCGTGACCTCGCCGCCGGAGATGAGCATGCCGTGCGGGGAGAACTCGGAGTAGATGTGCGACTTGCCCGTGCTTCGGGCCGAGTTCGACGAGATTGTAGTTGCGTTCCACGAACGGGACCATGCGCACCAGGTGGAGGAGCTTCGCGCGGTCGGAGAACAGGTCCGGATTGAACCCGATGGACTGCATGAGCAGGTCGATCCACTCGCCGTCCGTGAACCTGGCGCGCTGCGACATGTAGTTATCGCGGTCGTCGCGGGACATCTGCACGGGTTTGAGCTGGAGCAGCTTCCACGGCACTTCGCGCGGGTCGCCGGAATACGCGTAGCCCACGCGGCACATGCACCACACGCCCGTCACGAGCAGTTTCGGATTCGCTTTCACGATCGCCGGATCCACGACCACCTGGCCGATGCGAGATTGGAGAACGTGGCCTCGTACGTGTCGGTCTTGTCGTTGAGCGTCACCTGGACACGGTCGATGACGCTGTGGCTGCCTTTCTCACGTATCTTCGACTGGATGAGGTTCGCCTCCTCGCGGTGCACGTAATTGTCCGCGAGGATGCCGCGCACGCGTTCCACTCCGGCCTCGATGTTGAGCCGGTCGGTGCTGGCGGCATACGAGCTGAGCAGGTATTCCAGCACGTACGTCGGCACGAGCGCGTTGCCCTTGACCTTGCTGACCAGGTCCTTGCGGACGGTGAATCCCGGGAACACGTCCGTGATCTTGCGGTCGAGCGCGTTCAGCCGCGGCCCATCCGCCGAGGCTTCAGCGCCGTCGTTCAGATATTCCTCGTCTGCCATCCGTTCCTCCATCGGTCTTCTGTCCCATATGCTTCAACGACGTGTTTCGGCTCAGCCGAAGAAATCGTCGACGTCGTCGCCCATGCCCTGCTTGAACGCGTACCGGGCGCACTGGTCGAGCGTGACCCTCACGTTCGAGCCGGCGGTGTTCTCGCGCAGCCTCAGTTCGAGGGTGCGTCCGTTGAACCGGTCCGCGTCTGAGGTCAGCATGAGCGTCGCCGTGACGTGCCGTCCGCTGTTCTCCTTCGAGGTCATGTCGAACGCGACCGGCGTCTCGTTCGAAACGAGCACGGCCCGCCCGTCCGGCTCGCGGCCCCACAGTCCGGCGAACACGGTGCGGGCCTGGACCTTGCCTTCCACCGGCTCCTCCTGGAAGAACTCCACGGTCAGCTGCCTGCCGGTGATGCGGTCCGTGCCCTGCATGATCCTGAATTCGACCGGCCGGGCGTCTCCGGCGGCGGAACGGCCCTTGCTGACGTGCAGGACCGGCACGACGATCTCCGGCAGCGCGGAGCCGCCATGCACGTAATGCGAGCCGGTCCCCTGCTTGCGTAGACGCATGATGGAATTCGGGATCTGGATGGTTACGCCCTCGCCGTCCGGATCGTCCAATCCCGCCTGTGCGGCGGTGAACGTGATGAACGCGCGATCCGGCGCGAGCCGCGAGCCGATGGTGAAACGCCTCTTCTTGACCCATACCTCGTCTCCCTGCGGCTGCGTGCTGAGCCATTCGGAATCGTCCAGATCGAAGCCCTGGTACAGGAAGCCGTGGTCCGAGGTGATGATCATGTTGTTCACGTTGCCGCCGGCGAGCTTCTTGACCACATCGGTCAGCTCGCGGAACGCGGTCTCGCACGAGTCGAACACCTCATCCTCGGTCTTGTCGGAGTCGCCGTGCGCGTCGATGACGTTGTGGTACACGTACAGCACATTGCACGACCTGTACAGCGCCTTCACGTCGATGGACTTCATCTTCAGCAGCTCGCCGGCTGGATTGCCTTGCCTCCGACATCGCCAAGTATCGCGTCGCGGTTCTCGGTGCCGGTCGCGCTGCGGCCGTCGACCAGCACGCCGTAATGGTCCTTGCCGAAGGCGAGCGAATCATCGCGGAAGACGGATCGTGCGGCAGGAGCGCGGCCATGCCGAGCTGCGTGTATGAGGCAGCACGCCGTACTGCTTTTTCAAGTCCGTGCTGAAACGGTTTTCCCGATTAATCCGTTCCGCAAGCTCCTGCGCGGCCTCATAGCGCAGCGCGTCGGAAACGATCACGGCGATCTTCTTTTTGGCCCCGACCACCGGACTGATCTCACGCTCGTAGAAGTCCGATTGCGCGTCCACGCCCTTGAAGCTCCAACGTTCCAGCTTGTCCACCTGCATCTGCCACGCCTGGCCCAGAGCATGCTGGTACGACCGGTACGACTCCTGCAGGTCCGTGTCCACGGACTGCTTCGGGATTGGGCGGCGCCTCCACGCGGTCACGTACTCGCGGTATGCGCGGTCGGCCTTGTACAGTTCGCTGGCGTACAGTTCGATTCCCCGTTCGGGCGAATCGACGGAAATCAGCAATCCGCTGCACTCGTTCAGAGTGGCGCGGAGTCTGCTGGCCGCGGCGATGCACGCGTACAGGGGCTCGTATTCCTCGTACCACAGTCCGCCCCTGCGGGCGGCGACGATCCTCTGTATCTCGTCATCCGTGATGGAATCGTATCCCAACCGCTCAAACAGCCTGGAGACCAGCGTGTTATCGACTTCTCGGAACAGATTCTTGCCGGCAAGCTCATCGACGCCCATATCCATGATGCTGGTGTTGAGACGCAAATCGTCCACCACGTCTATGGACAGGTCGCGCAGCACGCGTCTCATGTCCACGTTGCCGTACCAATCCTCCCAGTCGCGTCTGATGCCGGCGTAGGGCGCGGTACCCGATTCGCCGGCGAAGCCGTTCCATCCAACTGGAACAGCCACAGCACGAAATCCCTCAAGGTCGCTCGCCATCGGTCTCGACGTCGAAATGGTAGATTTTGCGCGTGCCGGACCAGTGGAACTCCCCCAGTCCCATCTTTTCGATCTCGTCGATGCCGGATTCGTCGCCGTCCGCGTACTCCGTGAGCAGTTCGGCCCATATGCTCTGCATGCTGTGCCGGTCGTCCTTCAGCCTGAGCAGCGTGGCGACCATTTTGGCCTGGAAGACCTCCGCATTGTCGCGCGGGGTGAGCCGCTTCGCGAAACGGTCCACACGGTCGGCGTTGTCGAAGAACTTCGGGGTCCTTCTCATCACGTCCACCCACTCGCCGCGGACTCCCGCGTCGGGCTCGGGCAGTTGCCCGACGAGCACCATGGTGAGCTTGTCCGCGCTGAATATCGGACCGTACGCCAGTTCTAGGTCCAGCAGCCAGTCGTCTTCAAGGGCCGGAGCCTCGCCGGTCATGTACACGAGGAACTTCCGTTCCGGCGCCTCGCGGAACATACGGTACCGGGCATTGAACGGCTCATGTTCTGGTTTCAGAAGCTCGACCCCGCGCAATGTCTCGTCAGAAGCGTTATCCCCACGAATGTTTCCAGACTGTCCTCGAACTCTCCTTTGACATCACGCCAGAACACGATACGGCCATGTTCGCCGGCACGGTTGAAACGCTCGGCGAGCAGTTTTACCACCTGATTGTTCTCACTCATGCGTCTCTTCCTTTTTGCTTAGCGCAACGTAGCGGGTGCTGGGACCTGATCCCAAGCGTGCGACGAACCCCTCATCTATGAGGTCCTTCAGCATTCTCTGAACTTGTCTCTTTTGAATGCCTAGTATGCGCACGGCATCCGCAGTGGTTATCCATTCTCTATTCCGAATCTCATCAAGAATCAGCTTTCTAGAGTCCTGCTCATTTGCGAATTCTTTCTCTGCAATCGCGTCATCAGAAGACGAATCGCGTCGTAATCGCGTCGTAATCGCGTCATCAGAAGACGAATCGCGTCGTAATCGCGTCGTAATCGCGTCATCAGAAGACAAATTTACATTCGTACGATAGATATTGATACGCAGGTCCGTGTCTCCACCGAGAAACTCCGGTTCCGGCAATCCCGCATCACGCACTTGCTGCATTACACGCAGAATGCCACTGCCCCAATGCTCGATATAGCCCATGTACTCGAATGCCAATGCCAAGGCCTCGTTGCGGATTTTCGAATACCCCTGCTTCATGCGTTCGATGGTCTGCCCCATGGGAAGAGTCCCGGAGAGGTGATTTCGAGACGATCGTCATAAATGGCGATCTGGATACTGGAATGGTCGATATAGCTGCGATGCACCACCGCGTTGACGATCAGCTCACGAATGGCTTCGGGCGGGATCTCGTACACGTCCTGCCTGTACACGCCTTTGAACCGCGCGCCCATATGGATGTTGCGCAGCACGTACTGGTACGACGCTTCTATAAGCTCCTGAGGAGTGCCCGTGAATTCGCGGCGGTCCACGAACACGGCCTTCGTGGAACCTTTGAACACGCCACACTGCACCACTGATCGGACCACGCCGCTGCCGGTCAGGATCGCGTATGCGTTCGTCGGCTCAAGCTTCCCGTCCTGCTCGCATAGCACGCCCCATTGCAGCAGTTGCTTCTCTGTGACCGTTTTGACTGCCGCAGGATTTTCGGCATTGGTTTTCGCGGTCTCGGTCAGTTTCGCGCATAGAGTCGCGATATCCTCGTCCGTCACGGACAGGCCGAGGCAACGCACCTGGTCGAAGCTACGGTTGCTGCCCTCGATGGTAAGTTCCCGGATAGTGGGCTGGTCCGCCTGGCGCGTGGTGCCCGCCACACGCACGAACGTTCCTCGCTCCCGTCCAAGTGACTTGATGAAGTAAGGACGCTGCAGACCAGGAGCTATCTCGGCCACGATAACGGTCTTGCCGTCCACGTCATGCATGGTGATGTCGGGGACGATCAACGGCTCGCAACTGTCAACGATGGCATCGGAAATGGCGTCCATCACAGTGAACACCCTGTCTTCGGCGATGCCAGCCACACGCAGCGTCTGGTCTTCGATGCCGAATACTAAGCATCCGCCTTGTCCATTGGCGAACGCCACCGCGGTCTTGGTGTAGTTGATGCTCTTGGAAGGAGGCAGCAGCTTGTACTCCACATTCTTTGATTCACCGTTCAACAATGTTTTCAACTTATACGGCATTATCAATCCTTCTTCTCGGTTCGGATTGCAATCAACATTTCAAGATTCTCGCATAAGCTTGTTCTTCAACCAAGAAGCATCATGTTCGAAAAAATCGAAAAAATCCGAATACCAGGGTAACTGTAAGCTGCCCTCTCGTATTTTCATCTTCTCCATCATGAGAGTTTGGCCCGCAGATTGTTCATCGAGCTTTTCCTCTGCGTCACGAACTTGTACCGGCCAAGCTCCTGAAAAATGACCCAGAACCTTTGACAGATATCGGAAAAGTGAATACAAAACCGATACGCCCTCGATTTGAACATGCCGGTCTTCCCATTTTTCCCGTAAGTATTCTGAGGGGCGCTCTATATTATTCCCATTTACGCTAGGAAAAAGCATGTCAAAATACACGCCTTCTTCTCCGCACATGTCCGCTTTCCGCATCTCATCCCTTTGCTCCTCTGTCAGTGCGGGCATTGGATGATGTTGCGTTACGAGCTTTCTCCATCTTTTAATTGGATCAGCACCACCATTTTTGGTAAGAGATTCCAAATTATAATATCTATCTTTTTTCGCGAAATCAGTAAGAAAATTCAGAATATCTTCTAGCTCATCCAAGGGAATGTCAACTCTTCTTGAAGAAATTCCTTCTGAGAAAGATTCTTCAATATTTTGAACTTTCCTATACAAATTTGTAAGCGAATGTCCAAGTTTGGATAGCTCACCACCTTTTAAGAATTCGCCTTTCTCATAGAATCTTTGAGAATCTAACACTAATTTGCAGATTCTCTCCATAGCAATGGTGACATTGAAAAATCCTGCATAGTACAAATCCTGCCTATTAAAATCGGCATGAGACAATGCTTGATACCCACTTCAAGCATACCGGCGGCAGTACAAGCTTCACGACAAAGAGCAAGCCAACGCTTATCTGTACCTTCATGTTCAACAAACACTGGTGGTCTCTTTTCGCTTGCCGCATCAACAATTCTCCTTTAATGGTGGGTGGGCCAGGTCCAGGTGGAGACGTCTTTGCGTTTCTTTTCGATGGAGGTGATGGTGCGCAGGGCTTTGCCCATGCGCAGGTAGTTGACGAGCACACCGTCGTCCAGGTCCATCTCGAGGTTGCGCGTAGCCAATGGATACAGGGTCTGGTCCTCGTAGTCCTTGCATTCGACGACAGCCTTGCGCAGCTTCGCCACCATTTTCTGGTCCTTTGTGCGGTCGGATTGTTCCAGACCGTCGGCGATGTCCGAAATTCTGCCGACATAGTCACGCAGATAGTTCAACACCACGTTCGTGGTGGTCGGCGTGTACCTGTGCAGGTAAATGAGTGCCTTGAACGAACCCTTCTTGCTGGGCTGACTGGAATACTGCCAGTAGATGGGTCTATTCGAATACATCTTCACATGGTCGTCGTAGAAGTCGTTCACGAAATACGAAGCAGATCCTTGCCGAGCACGCGCTCGATGTATGCGAGGTTCTCCTTCAGATGGTCCTCTCCGAACGCGACCGCAAGGAAGCGGCGGAACCAGATGACGATGTCGTCCTCGAAGCAGTCCGTCTCCACCATCGGGATCACGTTGTCCTCGTCCGGTTCGAACGACGGATTCGGAATCTGCGCGTGATAGTCGTCGAGCGTCTCGCCCTGCGAGGCGAGAATCAGCCCCGGCTTGTCAAGCGAGTATCTGCCGAACATGCAACCCACCGCATACGAGATGAGCTCCTTGATCACATCTTGGGCGAACTTCTCGTCACGCATGTCCGGAGTGTCTTTCGGATATGCAAATGCGACATTACGCTTCAGCGACACACGTTCCAACGGAACATCGCACGGAACATCATCACGCACGCCGTATGCGTCCGCCACCAATTCGTTGTTACGGATCTCACGCTGGCGCTGTTCCTCGGACACGCGAGTCCAATACCCGCGCAGGTGCGATACCGCTTCCCCAAGCGAATCACCCGGCTGTGCGCCTGATCGTCATCAAGCAATGCGGACTTCTGGAAATCCCACGACGCCTCAAAAGAATCCCAATCAGTCTTTGAAACAGCGATACAATCTTGAGTTATTTGCGAATTATTTTCTGCGTCAAATGAACAAACAGGCAAATCCGACACTGATCCTGCTCCATAATTCAACGTCGGATTAATCATCTGCAACATGCTATTGATTGTGGAAGAATTAAGAATTCCCAAAACTACTGTTCTATCTTTAGCGCTTGGAAACATTGAAGAACCAGCAGAATCGAAAATAGCTCCGTGAGTCGAGTCTCGAAAGCTGGGCTACCACATAGTAAGAGCACTCCAATTGTTATGCTATCTTCGAAATATCTTGCTTCATTTCTTATCTCTTTAGTGTAGCTACCTCCATGGTATTTCTCTATTATCGCCTTCTTAATTTCTGCACCATTATTAAACCAATTAATAATGTATTCATTATTCCCATACCATTTTCGATAATCTCCGCCTTTATTTAAGGGGAACCAACGTTTCCGTATTTCTAATATTTCATCTTGGGTCTTTATTCCAGTTTTTATATTCTCGTTCGAAACCTCGAACCAAAAACGGAGATATCTATTGTTGTCAGTTGTAACTAATCCTTTACAAGGAGAAAAACAGCCATTGAATTAAATTCTGAGAAAGCATGAATAATTGACTCATTCGCCCAGTAGACGATTGGTGAGCCGGGGATTTGCGCGAATTCACGCTGGTCCACTTCGAAGAAGTGCTTGCGCATGTCCGAATACGCGGATTGCTCATTATTATGCGCATCGATGATTTCCAATGCGCGTGGGCCTTGTTGTTTCGCTCCAACGAAATCACTAAGCCTGACGAACGAACTTTTCCTGCCATTGAAGCCCTTCTCCAAGGTGAAAGTGCAGATCGGCACGGTGGCGCCTTCGAAACCGGAATATTCCAGTTGAATCAGCGAACTGACATGTTCCTTCTGGATGATATGGTGGCGCATCTGCTCGTAGGATGATATGAACATCCACACGTACGGGGTCATGAAGCCAAGTTGGCCGTGTTCGGGAACCATGTCAAGTAGTCGGTAGATGAATGCCGCGAAGAGGTCGGCTTTGCCGTCCTTGTAATGGTCCTGCACGAACTTTTGAGCTCGTCGCTCATGTTCTTCGCGCCCATGTATGGCGGGTTCGCCACCACCGCCGCGTATCTGCGCGACAGGCAGACGGCTTGGTCGAACACGTCCTTGACGCGATCCTCCAGCAACAGGTCGAACGGAGTTACCTCGCTCCAATTCTCAAGCATGCTGTCGGCAAGCCTGGCAAGCTCGGTTGGCGGCTGGATGAGCGAACCGTACACGTCCGCCTTCTCGAACGTGTTCCATACCGCGGCGTCCAAATCCGCTTCGCAAGAACGGTTCAGTTCCGTGACCTCGTCATCCGTGAAGCGGATGGGAGCGATGCGTTGGATATGCGGTTCCACGCGTTTGCGGAAGAACCTGCGCGAACGGGAACGGGCCTTCATGGTCAACGCGAACGAGGCGAGGTCCGCCGCGCGCTCGTCGATTTCCATACCGTACAGGTTGTGTTCGAGGATCAGGCCGGGAATATCGCCCGGCGCGTAGCCTTCTTCCTCATAGATCTCGTACAGCAGATCGAACGCGTATGTGAGCATGTGGCCGGAACCGCATGCCGGATCGCAGACGGTCAGATCCTCCGGGGTCCGGATTTCGAGGATATCCTCATTGCCCGCGGAATCCTCATCGGAAGGTTGGATGTAGTATTCCCAGTTCCTGTACAGTTGGCTGTCGGGATGGGATTGCATCCAGAGTCTGCCAACCGTGTTCTGCACGAGGTAGCGCACGATCCAGTCGGGGGTGAACAGCTGGGTGGCGGCGGGGATTTCATCGGCACCGGCCTTATGGTTCTTCTTGAACCCGTCCATCACCTCGGTTTTACGTTCCGAGATGTAGTACTGGTACAGCCAGCCGATGATCTCCACGTTGCCGGATGGGTCGTCCGCGCCGCAATCCTCCGGGGTCATGGCCTCGACCGCGTTGCGGACCACGGAACCGTCGGCGAGCAGGTCTGCGGGCATGAGCATCTCGTCGACCTTGCCTTGATTGCCGCCGATCCTGTCGAACATGGACGGCAGAATGCCGCTCCAATACCTGCATTCCGACTGCAACAGCAGTCCGTACGCGCGTCCCTGCGGGTCGTCCGCCTGGATGGATCCGTTGAACAGGCCCTCGATCTCGTCCTTGGCACGTTGGTTCACTCGCTGTTCGAACACCCGTGCTTTCATCGTATTCGCCACGTTTCGCGGCGGCGAGCACTTCAGGAAGCGCGTTCGTGCTGGTCATATCCGCCGGGGACACCACCGGCGTTCTGGTGAATCCATGCACGTCCATGTAACGGAATGCGACGATGCGGTTGAACCACCGGTACGCGTACCGTTCCACCACATGCCTTCGTCCCTGCTCGCCGCCGCCGGCATGGCGGATCTCATTCTCCAAATACTCGAACGCAGCCGGCTGGTCCACGCGTGCGGCGGAATCCGAAGCCAATACGGCGTCGAGGCGCGCTCCGACCGCGTTCACCAATTGGCGTCGCGCGTCCGTGGCGAATTTCTGCAGCTTCGACGTGTTCATAGCAGGATCTTCTTTCCGTTTTCGATGGCGGCCATAAGCTCACGACGGTACGCGTCGAGGAAATCGTCCACATCGTCGGCGGTTTCCAGCGAGTCCTTGATGCGAGGCGGCTCGATTTTGCTCAGGGACACCGCCATGCGCACGGGTGCGGACGTCTGCTGTGGTTCGGGAGCGTGCGCTTCCGCGGCCTCTCCCGTCGGAGTGGTTGATTCCACGGCAGGCTTCGGTTTGGGCTTCGATCCGGCAAGCATGTTGATCAGCCGAGGATAGGTGTCGGAGTCCAGTTCATCCGTGATTCTGCCCATGGCGAGGATCAACGATGTGGTGCGGATGCGTTCCTCGATCCGATCCATCGTGGCCAAGCTTCCGCCTGGGCCTGCGCGGTCGCATCCCGGTATTCGTCGGATGCTTCGATCCTGGCTCTGATTCCCTTGGCCTTTCCGAGGCTTTCTCACGTTCCGTTTGGACTATGGAGTCCATCTGGCCGCGAAGCTGTCCACGGTCTTTTTGAGCGTGCTGGCCTTGGATCCGCGGAAGATGTTCGAATCGTCTGCGAGTCGTTTCGCCTCCCGGTATGCTTCCGCCACGGATTGCGAGGCGCAGGAGGCGATGTTCGCCTCATTGTCCTTCAGCCATTGCCGCGATGTCTCCAACACCTGCAATTGGGAGCCGTTGAGGAAGGACACGATTGGATCGATCACTTCCTCCTTGAGGTCGAGCAGTTCCTCGGAGCCGTTATCCGTGTCCTCTCCGGTGAAATCGCCGAGGAGCCAATCCGTGGCCATGCCGGCGTCGAACCTGATCTTTTCGATGGGTTCGTCAAGCTGCGCCGTGAAATCGAGCTTCGCGTTGTTCGTACGGAGTCGGGTCAGCTCGTCGGCGTAGTTCTTCAGCCGGTCGCATACAAGCTGAGCCAGGTCCGAAGCCGATGTCGGTTGCTCTCCGGCTGAGATGTTGAGAAAATCCTTTGCGAAATCACGAAGCGCGGAGACTTTCCTCGCATCGAATCGACGCGGCAGGTCAACTAGGATTCCACCATGACGTTTCGTCTCGCGCAGCAGGCTGGCGGCTTCCGTGCGCTGTATAGGCTTGCCGTCAAGACTCAAGGTGATGCGTTCGGTGCCGAACAGGTGTCCGACGCATGCCAGAATCGCGGCGTATGGCCAGCCATAGGGGCTCTTGTCGTATTGTTCCAGAATGTCGTCAAGATTGATGGCGCGCTTCTTGTTCTTTTCACGGCTGATGTAGCTGTATACGTCGTCGGCGGGCGCTTCGATCATGTTCGCCGTGCCGTTGGTCCCGTCCAGAGTGGATTCTCTGTTTTGTGAGGCGTCCATGATGATGCGTGCGAGGTCGGCTTCCGTATAGGACACTCCGCCGAGCAACTTGAAATCGGGGTAGTACCGGCCGATCAGCACGTTAAGTCCTTCAGCCACGTGGGCGCGCACTTCGGTGGATTTGACCTCCACAGGCTCGCCGTTGTAATAGAACACGCCATCGGCCGCGGCTTCTTGACGCGTTCGCGCAAATCATCGCGAAGCTTCTCGTTGGCTGTCACCTTACGCGAGATGATCTGCTGGCGTACCTCGGATTGGCTCTTGCGGTCGGTGCGCAGCAAATAGGTGTCGGTCTTCGTGTAGTTGCGTATGTCGTCCGCAAGCCGACCGTCACGTGTATCCAGCACCAGCGTGATGGTATCGCGGTTTCCCCAATCCTTCCGGACTGCGTCTTTCCGTTCCTGCTCGTTGGCCGATGTGACCACGTCCAGCCAGATCGGCTGCTGCTTGCCCTGCGGTACTTGGTCGATTTTCAGACCGTATTGGAATGGCGCCTTCTGCGGGCCGTACATGACGGCGGTCTTGCCTCCGAGCACGTCGTTGAGCAGGATGTCCTTGAACAGTTCGGTCTCCTTGCTGGGGTCGACGTCCGTGTTCTTGATCTCCTGCTCGATGTCCTGTTCCTCGTTGGTCAGGTAGTTGTAGGTATCGCCGACGCGCTGCACGTACATGTCGTGCTCCAGCGCGTCCAGGGCTTTTTTGATGTCGGCTTCGAACGCGATCACGTCCATGCCGAATCGGTCGGTCAGCAGGATGCGCAGGTTGTGCACCGTCGCGGGGAATCCGTCGACGTGCTTGACGAGCAGCAGGA
>ENA-OQIO01000918-OQIO01000918.1-human-gut-metagenome-genome-assembly--contig:-NODE-918-length-15209-cov-3.295650_pt1 | contig 15209 bp, 16 predicted proteins | sample MGYA00242573_ERZ504737 | MGnify/ENA primary metagenome ERZ504737 (study PRJEB26092, sample SAMD00036203) | human gut metagenome | host: Homo sapiens | study: EMG produced TPA metagenomics assembly of...
CACATACGCAAATACTTTTTCTACGGAACGTTTATCCCCTTTTCCCCAGTACTGCGCCGCAAACATACTGGTTCCAATCGTCATTGCTCCCAGAAACAGATTCTGTACAAACGTTACCTGGCCTGCCAGCGATACCGCGGCCAGCGATTCCTGTTTTACCTTACCCAGCATCAGTGCATCCGACGCACTGACGATCGCCAGCATAAACTGCTGAAATGCGATCGGCAGTACCAGTCGTACCAGTTTTTTGCGGAAAATATCGTTATTTATATGCATTTTTTCACTCACGTTTTTCCTCCTATGTCGATATGCTCTCAACTTTTTGTATATTCTTCCTGGAAAATTATCTGTCGATTTATCCTTTTCAACAATTTTCTATTATGCTACATTTCCCACAATTTTTCCACTCTTTTTTGCATGTAAAAAGAGCCATATCTCAAAAAGACATGACTCTTTAAAATCTATTATGTAACTTCGAATTACAGCACACGACGAACTGCAACGATCGGTCTGTACGCAGCGTTTCCGCTGATCTTGATACCGTCTTTTGCGTTACTTGCATGTACGATCTGTCCACCGCCCATGTAGATTGCTACATGACCTGCATAGCAGATAATATCTCCAGGCATTGCTTCTGAATAAGAAACTCCACGACCACAGCCTGCCATGGCTCCGGAAGAATGCGGAAGGGATACACCAAACTTCGCATATACACTCATGATAAATCCGGAACAGTCAGCACCGTTTGTCAGGCTTGTACCACCCCATACATAAGGATTGCCAACAAACTGACATGCGTAATTAACAACGGACTGTCCTGTCGGGTTATATGATACGCTGCTGCCTGAGCTTCCTGATGAGCCGGAAGAAGAACTTCCGTTGTCCTTGGATGTTGCTGCACTTGAGCTGCTGCCTGATGTATTGTTTTTACTGCTTGTATTGTTATTTTCTTTACTGCTTGTGGAAGAACCGGAACTTGCAGCTGTATTACTGCCGGAAGTAGAGGAAGATTTCTTGCTTGCTTCTGCTGCTGCTTTTTTGTTTGCTTCTTCCTGTGCTTTCTTTGCAGCTTCTTCTGCTGCTGCCTTCTTAGCTGCTTCCTCGGCCGCTTTTCTTGCTGCCTCTTCCGCTGCTTTTTTCTCTTCTTCTTCAATTTTCTGGATCTCAGCATTCTGCTGACGAATCAGTTCCGTGTACTGTGCAGCCTGGTTCTGCGCCTGTGCGATCTGTGCATCATAATCACTGGAAGTTGCTTTCTTTTCTTCCAGCTGGGTCTGCATACTCGTCTGACGATTCTGATACTCCTGGTTCATCTCTTCCAGTTCTGCTTTCTCACTGTCCAGCTGATCCCCAAGGTCTTTTACCTGCTGTACAGTCTCTTTGAACTCTTCCAGACTGTTTCTGTCACTGTCATACATCTGCTGTACATATTCTGCCTGGTTCAGAAGACTGGTAAAGTCCGATGCCTGGAACAGCATCTGTGCCCATGCATCATCTCCACCCTTTTCATACAGATACTGGATTCTCTTCTTCATGGCTTCATACTGTTTCTGTTTATTTTCTTCTGCCACTGCCAGATCTGCTTTGGTCTGCTCGATCTGCGCTTCTTTATCGGATAACTCACCATCCAGAATCTCAATCTCAACCATAATATTTACCAGATCAGAATCCAGCTGATCGATCTCAGCAGAAAGTGTCTGTTTCTGGTCTTCCAGATTATTGATTTTGGACTCCTGTGCTGCAAGCTGACTCTGTGCTGCTGCCTTATCCTGTTTTAACTGATCTTTTCTGGATGCAGCACCGGCAGGTACTGCCTGTGAAATTGTCATCATTAATCCTAATGTTAAACAAAGGATTCTTTTTTTCATACATTTCTCCTTTTATTGTTTTGCATTGTGTTATATATTCTTGTAATATTTACGAAACATTCTCTTTACATTCCTTAACATATTAACACAAAACCATTTTTCCTGCAACCCCTCAATGCTAAACTCATTAATAATTAGTTGTTAGCAGAGCTACATTATAAATGGAGAGAAAGATGGTTGTCGTCAGCCATCTTTTTTCTTTGTATGATAAAAAATTTGGGAGGGTGTGCCTCGGTATGAGTCACACCCTCCCAAACTTAGAACTGTCTATTTCCCGACAGCCTTTCTTTGCATTTTTCTTATTGCGGTCCAATCAATTTTTCAAGTACCTGTGCTGCCGTCATATTACGCAGTCCATCCGGATCTCTCATACTGCTGGAGGACCACTGGAAACGGTCTACGTTATTCACATATGCTTTACTTGCGATACACAGATTATATTTGCCGGCTGCATCTGAATAATATTTCTTCATATATGCATTTGCCAGTTTTACAGCCTCACTGTTCGTGCTTCCTGCTGTATTGACCGTACCGCTGATCTGAACTACCGGTGGCGTCGCATGAACGATCACCAGACTTCCATCCGAACACATGCCAAGAACAACCCACACATGACCGGTCATACTTACCACGTCACCAGGTGTAAATGTTCCACCGGAAACTTTTCCGTGCGATCCAAAACCTTTGTTGGTCAGATAAGCCGGAAATCCGGTAGATGTTGAACTGTATGCCGTTTCTTTCTGATTTGATTTCGTATTATATGTATTGTAGACAGCCCAGCTGACCAGACCGGAACAGTCCAGACCATTCTGATACTCATATCGATGTTTCGTATAATTATACGAAGCTCCCTGCTGATTATAGAACTGTTCCCACTTCGGTTCATACCGATACGCAGTCCGTCTCCGTCTGTCCAGGCGTCATGACCGCCACCCCATACATACAGGGTGTTACCTACCGGCTGAATCATTGTTTTCAAAAACTTGGTCAGAGTCCCAATCGCCTGACTTTCTGTTCTCGATGCTTTTCCATCTGCTCCAATTTCAACACCACCGATGACTGTACTTACCGCCATGGCGCCACTGCTGTAAAAATAATACTCTGAACCGTCAATATTCTGCCAGTCCGTCAGCATGGCACCGCTGCCGTTCATATAATATTTACTTCCACCAACGGTTGTCCAGCCTGTTGCCATCTTACCGGTCGTCGTATTCAGATAATACCAGGTACCTCCGATTTTCTGCCAGCCTGTCAGCATGGCACCGCTGCCGTTCATATAATACCAGTCACTGCCCAGTTGCAGCCAGCCTACTACCATGCTCCATCCTGATTCATGTAATATCGGGTTCCTCCAATGGTTGTCCAGCCGTTGCCATATCGCCATTTCCCGGATTCAGATAATACCAGGTACTTCCGATTTTTCTCCAGCCGTTGCCATGCCACCATTTCCCGGCTCCAGATAATACCAGACATTCCCAATCTTTTTCCAGCCCTGCGCCATATCGCCATTTCCCGGATTCAGATAATACCAGGTTCCGCCGATTTTTCTCCAGCCGGTTACCATGTTACCGTTGCCCGGCTCCAGATAATACCAGCTGCTTGCGCGTTTTAGCCAGCCGGTTACCATCCAGCCACTGCCGTCAAAATAATACCAGGAACCATTAATTACTTTCCAGTTGTTTCTCGGATAGGAACCATCTGCTTCCCGATACCACCATCGTCCGCCGCTGGACACCCAGCCTGCTGTGGAAACTGTCTGACTGCTTTCTGCTTTGTTCTGGGAAGTCTTTCCTTCCACCCAGACACCATCGCTGTTCACGTAGTAGGCACCATTATCCACCCAGGTATCATGCTGCATCACACCGGAACCGTTCATGAAATAATATTTTCCATTCAGTTTCACCCATCCGGTAGCCATCGCTCCACTGGATGTAAGATAATACCATTCGCCGCCCAGTTTTTTCCAGCCAGTCGCCATCCAGCCATCTGATTCAAAGTAATACCATGAACCGTTGATCAGTTTCCAGGTACTCTTCGGATAACTCCCATCTGCATTTCGATACCACCATCGGCCGCCGCTGGACACCCAGCCTGCTGCTGTCATTGTGGTTTTCACCCGCTGGTTTGTGCTCTGATTATTCTTCGCCGCATAACCCTCTACAGGTACAAGCAAGATACTGAGGCATAGAACCAGAGTCAGATATCTCCTGATTTTCTTATTCAGTTTTACCATTTGTTTCCCCTTTACTCCTTTTTGTGATCCTTTTCCATCTGACGGATCTGCCTGGCCACTTCACAGCTGCCCCGATGGATGCACCGTCTATATCCACAGTCCACTTCGGTCAGTTCGAGTCCTTCTTCCTTCTCTGTAAACTCACAGGTCACTGTCTGTGCCTGATTATACGTCCTGCAGAATCCGGAAAATATCTCCTCCCTGATTGCCTGTTCCACAAATATCACCGGCTTTCTTCTTTATTAATAGTGATCACGTTTGTTTTTCAAGGTATCTCACCATTACACACTTTGCGATGCACAGAATTCATACTAATCGCATAAATTCGTGAGATATGTCTCGGGTTTTCTGTGACCTTCGCTCACGAAAAACGCCTCGCAAGATAGTATCAGTGAACAGTAACAATTATGTTACCGTTTCAGTATAACTTTCTTCCTCATAAATATCAAGTGAAAATCCACAAAAAGAGATTGTTTTTTTCTCGTAATTCTTGACTTTTTTGCTAATTTATGCTATTCTTTAAAAGAAGTCTGAAAAAGAAGATCCTGGCTACTGACGGATATGTGGAGGAACCACAGGAAACCAGGATTCATATTGGCCGACCGTCTGGGCAGCAATGTAGAACATGATTACATTTGCTGCGTTTTTTTATTTACGGAACAGATGCATTCTTCACTTTTTGTTCCGTTTCGGGGGCAGACGTCCGGTCAGAAGAAAGGAGAAATAACTATGGGATACAAAACAGACATTGAGATCGCACAGGAATGCGAAATGAAACCAATCACCGAGATCGCAGCAAAAGCAGGTATTGATGACAAATATCTGGAACAGTACGGAAAGTACAAAGCAAAGATCGACTACAATCTGCTGAAAGAATCTGACAAAAAAGATGGTAAACTGATTCTGGTTACCGCTATCAACCGACACCGGCCGGTGAAGGAAAAACCACAACAACTGTGGGTCTGGCAGACGGTATGCAGAGAATGGGTAAGAACGTTATGGTTGCTTTAAGAGAGCCATCTTTAGGACCGGTTTTTGGTGTAAAAGGCGGAGCAGCCGGCGGCGGATATGCACAGGTAGTTCCGATGGAAGACATCAACCTGCACTTTACCGGTGACTTCCATGCCATCGGTGCAGCCAACAACCTGCTGGCAGCTATGATCGATAACCATATCTTCCAGGGCAATGCTCTGAACATCGACCCGAGAAAGATCACATGGAAACGTTGTGTTGACATGAACGACCGTCAGCTGCGTAATGTAGTAGACGGACTTGGCGGAAAAACCAACGGTATGCCGAGAGAAGACGGCTACGATATCACAGTAGCATCTGAGATCATGGCAGTTCTGTGTCTGGCAAGCGATATCAACGACCTGAAAGAACGTCTGGGACGTATCATCATTGGATATACATACGGTAAAGTGGCAGAACAGAAACCGGTAACCGCACACGATCTGCATGCAGAAGGTGCAATGACCGCCCTGTTAAAAGATGCTCTGAAACCGAACTTGGTACAGACACTGGAACATGTACCGGCAATCGTACACGGCGGACCATTCGCCAACATCGCACACGGATGTAACTCCGTAACCGCAACCAAGATGGCTCTGAAACTGGCTGACTATGCAATCACAGAAGCCGGATTCGGTGCAGATCTGGGCGCTGAGAAATTCCTGGATATCAAGTGCCGTATGGCAGGACTGAAACCGTCCGCAGTTGTTATCGTAGCAACCGTACGTGCCCTGAAATACAACGGCGGAGTTCCGAAAGCTGAGCTGAATGCAGAAAACCTGGAAGCTCTGGAAAAAGGTATGCCGAACTTGTTAAAACACGTAAGCAACATCAAGAATGTATACAAACTGCCATGTGTAGTTGCCATCAATGCATTCCCGACCGATACCAAAGCAGAACTGGATCTGGTAGAAGAAAAATGTAAAGAACTGGGCGTAAACGTAGCTCTGTCTGAAGTATGGGCAAAAGGCGGCGAAGGCGGTCTGAAACTGGCTGAAGAAGTGATCCGTCTGGTAGAGGAACCAAACGACTTCACATACGCTTACGAACTGGAAGGTTCTATCGAAGACAAACTGAACCAGATCGTACAGAAAGTATACGGTGGAAAACGTGTCGTTCTGACAGCAAATGCTCAGAAACAGGCAAAACAGTTAGAGGCTCTTGGCTTCGGCAACTGCCCGATCTGTGTGGCTAAGACACAGTACAGCCTGACCGATGACCAGACCAAACTGGGAGCACCGACAGACTTTGAAGTAACCGTAAGAAACCTGAAAGTTTCCGCAGGTGCAGGCTTTATCGTAGCCCTGACCGGTGAGATCATGACCATGCCTGGACTGCCGAAAGTACCGGCTGCTGAGAAGATCGATGTAGATGAGACAGGAAAAATCACAGGTCTGTTCTAATAAATAATCCATATGGCTGCCCGGAAACCGGGCAGCTGTATCAGAAATAAGCGGAGGAAAGAAGCAATGGGATTTTCAACTGTACCATGCAATGAATTTGTAGAAGTATTGGCTTCCAAAGCACCGGTTCCGGGTGGCGGCGGCGCATCTGCTCTGGTTGGAGCAATCGGAACCGCTCTGGGCAACATGGTAGGAAGCCTTACCGTAGGTAAGAAAAAATATGCGGATGTAGAAGAGGAGATGTGGGAGCTGAAGAAAAAAGCTGATGAACTTCAGAAAGAACTGTTGCATCTGATCGAACGTGATGCGGAAGTTTTCGAACCACTCTCCAAAGCATACGGAATGCCGAGAGAGACCGAAGAGGAAAAAGCAGAGAAAGCCAGAGTTATGGAAATCGTCCTGAAAGATGCCTGCTCTGTACCGATGGAAATCATGGAAAATGCTGTGAAAGCGATCGAGATCATCGTGGAATTTGCAGCAAAAGGCTCCACACTGGCAATCAGCGATGCCGGTGTAGGCGCAGCATTCTGCAAAGCAGCTTTACAGGGTGCCAGCCTGAACGTATACATCAATACCAAATCCATGAAAAACAGAGAATATGCGGAAGAACTGAATGCAAAATGTGACGCAATGTTGGAAAAATATACAAAAATTGCAGATGAAGTATTCAACAGCGTATTAGGAAGACTGAAATAAGGAGGAACATAAAAATGGCAAAACAGTTATTAGGAAAAGAAGTAACTGCAGCTCTGAATGAAAAAATCAAAGCAAACGTTGCAGCTTTAAAAGAAAAAGGCATCAACCCGACACTGGGTATTATCCGTGTAGGTGAAAACGGAAGTGATATCTCTTACGAAAGAGGAGCAACCAAACGTTGCGAGACTCTGGGTGTAGAGTGTGTAAAATTCCTGCTTCCGGAAGATGTATCCCAGGAAGAACTTCTGGCTACCATCGATAAAGTAAACAAAGATGACAGCATTCACGGCGTACTGTTATTCCGTCCGCTGCCAAAACATCTGGATCAGTCTGTGATCGAAAACGCTCTGGATCCTGCAAAAGATGTGGACTGTATGACAGACGGTTCCATGTCCGGCGTATTTACCGGAAAACAGGTTGGATTCCCTCCATGTACTCCGCAGGCTTGTATGGAGATCCTGGATCATTACGGAATCGACTGTACAGGTAAAAAAGCAGTTGTGATCGGCCGCAGCCTGGTAGTAGGAAAACCGGCAGCGATGATGCTGATCAAGAAAAATGCAACTGTTACCGTATGCCATACAAAAACTGTTGACATGCCGTCTGTAGCAAAAGAAGCAGATATCATCATCGTAGCAGCAGGTCGTGCAGGCGTTGTTGGCGCTGACTATGTAAAACCGGGTCAGACAATCATCGATGTAGGTATCAATGTAAATGCAGAAGGAAAACTCTGTGGAGACGTTGATTATGCAGCAGTAGAGCCAATCGTAGATGCTATCACTCCGGTACCGGGCGGTGTAGGAAGCGTAACTACATCTGTTCTGGTAGGACATGTAGTAGAAGCAGCTATGAGAAAATATATGTAAGCGCAGAATTATATTTCTGAATTTGAAATTTTCATTAGTTAAAACAGTGGGAATCCCACAGATAAGAGCCGGGAGAACAGTTTCTTATCTGTGGGATTTTCTCTTTGTTAACCCTTGAAAAAATCCATATTTCTGTTAAAATATCTGTAGTGTGATTTCAGGTGTGCATTTATTGTCTGATCAGATAGAAATCTGCTTTCAGATATTATGAAAACTGTAGCAAATGGTACAGGGAGCGTTACCGGAAAAATCACATGTAATGTGATTAAACAGTCGTACAAAAGTAGTCTGTACAACAAGAGGAGGAAAACATGAGTAAAAAACCTACCGTTTTAATGATTTTAGATGGCTATGGATTAAATGACAAATGCGAAGCAAACGCAGTTTGTGAAGGAAAGACACCGGTTATGGATCAGCTGATGTCTCAGTGTCCGTTTGTAAAGGGTAACGCAAGCGGTATGGCAGTAGGTCTTCCGGAAGGACAGATGGGTAACTCAGAAGTTGGACATCTGAATATGGGTGCAGGTCGTATCGTATATCAGGAACTGACAAGAATCACCAAAGAGATCCAGGATGGAGATTTCTTTAAAAATGAAGCACTGCTGGCAGCTGTAAAGAATGCAAAAGAGAACAACTCTGCACTGCATTTTATGGGTTTGTTATCTGATGGTGGTGTACACAGCCACAATACACATCTGTATGGTCTGCTGGAACTGGCAAAAAGAGAAGGTCTGGAAAAAGTATATGTACACTGCTTCCTGGATGGTCGTGACACTCCGCCGGCATCCGGTAAAGGATATATCGAAGAACTGCAGGCTAAGATGAAAGAAATAGGCGTTGGCGAGATCGCAACCGTTTCAGGACGTTACTATGCAATGGATCGAGATAACCGTTGGGATCGTGTAGAACTGGCATTCAAAGCAATGACAAAGGGTGAAGGCGTAAAAGGAACAGATGCTGCAGAAGCTGTACAGGCTTCCTACGATGCAGAAAAGACAGATGAGTTCGTTCTGCCGACCGTTATCGAAAAAGAGGGTAAACCGTTGCAACCGTGCAGGATAAAGATTCCGTTGTATTTTTCAACTTCCGTCCGGACCGTGCCCGTGAGATCACAAGAGCATTCTGCGATGATGATTTCAAAGGTTCTCACGTGAGAAAAAACTGGATGTAACTTTTGTAATTGCTTCACCGATTACGATGAAACTATCGGAAACAAACTGGTAGCCTTTGTAAAACAGGAGATCAAAAACACATTTGGCGAATACCTGGCAGCTCATAACATGACACAGGCACGTATCGCTGAGACAGAAAAATATGCACACGTTACATTTTTCTTCAATGGTGGTGTGGAAGAGCCAAACAAAGGGGAAGACAGAATCCTGGTTAAATCTCCAAAGGTAGCAACTTACGATCTGAAACCGGAGATGAGTGCATACGAAGTATGTGACAACTGGTAGATGCGATCAAATCTGACAAATATGATGTGATCATCATCAACTTCGCAAATCCGGATATGGTTGGACATACCGGTGTGGAAGCTGCTGCAATCAAGGCGGTAGAGGTTGTCGACGAGTGCGTAGGACGTGCAGTTGATGCTCTGAAAGAAGTAGACGGTCAGATGTTCATCTGTGCTGACCACGGAAACTGTGAGCAGCTGGTAGATTATGAGACAGGAGAACCATTTACTGCTCATACCACCAACCCGGTTCCGTTCATCCTGGTCAATGCAGATCCTTCTTACACACTGCGTGAGAACGGCTGCCTGGCAGACATCATCCCAACCCTGATCGAACTGATGGGTATGGAACAGCCTGCTGAAATGACAGGAAAATCTCTGCTGATCAAAAAGTAAGATTCGAGGAAGTTTGATTTTTCAAACATGAATAACTATGAGAAACACGCTCTGCGAGTTTCTTATAGTTATCGCGGCAGTCGCCAAGGTCTCGTGCAAGCACGGACTTTGGCTCGTTGCTCGCGTAAATACAAATGCAGGAAATAAAGACACAATGTACTTTATCTCCTGCATTTTTTTCGTTTACTTATCCGATCCGGAATAGAAAGTGGCAGAATTGGCTGAAATGGAAGTATACAAAAAAGAATGTGTCTGATATGGAGCAAAACACATTCCAAACATGAAAAATATGATCATTAATGCGATATTTCTTTTCAACTTATGTAAGGTATTCACAGAACCACCTCTGCCAGAAATAAATTTCCAATAATTAATATGGAAAAGTATCACATAAGCGTTATGAAATGACAATAGAATATATTTTTTACATAAATAAGAAATGAAACACACATATTTTTCTCTCGCTTCGGACATACTGAAAAAGAACAGCGGATAACAGAAACAGGAGGAATATGTGATGTATCGATATCTACCGATTCGAAGAATCTACGCAAGAGAAGTCCTCGATTCCAGATCCAATCCTACGGTGGAAGTGGAAGTGACGGTAGGAGAAGGAATCATGGGAGTGGATGGATATACAGGAAGAGCCATTGTGCCGTCGGGAGCATCTACCGGCAAATACGAGGCTGTGGAACTGCGGGACGGAGAAGAACGCTTCGGTGGTCTTGGTGTGGAACAGGCGGTACGAAATGTCAATGTCCGTCTGGCAGAACAGATCGTAGGAGAAAATGCGCTGAATCAGTCCTATATTGACCAACTACTGATCCAGGAAGACGGAACCGACAATAAAAGCAGCCTGGGAGCAAATGCGACACTTGGCGTGTCTCTTGCAGTAGCCCGTGCTGCGGCGAAAGCGCTGCGTCTGCCATTGTATCAGTATCTCGGGGGCGTGCATGCGGTACGGATGCCGGTTCCGATGATGAACATTCTGAACGGGGGGCGCCACGCGGACAATACGGTAGATCTTCAGGAGTTCATGATCATGCCGGTGGGAGCGGAAAGCTTCGTGAGGCAGTACGCATGGGAGCGGAGATCTATCAGCGCTTGAAGATCCTTTTAAAACACAAGGGGCTGTCTACCGCGGTTGGTGATGAGGGCGGTTTCGCGCCGGATCTGGAAAGCGCGGAACAGGTGCTGGAATTTCTGACAGAAGCGATTGAAGACGCAGGATACACACCGGGAAGCGATGTGGTATTTGCCATTGATGCGGCGGCAAGTGAACTGTATGATGAGGACCGGGAAGGGTACTATTTTCCCGGGGAGAGCCGGATGCAGGGAAATGAGGTTGTGCGGACATCCACAGAGATGATTGCATATTATGAAAACCTGCTGGATCGCTTCCCGATTGTTTCGATTGAAGATGGTCTGGAAGAAGAGGACTGGGAAGGCTGGACGGAGATGACCCGGAGGCTTGGAAACCGGGTACAGCTGGTGGGCGATGACCTTTTTGTGACGAATAAAAAGCGGCTGAACTGTGGAATACGTCTGGATGCTGCCAATGCGATTCTTGTAAAAGTAAATCAGATCGGAACCCTGACGGAAGCTCTCGAGGCGGTAGAGATGGCATACCGTTTCGGATATCGCACGATTATTTCTCATCGTTCCGGTGAGACAGAAGACTCTTTTATCGCAGATCTGGTGGTAGCCTGTGGCAGTGGACAGATCAAGACCGGTGCGCCGTGCAGGTCAGACCGGAATGCAAAATATAATCAGCTGTTGCGTATTGAGGATTATCTTGGCAAAACAGCTGTGTATGAGAATCCTTTTGCTCGTCCGACAGGTAAGGAGATCGGATAAATGGAAAATAACGAAACCACAACTAAATGACATTAAGGATAAAATAGTAGATTGTGAAAAGCTGATTTTGATGTTAAGATGAAATTGGGAACATGTTACGAAAGATACGAGGGTATCTTAAAAGATCTTACCATCATGAGCGATGTGTTTATGCGGAATGTATACAAGAGGATACAGAATTAAGCAGACTGATGCATGATCTTCACTGTAAGAATGCAGAAGATATGCACAGTAAGATACTTGCCGACAGAGTATACGAATTAAAGGAAACATGGTACAGAAATGGATTGACGAGAGCATGAGTGTAGCACATTAACAAATGATAAAGTTTAATGGAGCTACCAGGGGATACTAATTCTTCTGGTGGCTTTTTGTGTGTTGCATGTATATAAAAAATGTTGATTTATAAAAAGAGATAATATAAGCAAAAAGAAAAGCCTTGACAAATAAACGACCGGGCCAGTTATTCTAACCTTTACTTGAAAAGGATAAATGGATCCTGTGTCCGATATGTGGTGCAAAAATGAGGACACAGATATTGGATGATACGGAATTAAAACATTTTCCGCTGTTTTGTCCAAAATGTAAAGAAAATTTTATCATCAATGTAAAGGATCATATAGTGGATTATCAATCTATTGCCAGACGCTAAGACGCAGAGCAGCAATTTTATTGCCAGCATCTTTTGTGATTATATTAGGAAAGAGAGGGACAACAGGCAGTGAGGAATATTGTTGTTTTATCAGGAAGCGTACGAAAAGGTGGAAATACTGAGTTACTTGTGCAGGCATTTGTTGATGGTGCTAATAAAAATAATAGTGTTGAAGTAATTTCGGTAGCAGATTATAAAGTGAATCCTTGCATAGGGTGCAATACGTGTTTTGACAGAGAAGGACATGAGTGCTTTCAAAAAGATGATATGACGAAAGTATATGAAAAACTGAAAATGGCAGATGTGCTTGTTATAGCGTCTCCTGTATATTTCTATGGTGTCAGTGCACAATTAAAAGTACTTATTGACAGATTACATACACCTATGGATTCTATTAAAAAAGGTAAATCCAACGTATACTGCGTCATTTAAGGAAAGATGAAACAAAAGGAGAAAATATGGAATCAGATATCATTAAAATCAGCCACCTGAATAAAAGCTTTGGCGAAGTAAAAGCTGTAAATGATTTGAGCTTTCGTGTGAAAAAAGGAGAATTGTTTGCATTTCTTGGAGTAAACGGTGCAGGGAAAAGTACAACCATTTCTATTCTCTGTGGACTGCAAAAAAAAGACAGTGGAACGGTTCAGGTAAACGGAATAGAAACTGACAAAGCCGGCACACAGACAAAAAAGATGCTTGGTGTTGTGTTTCAGGATAGCGTACTTGATAAACCGCTTACGGTGAAGGAAAACCTGATGAGCAGAGCTGCTTTGTACGGCATTACAGGAAATGCCTTTGATAAGAGATTACAGGAGCTGGTCGAGATTCTGGATTTTGCCGAGTTTTTAAACAGACCTGTAGGTAAGCTGTCGGGAGGTCAGAGAAGAAGAATTGATATTGCCCGTGCATTATTGCACAGACCGGAGATTTTGATTCTTGACGAGCCTACCACAGGACTTGATCCGCAGACAAGGCAGTTAATCTGGAATGTTATCGAGAAGCTTCAGAAAACAGAAAATATGACAGTATTTCTAACCACCCATTATATGGAGGAGGCTGCTAATGCCGGATATGTTGTAATTCTTGACAAAGGAAGTATTGCAGCGGAAGGTACACCGTTTGAACTTAAAAATAATTATGTACAGGATATAGTGTCTGTTTACGGTATTTCCGAAGATGAAATAAAGTCATTGAACAGAGAATATAAAAAAATACGTGACGGATATCAGATAAAAGTAAGAAATACGAAAGAAGCTACGGAGCTTATTGTAGAGCATCAGGACCTATTCACGGATTATGAAGTAGTAAAAGGCGGTATGGATGATGTATTTCTTGCAGTCACAGGGAAGAAACTGGGAGGTGAATGCTGATGAGAACAGTATTGGCATTAATGAACAGAAACAGAAAATTATTTTTTAAAGATAAAGGGATGTTGTTTACGTCAATGATCACACCCGTCATTCTGATTGTTCTGTACGCTACGTTTCTTGCAAAGGTTTTCAGAGATTCTTTTACAGCAGCGATTCCGAATATGATTACGATTTCGGATAAGCTTATTAATGGAACCGTGGCAGCACAGCTGACAGCATCACTTATGGCGGTGAGCTGTATCACTGTAACATTTTGTGTGAATCTGACTATGGTGCAGGACAGGGCAAATGGAACATGGAAGGATTTTAATGTTTCGCCTGTCAGCAAGGGAAAAATATATTTGGGATATTTTCTGTCAACAGTAGCTAATTCATTGATGGTCAATGCACTTGCGTTTGTATTATGCCTGGGATATTTATTTGAAATGGGATGGTATATGAATGCAGTAGATGTATTATGGGTTTTATTTGATATGATATTGCTCGTCCTGTTTGGAAGTACGCTTTCAAGTATCATTAGCTTTCCGTTGACAACACAGGGACAGCTTTCGGCTGTAGGTACAATTGTCAGCGCAGGATATGGTTTTATATGTGGTGCTTATATGCCGATTTCAAATTTTGGTTCAGGTCTTCAGAAGGCGCTGTCTTATCTTCCGAGTACATATGCCACTTCATTGATCAAGAATCATATGCTTCACGGAGTTTTCAGGGAGATGGAGAGAAAACATTATCCGGATGAAATGGTTGAAGCGATAAAAGACACTCTTGATTGCAATCCGGTATTTCATGGAAATGTGGTAAGTGTAAATCAGATGATCGGTATTATGATGGGAAGTATAGCTGTATTCGGAATTATTTATTATTTTGTTACATTGCTGCCAGATGGTGAAGGCGGACGATAGGAAATATTATTTTTAGTGGATGAAAGTCAAGTGTTTTAGCTGATGACACGATTGGTATCGCTCATGTGACAGCACGATTCTTACTATTTTTCGTAATATATGTTACCTTCCAATCAGCCAACAGGCAAAAAATAAAAGGAAGGTAAAACAAAATGAAGAAAAACGGAAAGAAGTTATTAATTTTAGGAACTGCGTTACTTGTAATGTTTGCAATCTGGACATGTTTAATACAATGTGTGGATGTACAGTCGGCAGGGCAGAAGGGCGCAGAGATTGGATTTGCAACCTTTAACTGTTGGTTTCACAGAGTTACCGGAGTACACATGGCAATCTATACGATTTCCGACTGGTTAGGTCTTGTGCCGATATTTGTAAGTATGAAAGTATTATGGATTGCAGTAGCACTTATGACATTGATTCTGGTTGGGGTTGGGATAACGGACGTAGTAACCGGAAGAACTGCAATTAGTAAGAATTTAATTATCGTGCAATGATGGGA
>ENA-OQIO01000919-OQIO01000919.1-human-gut-metagenome-genome-assembly--contig:-NODE-919-length-15208-cov-9.035807_pt1 | contig 15208 bp, 16 predicted proteins | sample MGYA00242573_ERZ504737 | MGnify/ENA primary metagenome ERZ504737 (study PRJEB26092, sample SAMD00036203) | human gut metagenome | host: Homo sapiens | study: EMG produced TPA metagenomics assembly of...
GAGTTAAAGCTCAAGATGAGAAATGGCCAAAAATTGATAGAATATTAAGGCATTTAGTATTATCGAATTCTAAATTAACCCGTAAATAAAGCAATCTCTAGCACACAAATTGTTTACTCTTAGATTATTTTTTTAGATTTAGACGGAACTCTATGGACATTTGAAAAGATTCCTAGTTCTGCATTAAAAGCGATTGAACTCGCAAGAAAAAATGGGCATAAAATATATATAAACACAGGTAGAACACGTTGTGAAATCCCTCAATTTTTATTAGATATGAATTTAGATGGCTATTGTTTCGGTGCTGGCAGTGAAATTATAATTGATAATAAACAAGTACTTTTTGAACCATTGAAAAAAAGAGACACTAAATTTATTCTGCACATTGCCAAAGATTCAGGATTCTCTTTAGAGGGAAGCAAAATGACATTTACTAGTGAGAAAAACAGAGAAAGAATGCGCCAATTTAATACAGATAACCGTATGGGAAATCGTTTCTTATCTTTTCCAGATATTTCAACAATTACCGACGATGATTACAATCAAGTCATGAAAGTCAGCATTCATTTTGACTCACTTTCACAAAGAGAAGAAATATTAAGACAAATCCCTAAACATTTAACATTCACAAACTTCTTGCATCTAGGCGGAGAAATCACACATTCAGAATACAATAAAGCTACAGCTATTCAGTTTGTCAAAAACTATTATGAAGAAGAATATGAAACCGTTGCGATGGGTGATTCTGAAAATGATTTACCAATGTTAGAATATGCTGATATTTCAGTTGCGATGGGAAACGGTGTCAAAGAGGTAAAAGAAAAAGCCGACTATGTCACAGATAAAATTGACAATGACGGCTTATACAAAGCTTTTAAATATTTAAAGCTATTTTAGAATCAGAAATGATTCTTTTTTTTACTGTTGTTGTTCCTTCATTACATCTGCGTATTTTCTACGACCTGGATGTAAGTTATCAACATAGTAACGAACTGTTAAAGTCCCAGCAACCTTAGTACGAATCTTAGGCTCTACAATAAAGCCATCTCCTTCTAACATTGCATCTAACATTGCTTTGCAGCAATTTGCTAAATTTTTTACCCCTGGTTCACATTCATTCATAAACTCTTTGGCATTCACTTCGATGTATAACCACATTTTATCATGAGCTTCTTGTTTCATTTCCTGTAAACGAGCAGCATACTGTTCTTGAGTCCATTTTTCCATAATCATGACATCCTTTCTTATATCCTAATCATACATCATTCTAATCAATAACTCAAACTTTGACCTTTATTTATAGTTACATTTGTCACGTTATTTACAAAGTGTGCAAAATAAACACAATTGGAATCGTTACCACACACGAAACACTTGTCAAGAAGATAGCTTTACTAGCAAGCGTTGCATCCTCCCCATACATAAATGCATATACACTAGAATTACTTGCCACTGGCATACACATAATAAGTATAAGTGTATTTTCAATCAATGGATCCATGTGAAATAAAGAAAGAGAAAACATATAAAACAAAGGTAATAAAATCATTTTAAATATTGTAAATGCCCATACTTTTACATCCAACAACTCTTTGATATCCATGTTCACTAAACCAGCACCAATGACCATCATAGATAGTGGTGTTGTAACATTACCAATATACGTGCAAGTCTGTGCCAAGACATACGGAAGCTTCATATTAAAGACACAAAGAACAAGCGCAATAACGGAAGCAATCATCGGACCATTCATAAATTTCTTAAATGAAAAACCTCCCTTACGAAATAAACTCTCTCCATATCCATACATTAAACAGTTTAGTGGCAATAAAAATAAAGCTCCATAAAGCATGGCTTGATCCCCTAATATGGCTTGAATAGCGGGTAATCCCATAAAACCGGCATTGGTAAATAGAATCATAAATTGCCAAAGGGCTTTATTTTCTTGAATGCGTAAAACTTCTACAATAACTTTAGAGACAATCCCTGTAAATATCACAAATATTGAAAAAATAACAAGTGCATTGAATAATTCGTGTCCTGTAAATGGAGATCCATTTTTAACTGAACAAATAATCAAGCCTGGAATCCCGATTTTTAACAAAATATTTGATGCATATACATTTACTTCATCATTAAAGATGTTCTTTTTAGCTCCCACAAAACCAACAATCATAATCAATAATAAAATAGTCATTTGTGTAACAATTGTTGTGATATTCATAATAATCCTCTTTCCTAAAAACAAAAGGACAACAATGCGTTGTCCTACAGTTGTAAAGATAATAATCCTCTATTTGTTGATTGTCAATTTGGATTGACCATTGTTAGTTGTACCTTTTGTTTCTCCTGATCAATATTGTATACCCATACCGTAACAATATCTCCTACAGAAACAACATCACTTGGATGTTTTACTCGTTTTGTACTCATCTTTGAAACGTGAACTAAACCATCTTCGTGTAGTCCAATATCGACAAAGGCACCAAAGTCAACCACATTACGAACTGTACCTTCTAGCTTATCATTAATATGTAAGTCTTCGATTTCCAATACATCTTTTCTTAGTAATGGCGCATCATATTTATCTCGATAATCTCTAAGTGGCATACAAATCGCATCTAAGATATCCTTCAATGTATAACTATCTAATCCTGTGTCTTGCATCAATTGTTTTGTATCACAATTAGAAATCACGTCTTTTGCCTTTTGTGTTCCCAAATCCGAAGTATCCAGACCTAATTCCTTCAACAATACTTTCGTCGCCTTATACGATTCAGGGTGAATGCTTGTACGATCCAACGGTTCTTTTCCATCTTCAATACGCAAGAATCCAGCTGCTTGTTCGAAGGCTTTTGGACCAATCTTAGGGATCTTTTTAATTTGTGTACGCGATTCAATTTTTCCATTCTCTTCACGATATGACACAATACTTGATGCGCTCGCATTATTTAATCCCGCAACATTTTTAAGTAAAGAAACACTGGCTGTATTGATATTTACGCCCACGCGGTTAACCGCTTTTTCAACTACGAAATCCAAGCGTTCTTTTAATCTTGCGGTTGGCAAATCATGTTGATATTGACCAACACCAATCGATTGAGGGTCAATCTTGATTAGTTCTGAAAGTGGATCCATCAATCTTCGCGCAATAGAAATGGCACTTCTTTGCTCAACATGTAAGTCTGGGAATTCTTCAATAGCTAATTTAGAAGCACTATATACGCTAGCACCTGCTTCAGAAACAATGGTATAAGATACTGGTAAATTAAATTTTTTGATTGTATTCGCAACGAAAGCTTCACTTTCTCGACTTGCCGTACCATTGCCAATCGCAATTAAATTCACATGATATTCTTTACATAATTGAACTAATTTTTGTTCAGACTCTCTTACTTTCGCATTTGGCTGATGTGGATAAATCACATCAACTGTTAATTTTTTACCAGATACATCAATAACAGCCAATTTACATCCGGTTCTAAAGGCAGGATCAAAGCTAGAATCACTTTATCTTTCATAGGTGGTTGAAGTAAAAGTTTTTCTAAGTTCATAGAGAATACATCAATACTTGATTCATGTGCCTTTTCACTTAAAGCTGAACGAACCATTCTTTCAATGGAAGGATAGGCAAGTCTTTTTAAGCCATCTAAAATGGCAGCACGAACATACTCACTTGTACCACTGTTAGTAAAGCGAATAAATCTTCTACATACCCAGTTTTCAATATATTCTTCGTTAAAGGAAATCGAAACATTTAATACTTTTTCTTTTTCACCACGATCAATAGCCATAACACGATGCGGTGCTAATGTATTCACTCTTTCTGAATAGTCATAATACATCTTATAGACTTTATGATCGTCTTCATGATCTTTCTTTTCACTTGTAACAATACGACCAAAATTTGTCATTGAATCCAATATTTTATTACGCACATCCACATCATCACTCACTTTTTCGGCAATGATGTCACAAGCACCTTGAATAGCAGCTTCACGATCTTTTACATTTTCATTGATATAAGCATCTAATTCTGTTTCTTTAAAATAACGAGGAAAAGACATAAAAGTATCGGCTAATGGCTGTAGACCATTGGCAATCGCAACACTTGCACGCGTCTTTTTCTTTTGTTTGTAAGGACGATAAATATCTTCTACTTGTGACAACTTTGTACATGCATTAACATTCTTAATAATTTCATCATCCAATTTTCCTAATGTTTCAATACGAGCTAAGACTTCTTCCTTACGCTTAGCTAAATTTACTTGATACGCATAATTTTCTTGAATGACACGAATTTGTTCTTCGTCCAAACCTTTTGTACGTTCTTTACGATAACGTGCAATAAAAGGAACTGTAGCTCCTTCTTCTAATAATTCCAATGTATTCTTAACTTGCGAAATTGAAATATTCAATTCTTTCGCAATTAAGGAAATTATATTTTCATCCATAAGTTTATTTACCTCATTTCAACTCTATTATTATACCAAAGATTGAAATACATTATTTAAAGATTTTCTAACAAAAATGGAACTGCGTAAATAGGCTTTAACTCCAACATCCCATCTTTCGAAAAATCCTTCTGTGAAAACAAGAATCTTCGTCCTACTACATGCGAATATTTCTTGCAGAATTCATCCATTGAAATATGACTCTTTGTTGCAGATGATTTTACTTCAATTGGAATGATTTTATTTTTTGAACGTATTAAAAAATCAATTTCATTACTATGAGTACTATTCTCTTTTCTCCATGAATGATAGTATAAATTATTGCCACTATTTACAATGATTTGTGCGATTGCATTCTCATACATATAGCCTAAATCGGCTGATAACTTATCACTCAACAATTTTTTATAAATATCTGAAGATAATCCTTTCCCACCATCAAATATCATCGTTGTAAACAATCCAATATCAGAAATATACAATTTAAAAGTTTCTGGATCTCTTGTTTGTGCTAAAGCAATACTAGGTTGTGCAACATTGTAACATGGCAAAACTATTTTGGAATCAATTAAATCAAATAAACGTTCCTCATCTTTAATTTGTCTTCGGCTTTTAGTTGCTTCTGCTATTTTAAATCTATTTCTCTTCAATGCTAATTGACTAGGTATTGATGCATAAATATCAGATAATCTACCAGAAGGATCTATTTTTTTTAAATCATCTTCATATAAAGAAATAATATCTAATTTTTCTTTATCTACTGCATCAAGATTATTCGTTTGTAGGTAAGTAGAAACGACTTGAGGCATCCCCCCAACAGCCATATAAATACGAAAATCGCGCATTAACTTACGGTTTGTCATATCACCTATAGCAACATTCTTTTCAACTAAAGTTCTTATACTATCCGTACTTTTTCCCAATGCCCAATTAAATTCCTCATAATCCATCGGAAACACATTAATTTTATGTTCTTCAGAAGGAATTAATATATCTTGTACATTTTTCTTAATTGATATCAGTGACCCCGTCTCAATATAATGATACCTTGCATCTTTTACTAGATGTTTAATAGCTTGTCTAGCCTTTGGAAAAAATTGTACTTCGTCAAAAATAATGGCAGATTTAGATACTATCAAATTAATACCTGTCACTGTTTGTAATCGCAAGAAGAATATATCCAAATCCGAAATATCATTGAATACTTCTAACAATTCTGTAGATATATTAGAAAAATCTATAAATATAAAACTTTCATATTCATTTTTTGCAAATTCCAAAGCAATTGTGCTCTTACCTACACGCCTAGCTCCCTCTAATAAACAAGCTGACCGATCTGCATATTTTTCTTTCCATTCCAACAATTCATTATATACTTTCCGCTTAAACATATATCCTCCAGTCATGAAACAACATTATTTCAATATCACATTAGCAGAAAAACGTCATTATTTCAATGTTTTATTTCGCATAAAACGTCATTATTTCAATATTTTATTTACTACAAAACGACATTATTTCAATATTTTAGAAATAAATATAATAATATCTGATGTCTCATCCTTTAAAGGATTTTGAAGTTGCAGAATAAATGATAAAGAACGATTAATATACAAAATTGATGAAGGAGCTATATATATAATTAGTTGCAGGCAACATGATACTGACCACTAAAGAAGTGAATTTTCACTTCTTTTTTTTGACCATTTAGTCTTATATTTTAACCACATACTTTTCATGACTATACTTTTAATATTCCTTGTGGAATAATAAAGCCATGAAAGTAAGAATTGAGATTGATGATTCATTAAACGAAAATGAAATTGTCATACGTACAAAAGAATATACGGAGGAATTGCAACAATTGATTTCTAATTTTAAATCAAAGCCGAGTATACAATTCTTTAAACAAGATACAGAGTATTATCTAGATTTAGATGCAATTCTATTCTTTGAAAGTGACAATGGAGCGGTATATGCACATACAGCCAATGATATGTTTTCTACAACACAGAAATTGTATGAATTAGAAAATATATTGTCGAATTCATTTTTAAGAATTTCTAAATCTACAATAGTGAATATTCAAAAAATTTATTCTCTGTCGCATTCTGTATCGAGTCATCTCATTACTTTTCAAAACAGTCATAAACAAGTGTATGTATCAAGAATGTACTACAAAGTATTAAAAGAAAGAAGGAATCATTTATGAAAAGAAATTGGTTTTGGGGCATTATTTGTATTCTAGGTGCCATATTAATTTTTGGAAACTTATTTGGAATCATTCAATTTAACCTTAGTCTATGGAAAATTATTGGAACTCTAATCTGTCTATCTGTTATTATCGATGGAATCAAAGAAAGAAGCTTCTACAGTCCCTTATTTGGGATTGCGATTATTTTCTATTTATTCAAAGAAGATTTAGGTTTTGAAGATATTTCTTTATGGCTTCTATTATTAGCTACTTGGCTATTAGCTTGGGGACTTACAAGCATTATTCATCCCAAAAAAAGACACATTGAAATAGAAGATATTGAATATTCTACAAATTCAATCATCAATATTACTTCTAGTTTCGGTGCAAAAGTCCAATATATTCAAACCAATGATTTACAATATGTGACCATTGACTCTAAATTTTCAGGATTGAAACTCTATTTTGATCAGGCTACCATTCAAAATCAAGCTACGATTGAAATCGATGGAAATTTTACAGGTATTGAACTCTATGTACCTAAAGAATGGAGCGTACAAAGTCGTGTTCGTGCCTTCTTTGGTGGAGTTGATGAAAAAGGACAGCCATCATCTAGTGGCTATCCTACATTAAATATCACAGGGCGTATTCATTTTGGTGGAGTTGAAATCCATTATATCTAAGAAAGACAATTAACGTCTTTCTTTTTTATATTCTGTATCATTTTTCGCAAGAAGATATAAACAATATTGATTCATACTAATGCCTTCCTCTTTAGCGTGTATAGATAAGGATCTATGAAGACTTTTAGGTATTCTTAATTTAAATTGTCCTGAATACGATTGTAGATCACTAGGAAGCGGAATCTCTTTCCCATCTTCTAACATACCTAAAATCCATGTTTCTCTTGCGTCTTTGGCTAGTTCTAACAAGTCATCTAATGAATCTGAACATGTCATACATCCAGGAAGATCCGGATAAGATAAGACATATCCTCCTTCATCTTTATCTTCAACAATTTCCATACGATACGATAGATTCATGTAGTATTTGAGTTCTTGATTCATATTCCTTCATCTCCTCTTCTATCACTTTTTTTATCATTTTTACATACACCTTTTTTATAGGTTTATGTTTTGGAATCACAATACGACTACATCCAGGTTTTACAAATGAGTAATGACTCGATCCACCTTTAGGTTGTTTGATCTCATATCCATATTCTTTCATCACTTTAACTATCTCTTCAAAACGAATATCATGATCCAATTCTAAAAATCTTTTTAACAGCTTATCCCAAGAAGACATCTTTTCACCTCCATTATATTTGGTGTCATATTTGGTGTCAATCATATTTTTAATGATCTCTACCTTAATTAAATCAGATGTATGTGAAAAAGACATTAAAAGTCAAAAAAAGAAGTCATTTAGACTTCTAATTTAACTCATTTTCTTTTGAACCGTACGCATTGCACTGACCCACAATGGAATCAATACAAGTGTAGCTGCAACCCATGCTGCTTGATCGGCCCATGTGATCGCATTATATTTGAAAATAGGAACAAAGCATAATGCCACAATGCAGCGTGCAATCATTTCTACAAAGCCTGCAAGCATAGCTCGAGCAGAATAGCCAAGTCCTTGAACGGACATTCTTGTTGTGATCAAAATTCCTAAAACAGGATAAAAGTAGCCCATTCTTCTTAAATATAACGCACTCGCATTTAACACTTGTGATTCATTGGCGCTCACAAACATCATACTAAGAATTCTTCCAAAGAAAACCATTACGACACAGGCGAATGCACCATATAAAATACTCACCATTACGCCTTTATGATATCCATCTCGAATTCGTTCTAACTTGCAAGCTCCATAGTTTTGAGAAAGGAATGTAGAAACGGCTGCACCTAATGCATCAAATGGACACATCATCAACGATTTAATACGCATACCTGCCGTAAAACCAGATACATAAATGGTTCCCAAAGCATTGTTAGCCGACTGCATGACCATAGAACCTATGGCTGTAATTGAAAATTGTAATCCCATAGGAACTCCCATGGCAAGTAGTTTTAGAGAATGCTGCTTATCCACATAACGACTTGATTTAGGTATGTGTAAAACATTGACTTTTAAAGCAATTAACAATAAACACAAAATACCACTTACGGCTTGGGCAAAAATGGTGGCGATGGCAGCCCCTGCACATCCCCATTTCAAAACAAGAATACAAAAAAAATCAAGGCCAATATTTAAAACAGCGGAAAAAGCCAAAAAGAGAAATGGCGTTTTTGAATCTCCAATAGCTCTTAATATAGCCGATAAATAATTATAAAGTAATGTGAATGGTATCCCTGCAAATATGACAACCAAATAGGCATAGGCATCTTTAAAGATTTCATCATTGACTTGTAAAATGTGAAGAATGTCTGCACAAAATACAACGACTAAGATGGATACCACAAAAGCTGTAATGGCTGTCCATACAGCTCCTGCATAAATATAAGTGTGCATTTCATCGAGTCTTTTTGCGCCGAAACTTTGCGAAACCATAATCGCAAAGCCTTGACATATTCCCATACAAAATCCTAGAATCAAAAACTGCACACTACTACTAGCACCTACGGCTGCCAATGCATAAGACCCTAGTGTTTGCCCAACAATAGCCGCATCAACAACGTTATAAAATTGTTGAAATAAATTTCCTAATAATAATGGAATACTAAAATTCAAAATGAGTTTTAAAGTATTCCCCTCAATCATACTCTTTTGCATATTCCCTTTTTTAAACCTCACCAAAAAAGAAGTCATTTTATTGACTTCTTACCAAGCTAATACTTCAATTCCTTTTTCTGTAACTAGAATTGTGTTTTCCCATTGTGCCGATAACTTTCCATCTTTTGTATAAGATGTCCAACCATTATCTTTATCAATATATAAATCACGCGTTCCTTGATTGATCATAGGCTCAATGGTGAAGACCATACCTGGTGCAATAACCATACCTGTATTACGAATTCCTACGTGATGTACATATGGATCTTCATGGAAAGCATTACCAACACCGTGTCCACAGAAATCAACAACAACACTGTAACCATTTTTGTGTGCATGTTCTTGAATAGCAGCACCAATATCTCCAATGTATCCCCAAGGACGTACGGCTTCTTTACCAATTTCTAAGCATTCTTTAGTCACTTCAACTAAGCGTTTTGCCTCTTCACTTACATGACCAATACAGAACATTCTAGATGCATCCGCAAAGTGTTTATGTACAATTGTAGTGCAGTCTACATTTATAATATCGCCATCTTTTAATACGACTTTTTCGCTTGGAATACCATGACAAATTTCATTATTAATAGATGTGCAAACACTCTTAGGGAATCCTTCATAACCTAGACATGCAGGAATTCCACCATGACTTGTTGTATAATCATATACCAATTTATCAATATCTTCTGTCGTCATACCTGCACAGATTTTTTCTCCAACTAAATCAAGTACTGCATTATTGATTTTAGCCGCTTTCTTGATCCATTTAATATCTTCTTCCGACTTGATTAAATTATGACTAGGAACAATTTTTCCTTGTAGTTTTAATACATTAATTGTATTGTCCCATTCTTCATGACAATGTTTATATTTTTTACCAGAACCACACCAACATGGACTATTCTTACCAATCATCTTGATCCTTCTTTCTATATATTCGTTAAACACAACTTATTATACACGAAAACAAGAAAAAAAGCTTCCGATTGATTCAGAAGCTTCTAAATGCATTATTCACCAAAATAACGTTTTAATAATCCAGCAAATGCCTTACCATGACGAGCTTCATCACGAGCCATTTCGTGTACTGTATCATGAATTGCATCTAAGTTTGCCTTTTTAGCACGAGTAGCTAAATCAACTTTACCTGCAGTCGCACCATTTTCAGCTTCTACACGCATTTCAAGATTTCTCTTAGTTGAATCTGTAACAACTTCGCCTAATAATTCAGCAAATTTTGCGGCATGTTCTGCTTCTTCCAAGCTGCCTTTTCATAATACAATCCAACTTCTGGATATCCTTCTCTGTGAGCTACTCTAGCCATTGCCAAGTACATACCTACTTCTGAGCATTCACCTTCGAAGTTAGCACGTAAATCGTTTTTAATGTCTTCAGCAACATCTTTTGCGACTCCTACTACGTGTTCAGCAGCCCAAGTCATTTCGTCTTCTACTGGAACAAATTTTTCTTTTGGTTGTTTACAAGTTGGACATTTCCAATCTGCAGGAAGATCAGCGAATTTTACGCCTTCTTTTTCCTCGTCATAAATGTGTCCACAAATTAAGCATCTATATTTCATAAATAATCCTCCTCTTGAAATATACTATTTCCTTTTATGACTATACTATCGCATATTCATACCAATATTTCAAAAGTATTGCTCAACAATTTTTAAATTATAATTCAATCGTCAACATACGATCTTTTCCTGACATATCTTTATGTACAGTAATCGTTGCAGATGCAAAATATTCACGAGCTAGATTCGATAAAGATTCACCTTGATCCCATCCCATTTCAAAGGCAAGAAAAGCTTTTTCATTCAATACTAGATGTGCTTTTTCAAATACATCACGATAGAATTTTAATCCGTCTTCTCCACCAAATAGAGCTACGTGCGGTTCATAGTCCACAACACTTTGTTCCATCTTTTCTTCACTTGGAATATATGGTGGATTGCAAACTAGAATATCGCAATGTAAATCGCGATCTACAAATGGATCTAACATGCTTCCACAAATAAAGTTTACATGAGCATCCAACTTTTCATTATTCTTTTGTGCAACCACTAAAGCTTCTTTTGAAATGTCCGATGCGATCACATCCATTCTAGGTTCTTCTAGATTTAAAGTGATACCAATTGCACCTGATCCTGTTGCCACATCAAATACATTGACATGATCTTTATCGGCAAAATAATCATCAAACTTAGATAATACAAGTCCTACAAGTTCTTCTGTTTCAGGTCTAGGAATTAAAACATCTTCATTCACAATAAAGTCATAGCCATAGAAACATTCATACCCTAATACATAGCCTAATGGTTCTCCATTTTCCATTAAATGAATTCCTTCTAAATAATCCGTTTGAATTTGTTCATCCGCCTCTTCATCCATAGAAATATATAAATTGATATCTTTTTGACGACACAATTCCACCATGAAAAGTTGCGCTGCCTGTTCGCCTTGACCAGCCTTATAAAGACGTTCTTTACCTTCATTGATCAATGAATGATATGTACTCATTATTCTTTTTCTCCAGCAATTTTAGCCTGTTGATCTGCAAGCTGTAATGCAGCCATTAAATCATCTAGACGACCATCCATAATACGATCTAACTGATTGACTGTATATCCAATACGGTGATCTGTTACACGGTTTTGAGGATAGTTGTATGTACGAATTTTTTCTGCACGATCTCCAGTACCAATCTTTGTACGACGTTCTTTTTCGTTCTTTTGATCCAATTCACGCTGTCTTTCTTCATATACACGAGCACGAATTGTCATTAAGGCAGTTGCACGGTTTTCATGCTGACTACGACCATCCTGACACTTAACTACAATACCTGTTGGTTTGTGGACGATACGAACCGCTGAATCGGTTTTATTGATGTGCTGTCCTCCAGCTCCACTTGAACGCATTGTTTCAATTTCCAAGTCGTTCATATCGATATCAAAGTCTTCTGCCTCTACTTCTGGCATACACAATACTGTTGCGGTAGAAGTATGGATACGGCCTTGTGATTCTGTCTTTGGCACACGTTGTACACGGTGAGAACCAGATTCAAATTTTAAAGTTCCATAAGCCCCTTCTCCATTGACTTTAAATGAAACCAATGAGAATCCTCCAGCTTCACTATCTTCCATTTCAATGACTTCTGTTCTCCAACCTTTTGCCTCTGCATATTTTGAATACATTCTAAATAAGTCTCCGGCAAAGATATTTCCTTCGTCTCCACCAGCTGCTCCACGAATTTCTAAAATCGCATTATGAGAATCGTTAGGATCTTTTGGTACTAGAAGTAATTCTAATCGGTCTAAATAATTTTGGATTTTTGGTTCTAATTCTTCCAATTCCATTTGTGCCATTTCACGAATTTCTTTATCTTCCTCTTTTGAAAGAACTTTTGCCTCTTCTAATTCCTCAACTGCTTTTTTATATTCTTCGTATGTTTCTACAATAGGTGTCAACTCATTTTGTTCACGCCCCAATTTTGCCATAGTCTTACGATCTGATACAACATCACTTTGCATCATCAAATCATTGATTTCACGATAACGCTCAACCATTTTTTCTAAACGCTCATCCATTTTTGCCATAAATATACATCCTTTCTCTATAATTTTTATATCTTGAGTGTTTTACCACTTAAAAAACGCTTTATTTTAGCGATATACCCCATCTATTTTAATATAAAGAACAAGTATTGTCGATGGAAATTGTCCTATTACGCAATTTTTGAAGATAAGAGTATAATATGAAGTATGAAACAGAAAAGAAAAGTTAAAAAAATACCAATTGTGTTTATTCTTACCTTACTCATTTTCGTATTTATAGTTATTCCCTTCATCATTTTAAAAATCACTGAAGACGGACAATACTACGTAGAAGATTTAAAGACAAGTGAAGTACAAGCTTCCTATAAGCATTACATCTTCGCATCTTTTAAGATGGATACAATCGATTCTAAATATGCGTGTATAAAAGATGAAAACGGAAAAATATTACGACTTCAATCTGGCATTGTTAATTTAAAGACGAAAGACATAACTGAAAATACAGAATACACAACAGATACAGATGAAACTGGATATGTGAATGGAAGTTATGGCGCAGATGCTCAATATTTAGGAACCAGCTTTAACGGAAAGAAGGTTCACTTTAAAATAAGCGGCGTGCAAGCATGGACAGACATCAACAATGTTGAATTGTACTTATATGACGATTCTTATACTTTATCCACATATTATGTTTATAACGGTTCCCTCATTCATACGATTTCTACAGATCTTGTTCAAGGAAATGCGAATTCTATTGCGATTGGTCCTGCTCCACAATTTTTAAAAGAAGATACTGCCTATTATTCATATGATGGTCACTATTTTTATACGTGCTATAAAAACTTAGTTGATGATAAAAAGATCAATAAAAATCCATACTATAACTATTATCAATATGTTCCTCACAGAACCACGTCGTATTTGAATCATGCGATTTATAATGCATATGTCAATGATGAATCCGCACTCTATAATCAAGCCGATGTATTCTTTAATATCCAAGCTAAATACGCAATCAACGCATCTATGATGTATGCACTTGCCCTAAATGAGAGTGGTCTAGGACTTAGTCAGTATGCGCTTGAATATCATAATTTATTCGGTCATGCAGCCATTGATGAAAATCCAGATAACGCAAATCAATACAAATCAATAGCGGATTGTGTAAAACAACATGCCTACAATTTCTTGCAGCAAAGCTATCTAAATCCTGAAGATTCAAGATATCACGGTTCGTGGTTTGGGGATAAGGCAAGTGGCATCAACGTGAACTATGCTTCTGATCCGTACTGGGGAGAAAAAGCGGCTAGTTTCTATTATCAATTGGATGAAGTTGGTATTGACCAAAAAAAGAATCCAATCAAAACAATACAACTATCTAAGGACTTAAAGGTATATGCACCAAATAAAAAAGATGTTCTTTATACTTATAAAAAAGGAAGTATTGTATCGATTCATATATTAAAGGAAGAAAACAGATACTATAAAATATCGAGTGAAGCACCTGTTAAAGATAATCATTTGAATGTAAATGCTAAATATAAGAATAGCTATGCATATATCAAGAAATCGGATTTCAAATAAAAGGAACCATTCTAGTGTTGGCGTCTAGAATGGTTCCTTTTGTTTATTATTATTTTTAGGAGAGAGATATGAATATTGGTTTATTTCTATATTCATTGCCTTATCTTTAAGGCACTTATAGAATATCATTTCATGTTGTCATAATTTTAGTATAACTTTGGTAAATCTTGTGAAATCAAAATGAATTATGTGAAATTATCAAAATATGCATCTTTTCTAAAATTTCCTTCTTTTTTTTTCGTATTAGAGAGAGAAGAAAGGAGGAATCATCTTGAATTCGATGGATATTGAGTCTAAGAAGTTTTTAGGACAACCCAAAAACTTTGTCTCGATCTTCAATGCACTTTTATTTGATGGACAACCAGTGTTGAAGCCTGAATATCTTAAGGATGAAAACAGTGAACTTGTATGAATGTTTCTAGTAAGCATGTGGATATCATCAAGCGGTATGAGGATGGTACATATTTGGATTTGTTCGTGATTGAAAGCCAAAGTTATGTCGATCCGTCTATGGTCGCAAGAGTCATGGAATATGAAAGTGTTGCTCGTATGCGTTATATTCGTCAAAACTTTAAGAAGCATGTTCCTATGCATACAAGGCTTCCAATGATTTTAACAGTCGTCTTATATGTGGGT
>ENA-OQIO01000921-OQIO01000921.1-human-gut-metagenome-genome-assembly--contig:-NODE-921-length-15197-cov-1.846251_pt1 | contig 15197 bp, 13 predicted proteins | sample MGYA00242573_ERZ504737 | MGnify/ENA primary metagenome ERZ504737 (study PRJEB26092, sample SAMD00036203) | human gut metagenome | host: Homo sapiens | study: EMG produced TPA metagenomics assembly of...
CTGCGAATGGCAATGTATATGGTTCGCTGACTCTTGACATACGAAAAGCGGGCGACTATTCGCAACCGCTTCCAGTAGCTGTGCGTGTGTGTCATGGTGGACAAAAGATTTTCCTGCGCTTAGGAAAATCATACACTATGGAAGAATGGTTGGTTCTTTGCGATTATGAGAAAAGCGGTCGGCGCATCCAATTAGCGGAGCGTAACGATATGAAGAATCTGATGGACAGAGTGGAGCAGATGGCTAATCAACTGATTTCAGAAAACAATTTCTCTCTTCGCAAGTTGCAAGATAGGTTCCAAGGCAAGAAAGACGATGATAGCACCATCATCACTGTTTGGGATTCGTACATTCAATCTAAGACCAATGAAGGTAAGGTGGGTTCCGCTCGTTGTAGTAAGGATGTACGCAATCGCTTTGTGAAAGATTTGGGAACGGATGTATCGTTTGCAGATATTAACCGTGACTTTATCTTGAAGTGGGTAAAAAACATGAAGAAGAATGAATTGAGCACCACCACTATTGCTATCGCACTCCGTAGTCTAAGAACCATTATCAATATGTGTATCGCTAACGGACTGATGAAAGGTGATACCAAAGAAATGTTTAAGGACACGGGCTACAACAAAGCGCAGAGCCGTAAACATGAGTTTCTTGACGTGGCTACCATGCGGAAGCTCTATGACTTTTGGAAAGCTGACGAGGCAAAAGACAAAGATGGAAACGAACTGTTCCTCGGCAGAGAGAAGTATGCCATATTTCGCGACCTTGGACTATTCCTTTTTATGTATCTGGGCGATGGGCAGAACCTTGCAGATACACTCCGACTGACTTATGATGAACTATACTATGCCACTCATGGCAAACAGCTTCGTTTTCTTCGCCACAAAACCCGTGAACGGAACGAGAGTGCCAGCGAAGTGATATTTCCTGTTACTCCAGAGATTCAAGAGATACTCAACCGGTATGGCAATGTCCCAAAACTTGGGCGAAGGGTATTCCCCATCATGAGTGAGTTAATCACACCAGAACAAGAGATATGGGTTATCCAACGCTACAACAGATATATACGTGAGCACATGGCAAAAGTTGCCAAACTATTGGATATGGAACAGGTGCCATCACCCACTTGGGCAAGGCACAGCTTCGCTACCAACCTCAATAACTCTGGTGTCGTACCTTATAAATATATAAGCGACAGCATGGGGCATAGTGGCGGCGGTGACATTACTTCCAATTATATCGGTGCTTATCCGCTTGCAAAGATGCTGGAGTATAACCATTATCTATCAATGAGAAGTCGAAAGAAAGTACTCCTGTGGTAGATAAGAAAGCCCTGCTTGAGATGCTGAAAGGCTTGAGCGAGGAGGAACGGACGGAGTTGATGGCTAACTTATCAGACTAATTATAGTTGCTCACCGCAAGAATGCCAAGTGAAATACCGCAAAAAAGTGGATTGAAATGCCACAAAAATACCGAATAAAACACCCCAAAAAAGTGGATTGAAATGCCACAAAAAACACGAATTGGCCATGCATTTCGCAGAAAATGTGTATCTTTGCAATTGAAAAAGCATATTATATGAGTTATTATAAAAGAACTGCCGATGCCCTGTTGCAAGACTTGCTGGATGCATTTGGGGCTGTATTGATAGAAGGACCAAAATGGTGTGGCAAAACTACAACTGCGTCTCAACTTGCAAACAGCATTTTGAGAATGCAAGATCCTAGTTTGCGTGAGGAGTATTTGGTCACCGCTAAAACTAAGCCGTCCATTCTGTTAAATGGAGCTACGCCTCGCCTTATTGATGAGTGGCAAGATGCTCCAATGTTGTGGGATGCAGTACGAACTGTTGTTGATGATCGTCAAATCCCCGGACAATTTATACTTACAGGTTCCAATGCCGTTGACAAATCCCAAATACACCATTCTGGAGTTGGTCGTATTGCCAGACTGCGTATGCTGCCTATGAGTTTGTGGGAATCACAAGAATCTACAGGTGAAGTTTCGTTGAAAGAACTTTTCAACAATCCAGATTATGATATTGACGGCAAGATGTCTAAGATGACCGTTGAGGAATTTATCTTTGCAGCCTCCCGAGGCGGATGGCCAGCTTCTTTGTTGGCTCGTACCCCAAAGGCTCAACTACTCGTAGCAAAGAACTATGTTCAAACAATTTGCTCCAACGACATTTCCAGCATTGATGGCAAGAAAAGAGATGCCAGACTGACCAGTATGATACTTCGGGCGTATGCCAGAAATGTTTCTACTCTGGTCAAGAAGAAGTCGCTTTTGGATGATGTGACCTCATCTGGCGAAGTAAGTTGCCACGTGGACACATTTGATGATTATGTTGCAGCTTTGGAAAAGCTATTTGTTATCCAGAACATAAGTGCATGGTGTCCTGCAATTAGAAGTAAAACCGCTATTAGAAGTGGCGTGAAACGATGTTTCTGCGACCCTTCCATTCCGATTGCTCTTTTGGGGTTGTCTCCTGAAGCGTTGAGCATGCAGCTCAAGACGTTTGGTTTTATCTTTGAACAGATGTGTATTCGTGACTTAAAGGCATATACTATAGACTTAAACAGTCACGTGTCTTATTATCATGACCGATATGATTTGGAAGCGGATATAGTGCTGCATCTGGAAGATGGACGGTATGCCTTGATAGAGTGCAAACTTGGCAGTCGTGAGATTGACGATGGAGCCAAGCATCTGCTTGAACTCAAAAGGCTTATACAGGAACATAACACAACAGAGAAACAGACGCCCATTCGGGAACCAGATTTGCTGATAGTGATGACTGGTGGAAGCATGGCATACACTCGTCAGGATGGCGTGAAAGTCATTCCGTTGGCTTGTCTTAAAGATTAACCCTATTAGCTAAAATAACACTTATGGGCAATAAGATGAAGGAATGGTTTGAGGCGAACCAAGAAATCTATGCAGAGTTCAAAAGCAAGATTCATTCCACATTGGACATTCTATCACAAGATGGAACCAATGTGGCAGAATGCGATGAAACTTACTCGCTTCAAAATATGCTTTTAGAGGCAATGGCAGCAAAGAATATGCCTGTTGAGAACATAATAAACACCTTCTCTAAAGCCGCAGAAGAAGGTGATATGGCTGCTTGTTGTATGCATTGCTATTTGGAATTGGATAATGGGTTTAAGGAAATAGAGAGTGCCATGACTAAATTTGAGCAATCTACGGATGCGCAATATATCAAAGATGTGGTTAAATTCCACTTGCAGGATAAAGAGCAGGAAACTCAAGAGGCATCAGACCGAGAACTGAATCTATTGCGTTTGCGCCGTTGGCATTACGAACACCCGAAAGAATATCAAGAGTTCACAAATCTCTTCACAAAAGCATACGAGGGTGACATGAGCTTCGCCTTCAAAGGTTTTTCCTACTTGATAGAACTGCTGTCACTTGATGGTATAAAAGGTATCTCCGAATTATTGTTAAGCCTATGCCCAGGAACTGAGAGCTACAACAAAGCTCAATTTTCTAATGTTAGTCAGCAGGCACACGAAAAACTGACTGAATTGTTTGCCTCTACATTTAACAAAGAGGAAACAAAAGATAAATTGCAGCACAATAATCCTTTCTTGTTCAGTGTGTTCTATTGGATGATATTTGATAATGGTTTCGTGAAGTCCGCTGATTTAGTAACTAAAACAATGATGGGAGAGAAGACTTCTTTTTGGCAGAAAAACTTTGGCGAACAAATTATGCGCTCTTTGATGCTTACCAGTATGGATAAAGCGACTTACACTAAAGGAACATGGAAAGCAGCAAACAATCGTGTAGTCAAAGATGTAGCTAATTCTGCATTACAAGAGAGTAAAGGCAGACGTGGACGTAAGCAAGTCTGTGTCCTGCTTGAAGAAATGCTTATACAACCTCATGCAGAATTTCTTACCAACGAGATAGAAAAAATACTCACCGAATGGATGGAAACGAATGATACGGATTCTATTCTTGCTTATATTTTTGCTGCGCTGACCAATGGAAGCTTGCTTAATGATACCTATAACTATCGTACTTTCCATACAGCCATCTTGGAAAAATTCCCATCCCTTGGATTTAAGTCTGGCTTTGATTGGGGAGAAGCCCTTTATAATGCCATTGTCAGTGAACGTGGCAACGACTATAATTTGAGTTTATCAGAAAAGACTGTTCAAACAGGAAAAGAACAGGCAAAGTTGATAAGCATAAGACTGCGCACCTTACTTTCCCCTGATGTATATTGATTGCATCATAAAGGCTTAATTTGTTAAAAAGAAACGCTGTTCCGTTAAAAGCACCTCGCAGAAATCGTCATGATTTTTACCGAGGTGCTTTCATTTTATTCCATCGTAATTTCGCAGCGTAATTATTAAAACAACATGATATGCAAGGCAATTTTATAATGTTACAGAAGGATGACCTGAAACAGGTTGTTTCTGATTGGTGGAAGAATTAGTTGGGAAAAAGCCACAGGCCGATTTGACACCAGAAGAGAGTGACGAGTATTTTACTCGCGATCAGGTATGTGAACGACTCCACATAACCTATACCACCTTGTGGCGTATGCAGAAGGAGGGAAGAATTATAGTTCACAAATTGGGAGGACGTAATCTTTACTCGAAGAAGGAAATCTCCTCACTTCTGAAAGCTAAAGTACAAACTGCTAATAGCGTTAATCCAAATGTTTAATCTAAAAGCAAGCATTATGGAAGAACAATACATTCGAGTAGGCACTACTATATATAAGGTAGTGCAGCAGCCTTTGGCAGATGGAACGATGACTACCCGCAGATTGCAATGGAGCTTTGGCACTATCCGACAAGATTATGGTAAGCACAATATCCCTACTATTGATAAATATAATGGTTTTTGCACAGTGCCAAGTCACACAGACTATCAAAAGGATGTTGCAGGTTTCTATAATCTGTATGAACCAATTGACCATGTTCCGGCAGAAGGGAATTTCTCAGATATTGAAAAATTGCTACACCACATCTTTGAGGAGCAATACGAACTGGGGTTGGACTATATGCAGTTGCTTTATATGCAGCCGACTCAGAAACTCCCCATCCTGTTATTGGTGTCAGAGGAACGAAACACAGGAAAGACCACTTTCCTGAACTTTCTGAAAAGTATCTTTCAGGACAATGCCACCTTTAATACAAACGAGGATTTCAGGAGCCAGTTCAATGCTGACTGGGCTGGCAAGCTACTCATCGTTGTGGACGAGGTGCTGTTGAGTCGTAGAGAAGATTCAGAGCGATTGAAGAACCTAAGCACAGCCCAAACCTACAAGGTAGAGGCCAAGGGTAAAGACAGACAGGAGGTAAACTTCTTTGCCAAGTTCGTACTATGTTCCAACAACGAACTTTACCCTGTTATCATTGACCCGGGAGAAAACCGCTATTGGGTGCGTAAAATCCGACCACTTGAAAGCGATGATACCAATTTCCTGCAAAAGCTAAAGGAACAGATACCTGCATTCCTCTATTATCTCCAGCACCGCACACTCTCCACCAACAAAGAGGGGCGTATGTGGTTTCATCCTACCCTTATCAGGACAGAGGCTCTTGACCGCATTATCCAGTGCAACCGCAACCATACGGAGTTGGATATGGTAGAGCTGATACGTGACATTATGGAAACGCAACACGTTGACAAGCTGTCGTTCATCCCTCAAGACTTAATACCGTTACTGACCATGAACGGTGTAAAGGTGGAGCAATGGCAGATACGAAAGGTCGTGAAAGATGTCTGGCGACTTACCCCTGCTCACAATGCACTGACCTATCTTGCCTATCAATGTGACTACACTAAGCCGGGGCGTGTTTCCTCAATTAGCAGAGTGGGACGTTTCTACACGGTGACCAAGGAATTTATAGACTCTTTAGGTTTATAATTCTTTGTTGAGTTGTTGAATTGTTGAGAACAACAGACTGATCTTTGGTACTCAAACAAATACAATTCAACAAGCACTCAACAAGAGGTGTAACTGGGCAAAAGAGAAAGCTATTTTTCTTTTCACCAGCCCATTCTCTCAACAACTCAACATTTCAACAAATCACTCACATTATGACTATACAAGAAATAAAGGCAATCCAAATATCCAACTTCCTTGCAAGCAAGGGATATGAACCAATAAACAGAAAAGGAAATAAGTGGTGGTACTTATCGCCACTACATACGGAGAAAACCGCATCATTTAAGGTGGATTTAACCAAAAACGTGTGGTATGACTTTGCACTGGGCAAAGGAGGTAACATCATTGATTTGGCGATGCAACTATACCACACGCAAAACATTTCAGAAGTATTGCACATGATGGGGCGTTCAATCATTCTACCCACAATACCAATTCAATCTACTTGCCCACAAAAGCACACTTCGTTTGAAGATATTGAGGTAAAAGAACTGGCTCATCCTGCTTTGCTACAATACCTCTTGGGAAGGGGAATTGGTTCTATTACAGCCAAAAGGCAGTGCGTGGAAATACACTACAAAAGTGCTGGCAAGCGATATTTTGCTATTGGCTTCAAGAATGATGCTGGTGGCTATGAACTTCGGAATCCATACTTCAAGGGATGTATTGCTCCGAAAGCAATCACTACGATAAGGAACCACGAAACAGCTTGTCACATATTCGAGGGATTCGTGGACTATCTCTCCTATCTCATACTACATGGCGAATGTGATGCGGTGGTACTCAACTCCATTGTAAACATCCCGAGTGCTCTCTCCATGCTCAATAAGTATTCTCAAATATGCTGCCACTTGGATAATGACAAAACTGGCAGAATGGCTACCTGGCAGATAATGAAAGCATTGGGGGACAAGTGTACTGATGCCTCAAATGAGTATGAAGAATACAAAGATCTCAACGAGTATCTGATGAACAAAAGCATGGCATTCCAACAAAAGGGAAGAAACAAATTCTGACTTGGCGGCTGGAGGCAAAGAGGTGTGGCGTACATGACAGGGCTTGCCCTGATATAGCCCACTATAACTTCTCCACTTTGCTCCCGAAGTTGTGGGCTCTCCCGAGGGGCTGGGCGTTGCCCCGTCCCACTTAGGACGCTGCCCTAAGAACCCGGCAAGGACTGTCAGTCCTATGCAACCCGACCAAAGAGTGACCCTCTCTTTGGAAACTCCGTTCAGAGGCTTCACCCCTGAAAACCCCGAGCAGGAAGTGACCCTCTCCCTGCACCCTCCGATTAAGGCTTTGCCTAATAACCCTTTTTAATATAAATCTCTAAAAGCATAAGTAAAATGGCACAGAAAACATCCATTAATATCAAACCCTGTAACATTGGTAGTAGTGAGGCACATAACAAAAGAACAGCAGAATACCTCGCTCATATCAACAAAGAGAGGCTTTATGTCCGTACTGACCTTATGGCTTCAAACGAAGTATGGGTAGCACCTGAATTGGGCAACAGCTCATTAACTGACCGCTACAATCAGATTGCCCAAATGGTCAAGGAAAAGACTGGTCGGAAAATGCAGACCAAAGACCGTGAACGAATGAACAAGAAGACGGGCAAGGTGACTATCGTGCGTGGCAGCACCCCACTCAAAGAGGGTGTCGTGGTAATCAAAGATGATACCACGTTGGAGCAGTTGCAGCATTTTTGTGAGGAGTGTAAGGAGCATTGGGGTATCACAGCTTTGCAAATCTTCATCCACCGTGACGAGGGGCATTACGGCAATCTCGGAGATACCGCCACATGGATGCCCAATCTTCACGCCCATATCGTATGGGATTGGATGAACCACGATACTGGAAAATCCTGCAAACTGGACGAGAAATGCATGGGCGAGATGCAGACGCTTTTGGCTGAGTGCTTAGAGATGGAAAGGGGTATATCAAAAGATCTTACAGGTAAGAAGCATTTGGAAAGGACGGACTTCATCATAGCCAAGCAGAAGCAGGAAGCGGAGCAAGCTAAAGCAGAAAAGGAAAAAGCTGTCACCGCCAAAGCGAAAGCCGAAGCCGAGCGCAACTCCATAGAGGTTGAGAATAAGGCTAAATCTGAACGGAGTGCGGCACTTGACAGCGAGATAGCCGACAAGCAGAAAAAGCGTGATGCAATCCGCAGAAACATGGTGGACGGTATCTTGGATAGTGTCGGCAGTCTGGTCGGTATTGGTAAGACTGCCACTCTTGAAATGGAGTACAAGCTGCTCGCACAGGAATATGATCGCCTTAAAAAGGCGTTTAGACCGACTGTCATCAAAGAGGTGGAGAAGCAGACAAAGGAACTGGCTTTGGAAAAGCAGAAAGCCGAAGCGCAACGTGATAATGTCATTGCGCAAAGTTGTTCTATTGCTTCAGAACGTGACAAGGCTATTAAAGAACTTAACAGTCTAAACGAAAATGTGCAACTGCGCATCAATAATGCGGTCAAACTTGCCAATGCGGAGAAAGACAAGACCATCAGCCGATTGCAAGGTGAGTTGAATTCACGCAAGCTGGTTTTTGCTATTATTGCCGATATGCTCTATGCTGCCAGTGAGGTATTCAAACATGCCATTGATGCAATTATTCACTACAGCACGGACAAATACAAGTCTATCTTTGGCAGTGATGAAGCTGCTGACATCAAGAGCGTGATGCAGAGCTATGGCAAGACCAAAGAGCAGCAGCAAACAATCGGAAGATGGCTTTGCGACTATGCGGACAGCCGACAGTCTTTTGATAAAATAAAACATCGGCAGACCTACAAGGAGGTTGCTGATGTCGCTAATGGGGCTTATGATTGGAAAATAGAACAAAATCAGGTAGGAATACGTAGATAAGAACTATATGACATGGCAATTAAATCAGAGAAACTCACTCCTTTTGGAGGAATACTTTCAATCATGGAGAAATTCGGTAGTGTAAACAGAGCCGTGATACAGTTCAGTTTACACTACCGTTATGCGTGAATTTGACTTATCTTCCGCTCTTTTGCTGAAACAGCGTCTATTGCAAGAGGGAAAAAGCGATCTCTTGTTTTCTAGATTGTCAGTTAAAGAGACGGCTTATCATTTGCATTTCTTTGAGCTAACCACCTGATGCGTTTTTTCAAACAAATGACAAGACAGGCTATCAGTAAATTTATCAAATCAATCAAATGATCCTATTTTTTTAGCCTAATTTTTTCATGATAGAAATAGTTTACTATAACAGGTTTTCCTTTTTGAGAACGCCCGTATGGTAAATCGTTTATACGATAAGGATAACCTTCCGCTTGAGCAAACGCAGCTACTTCCTGTTCCAAGACCTGCCAGTAATCTTTTCGTTTCTTGTTGTAGGTATCATCATACAAGGCTACAAGCTCCGGATGCTTTTCCCGTATATACCCCATGATGTCTCTCTTAAATTGTCCACGAAGATTCAGATTTTCCAGCCATATCAAATCTGCATAATCTTTTACCCGATTAACGATAGCTTTCACATCTGTAATTCCTGGAAAAATCGGTGAAATAAAACACACGGTGCGTATGCCTGCATTATAGATCTGTTTCATGGCTTTAAGTCTTCGCTCAATGCTTACGGCACGATCCATATCACATCTGAACTGTTCATCGAGTGTGTTAACTGACCAAGATACTGTCACTTTCTGAAAGCCTTTAAGTAAATTAAGATCACGCAAAACTAAATCTGACTTAGTACAAATCATGATTTCAGCATTAGTGCCTTTTAACTCTTCCAGCAGTTTACGGGTTCTGCAAAAATCTTCTTCATACGGATGGTATCCGTCTGTTACAGAACCGATAACAATCCGTTGTCCATCATATTTATGCGGATTATCAATAGGTTTCCAATGCTTTACATCCAGAAACGTACCCCAAGGCTCTGTATGCCCTGTAAAACGTTTCATGAATGAAGCATAGCAGTACTTACAAGCATGAGGACAACCTACATAAGGATTGACAGAGAAGCCCCCTACTGGTAATGAGGATTTAGTCATGACATTCTGTACATCTATTTCTCTGATTATTTCCTTTTCCATATTTTTTCTATAAATTGTTTCGGTAGTTCTTGAATCATTCGGTATTCTCCCATTATAGGCAAAAGGTATTCTTTCATAAATACCAAAATATAATTTCTTTTCGCCTGTTCTACAATATGACGTACTCATTCAGGATTGGCATCTACTTTCCCTTTCCTTTTGCCTGTTTCCGTTCCTATAACAATCCATTCGTAACCCTCTTTTCAGGCTGTTTCCCAATCAGAGAAGTCGCTCATAATATTATTGTTTCTCCATCTTCTGGAATAATCAGGCGACTCATTTCTATTTTGTGATGCATGGCTTCGTTACGCAGAATTGCGCGTGTAGTCTGCCCATGATCGGTAGCTTCCATGTGGACTGCTATTAGTTTGATGTGGGCGGGAAGTTCATCGAGCATTGTCATAACTTCTTGCTCATCTGGAATGATAGAACCTTCTGTTTGAGAAAATTCAGGAAAAATTGCACCTCCACTGTTCACTATGATGTAATCTGGAGAAAATTGTTCAATGGCCTGACGGATACAGTCTTCCCATTTACAGTCACTCATTATATAAATAGTAGGGAAACCGTGTGCAGTAAGTACATAGCCTGATACTGGCCCCATCATTCTCCATCTTTCCGAAGCCATGGTGTCCTTGGATGCGATGAATGGTTAAATTTCCAATAGCTTTATCTTTTTCAATGCTTTCTACATTTGTAAAACCATCCTGTGTAATACTCTCTTTATCTTGCGGTTGTGTCAGGAACAGGATGTTCTTCGCTAAATGCTGTTTCACTGTCGGGTCGTAATGGTCAATATGGTTGTGTGTCAACAATACCATATCCAGACCGTCCGCAATTTCATTCATCGGCATCGTGAGGTGTACTCTTGGGGTCTTATACACACCTAGAGCCGACTGTAAAGTGCCTTTTCCGGCAAGCATGGGGTCAACAAGTATCTCTTTTCCAGCATAATGGATTCGCAATGTTGCATTACGGATCAATCGAATTGTTACTTTTTCTTCCATCATAATTTATTGTATTGATTATAGCCGCAAAGTTCGGTAAAAAAAATCGGATGCATTATGCCTTAAAAACAGGAATATATGCCATTTTGATAAATAAAAAATAGTATATTTGCCCCAAAAAACGAAATCTATGGATAAAATCGTCAACCCCGAACGTCTGGTCAGCGTTCCTTTTAGCAAGACACGCTGTGGTGTGGACTTTTATATCAACTCAGCTACAGTAGCGATGTATGTGGTGTACTGACGGAAAATCAGGTTGTTTAAAAACAGTATTTTTTTAGCTTCTATTTTTTTCGTAAGGCCAATGGGTATCTGCTGCTGAATTTCCGCAAATTTGAATTGCATGCCAATATGGTATTGCTCCTCTCGCCGCATCAGCAGCAGGAATGGCACGTGGATGAAGCAGAACTAGATTACTCTTTTCTTATATTCCGCGAGGATTTTATGCGTACATTCATAGCGGACAAGTTTTTTGTGTATCGCTTGCTATATTATTATCAGACCGACACGCCTCCCTATCTGTTTGCTTCGCCAGAAAGCATGGCGGAGTATATTCGTCTTTTAGGAATCATAAAGCAGGAGCTTCTGCATCCTGTTGCCGATACTTATAATCTCATTGTATCTGTGCTTTACTACTTATTGGTTATTATCAACCGGGCGTATGCCGCCACTTATCATTTACCGATTGATGTACCTAAAAACAATTACGCATTCCAGTTTAAGGACTTGCTGGAAAAGAATATCCGTACGAAACAGCGGGTGCAGGAATATGCGGATATGCTCCGTGTGAGCCGTATTACGTTAAACAGTTCCGTGATGAGTCAATTCGGTGTATCTGCCAATCATCTGCCCAAGCAGCGTCTGTTGGAAGAATTGAAGAATGAGTTACTGTTTGCTAACCGAAACGTGAACCAGCTGGCCGAAGAGTTTCATTTCTCCGACCCGAGTCATCTGATGCGTTTCTTTAAACGTGAAACAGGAAAGACTTTTACGCAATATTTGCGCGACTACCAAAATGGAATATACGAATGAAAACGGACAGACTGGAAAGCTTGCAGATTGGCCATTCCCATACCAAAGATGTTTTCAACGACTTACAAATATGCTTAGTGGGAAATCCTATTTCAGCCTAAAATGTGCATCACATTCCGCAGTGTCAAGTTCACCATAGAATAAAAATCTATAAAAATTCTCTGCAATCCCATGCAATTTCAAAAGGTCACTCTTGCAGAGTTTCGCTTCAAAAAGGTCACCTGAAGGTCACCTGTAAAAGAAAAAGCACCTACAGAAACTCTGTAAGTGCTTGATTTTCAGTGTGGACCAGCCTGGGCTTGAACCAGGGACCTCCAGATTATGAGTCTGTTGCTCTAACCAACTGAGCTACAAGTCCGACATTTCAGAAGAATTTGTTTGGAAATGCGTTGCAAAGTAATGGTTTGAGTTGAAATCTGCAATATTTGGTTAGAAAAAAATGATAAAAAAAACTAATGGAACAGATGCTTGCAATATATGTTGTATTTTTGCCGATATTAATAATTAATTATCAGACGTATGTCACACAACACACAAGATTCTCGTTTTAAGGGGTTAACCGACCAGGAAGTTCTTCAAAATCGTCAAAATATGGGATGAATCTGCTGACTCCTCCCAAACGTCCGTCAATCTGGAAACTGTATCTGGAGAAGTTTCAGGATCCGGTTATCAAAGTGCTGCTCGTTGCAGCCGCTTTTTCTCTGTTGATTTCAATCATTGAGAGTGAATATGCGGAGACAATCGGTATATTCTTTGCTATTTTCTTAGCGACCGGTATCGGGTTCTATTTTGAATATGATGCCAATAAGAAGTTTGATTTGCTGAATGCCGTAGGGGAGGAGACTCCGGTTATGGTGATTCGAAATGGAAAGGTGCATGAGATTCCTAAGAAAGATATTGTAGTAGGAGATGTAGTGATATTGAATACCGGTGATGAGATTCCGGCAGACGGGGTATTGCTGGAAGCAGTATCATTGCAGGTAAATGAATCAAGCCTGACCGGGGAATTGATGGTGAACAAAACAACGGATGAGGCTCATTTCGATGAAGAAGCTACTTATCCGTCTAATTCCGTAATGCGTGGAACGACAGTGACGGATGGTCACGGAGTAATGTGCGTAGAAAGAGTAGGGGATGCTACTGAAATTGGTAAGGTGGCTCGACAGGCTACAGAACAGAGTCAGGAACAGACTCCGTTGAATTTACAGTTGACCAAATTGGCCAATCTGATAGGGAAGGTGGGTTTTACAATTGCGACACTGACCTTCGTAATCTTTACAGCGAAAGATTTATATGTTCATTTAAATAATACAACTATTACCGACTGGCATCAGTGGCTTGAAATAGCACGCATCGTGTTGAAGTATTTTATGATGGCTGTCACCTTGATTGTAGTAGCGGTACCGGAAGGATTGCCTATGAGTGTGACCTTGAGTTTGGCATTGAATATGCGCCGTATGCTGAAAACGAACAACTTGGTTCGTAAGATGCATGCATGCGAAACAATGGGAGCCATTACGGTGATTTGTACGGATAAGACAGGTACACTGACACAGAACCTGATGCAGGTGTATGATGCCAAGTTGGATGAATCTCAGAAGAACCTGATAGCAGAGGGTATAGCAACTAACTCTACTGCTTTCCTGGAAGAGAAAGAGGGAGAAGGTAAGCCGTCCGGAGTAGGAAACCCCACGGAAGTGGCTCTCTTGCTTTGGTTGAATGAGCAGGGAATGGATTACATCTTATTGAGAAATCAGGCAAAGACGGTAAATCAGCTTACTTTCTCTACGGAAAGAAAATATATGGCTACGCTGGTCGACTCTTCTGTTTTGAACACACGTGTGCTTTATGTGAAGGGGGCTCCTGAGATTGTGATGGGAAAATGTAACCTGGAAGAAAGCCGGGTTAAGCAATATAATGAACAGCTTTTGGCTTACCAGAATCAGGCTATGCGTACATTGGGAGTGGCTTATAAGGTAATTCCTGAAAATAGCAGTACGGATTGTGCGGAACTGGTGAAGGAAGGCGGATTGACATTCATGGGAATTTTTGCAATCAGTGATCCGATTCGTTCGGATGTGCCTGATGCGGTGAAGAAATGCCAGTCGGCTGGTATCCGTGTGAAGATTGTAACGGGAGATACTCCGGGAACAGCAACTGAAATCGCACGACAAATCGGGCTGTGGACATCGGAAGATACGGAACGGAATCGCATTACCGGAGTGGAGTTTGCTGCCTTGAGCGATGAAGAAGCTTTGGAAGAGTGGTCGATTTGAAGGTGATGAGCCGTGCACGTCCGATGGACAAGCAACGTCTGGTGCAGTTGCTCCAGCAAAAAGGTGAAGTGGTGGCAGTGACTGGGGACGGAACAAATGATGCGCCGGCATTGAATCATGCACAGGTGGGTTTGTCAAGTGGGAACGGTACTTCTGTAGCAAAAGAGGCCAGTGATATTACGTTGTTGGATGACTCCTTCCATAGCATTGCTACTGCAGTGATGTGGGGACGTTCGTTGTATAAGAATATCCAGCGCTTTATTGTGTTCCAGCTGACCATCAATGTGGTAGCTTTGCTGAGCGTGTTGCTGGGTGCCTTTTTAGGTACGGAACTTCCGCTGACGGTTACTCAAATGCTGTGGGTGAACCTGATTATGGATACGTTTGCAGCGATGGCGTTGGCGTCTATTGCGCCGAGCATGGATGTAATGAATGAAAAACCTCGCAAGCGTACTGATTTTATCATATCTCCTGCCATGCGGAACAATATATTCGGTGTGGGTGCCGGATTCTTGATTGTACTGATGGGGCTGTTGGCTTTCTTTAAGAACATGCCTGGCGGTATGGATGTGCATCATCTGACTGTCTTCTTTACGATTTTTGTCATGCTGCAGTTCTGGAACCTGTTTAATGCCAGCGTATTTGGTACGAATCATTCTATCTTTAAAGATGCCGGTCATGCGATGGGTATGTTAGGAGTGGCATTGATTATTCTGGTTGGTCAGTTCATTATTGTTACTTTTGGTGGCAAGGTCTTCCGTACAGAGCCTTTGCCTGCATTGGAATGGGCTTATATTATAGCCGGTACTTCTATGGTACTTTGGATTGGTGAGATTTGGCGAGGAGTTAAACGGATGATGAAAAAATGA
>ENA-OQIO01000923-OQIO01000923.1-human-gut-metagenome-genome-assembly--contig:-NODE-923-length-15158-cov-2.489189_pt1 | contig 15158 bp, 23 predicted proteins | sample MGYA00242573_ERZ504737 | MGnify/ENA primary metagenome ERZ504737 (study PRJEB26092, sample SAMD00036203) | human gut metagenome | host: Homo sapiens | study: EMG produced TPA metagenomics assembly of...
CGATTTCGGACGCACGATCATACAGCAGCGACGCGGCAAGGGCGGCGACCAGCGGCTCGGCCACGGCAAGATACGTTGCGGTCACGCCGCCGAGCGAACAGCCGGCGCCGGTGATCTTCGTCATCATCGCGCTGCCTCCGGCAGGCGGAACGTGCGCTCGCCGTCGGTCACCAGATCAACCGCGCCGGACACCGCAACCGCGCCTTGCCGACGGGGGAGTGCTTCGCCAAATGGCGGGCCACACGTTTGGCCGCGTCGATGGCCGCGTCGACCTCGTCAACGGCCTCCACTCCAGCCGGACGCGTGGTCGGATCAGTGCTGTCGGCGTCGGCCAGCCCCACATCGCATCAAGCGCGATGACCTCGCTCGCATTGCCGCGCACAATGGTCGGAGGCGCGTCACGGAACGATTCAAGAATGAACGTGCGTGTTTCGCCAATGCCCGCAGCAACCGGGTCTAGCACCCACGTCTTGCCGTTTTCGTGCAGTTTGCGCGCGATTTCCGGCAGCGCGTCCTTGAAGAACGGCAGCAACGTGCCCACGTTGATGTAGTTCGATCCGGCGATTTCGGCGGTGGCGATCACATCATCCGGCAGATAGCTCATGGCCGCGGTGCCGCCCGCCGCAAGCTGTGCGTTGGCAACGAGATTGATGGTCACGAAATTGGTGAACGACTGCGCCAGTGGTGTCTGCTCATGCACGTCCGTGACGGCTTGTTTGATGGCGGCACGCAATGTGCCGAGTGCGTCATTGGCGGATGAGTCATCGCTCATGATCTGCTCCCTACGTTGGTCCTAACCAACAGGTTCAAAGGGTCAGGCGTTCATGCCTATCTCAGCTTGATGGACTTGGCCATCAAGCACCCCCGCATGTTTACAACAGTGCTTAATCTATCTGCGTCCCTTGACAGGCGCGATTCCGTAGGTGATTTTGGGCTTCCGTAGGTGGTTGCTGCCGGATAAGCATCGGCGAGATGCCTGGAATTAGGCGTTTGCTCGTGTCCGGATTCGAAGCTGATCGCCTACGGAACGCAAAAATCACCTACGGAACGCAGTCAGTCGCTTTGCGTCGTGTCGATGACGTTGCTGCAGTATGCCGTCCTGCCGGCAGTCACGTCGGCGTAGAAGCGCTGTTTTTCATCGATGTAGGCGATGGCTTTACGCAGTTCCTCCAGTTGCGTCTCCAGATGCTCGCGTTTTTCGGCAAGGATTTCCTGACGTTCCGGTATCGATGACTCACCTTCGAGACAGAGTTGCGTGTAGTGCCGCATCTCCTTGATGCCCAGACCGCAGCGTTTGAGACATGTCAGGTCGTTGATCCATGCGATGCATCGCTCGTCGAAGACGCGTCGGTTGTTCTGGTCTCGTTTGAGACCGGGCACGAGTCCTGAATTGCAATAGAACTTCAATGCTTCGTAATTCATGCCGGTTAGTTTGCAGGCCTGCTTCATCGTATAGGTTTTCATGTTCTTATGGAGTGGCACTGCCGTGATTGCCATACGTGGCTCCTTTCGGACGCTGCGCGGCAGGACGTTCGGCGGGTGCCGCCGGATGGGGTCGGGCTTGAGGCGCATTGTTCTTTTTGTTTGTACCTATCATGTCACATTTCCGGTTATTAATACCGGTAGATAGTACCGGCGTGCCGTAATTTGACCGGTAGCGGCTACCGGATTTTATCTTGAGAGTCAGAACGGCATACATGCCGGCACTGAATACCGACGAATTTATGGAAGGAAAAACAGTGGAATACGTGAAACTTGCCAACGGTGTTGAGATTCCGAAGATCGGATACGGCGTCTTCCAGATCAGCAAGGACGATGCTCCTCGCTGCGTGCGCGAGGCCATCGAGACCGGGTACCGCCATATCGACACCGCACAGTCGTACTTCAACGAGGCCGAAGTCGGCCAAGGAATCAAGGATTCCGGTATCGATCGTAAGGATCTGTTCCTCACTACCAAGATCTGGATCAGCAATTACGGCTATGAGAACACGCTGAGGTCCGTCGATGTGTCCTTGAAGAAGCTTGGCACCGACTATCTCGATCTGGTGTTACTGCACCAGCCGTTTTCCGATACCTACGGCGCGTGGCGTGCACTCGAAAAGCTCTACAAGGACGGCGTGATCCGCGCCATCGGCGTGAGCAACTTCTATCCGGACCGTCTGGCCGACATGGTCGCCTTCAATGAGATCGCTCCGATGGTCGATCAGGTCGAGACTAATCCGCTCAACCAGCAGATCGAAGCTCGCAAGAACATGGTCAAGCGGGGCGTGGCTCAGGAAGCATGGGCTCCGTTCGGGGAGGGCATGCAGAACATGTTCTCCAATCCCACCCTGGCCAAGATTGGCGAGGTACATGGCAAGTCCGTCGCGCAGGTGATCCTGCGTTGGCTCACCCAGCGCGACATCGTCGCTCTGCCCAAGTCCACGCACAAGGAGCGCATGGAAGAAAACCTGAACATCTTCGATTTCCGGCTCTCCGACAGCGAGATGACAACCATCGCGGGCCTTGACACCAAGACCAGCATGTTCTTTCGCCACGACACCCCTGAGGCGGTCGACCGCTTCGTCGGTTATGTCAAGGAACGTGCCGGCCGCGAATGATTCCGGCCCATGACATGGTCTGTGCCGGCAGCACTGTGTATCTGGGCTTCCCGATTTGGTGGATGGCACCTGTTTGGCTGGTGAACGATTCCGTCAAATCCAACGATTTCGCAGGTAAGACGATCATTCCGTTCTGCACTTCCGCCAGCTCCGATATCGGCAACAGTGCATCCACGCTCCAGAAAATGGCAGGCAGCGGTACATGGCTTACCGGGCACCGTTTCTCGGAATCTGTTTCCGAGGAGGACGTGACCGATTGGCTGATTTAGTCCAAAAACGGCATCGTCGAATAGCGAAGACATGGGGCGACCATTGTACGTTCGGCTGCAGCATTTCGTGTGCTGAATAGCAGGTCGCCTCTTCCACGCTCTTTTGAGTATCCCATCCGAATGTTTAAGCCGGCGTGGAAGTAGTAAGTGGTATGTGTGCTGTCCTGCCTTGCAGGAAGACATGGCGGGCATTTTCATTATGATGAAACGTCATCAAATATCGGATTATTTCCGATAATCATTCCACGAGATGGGCTTCCCCGTATTATTTCCTGAGACGTTTGTGACGCCCCTATGTATTTGCATGCGGGGATAGAATTGTTGACGGAAGAGAACCGTGAAAGGAATGTGCGTTGGCGAGAAATGACGGGAGTCGAAGGAGGCGGGGCGGTCTTTGCGATAGGTTGTTCGGCGATCTCAGTGCAAAAAAGTTGCGTAAGGTGTTGTTTGGCGCTGTTGCGGCAGTTGTCATTGTTATAGAACAGTATGTGCGCAATGTGCTTGGTGATGACGCGAAGAACTGGACTATCGAATTCAAGGATGTGCAATAGTCGCTAAGCGAGAACTGGCTTACCTCACTCGCAATTGCCATCGTGGATAGCGGTGGCCAGCTGATCGCTGGATGCATCCATCGCGTATTCGGCGACACCCTGCTGCTGATTCGTGATGCGGTCGCGGTCGGCCCCGAAAAACAGCACCGAATAGGAATTCGTCACCGCCTCGGTGCGGTCGGCTGCGATTGTCGGTTGCGTGGTGCCGCAGGAGATCATGATCGAGCGGTGCGAGAGCTCGTGCTTGACCATGTCCACCAGCCAAGGGCTTCGCGCGGTCTGCGTCCAATCCGGATGCGTGGTGAGGATATGCACGACATCCCGCTGCGTGCGGTCGGGCATCTGGCAGTAATAGGCCGCCACGAATCCGTTCGGATTCTCACCTGACTGGCCGCCGCAGTTGAATTCCATGGTCTGTTCGATCTGCACGCCCATCGTCGATGCCACGTTCGTGGCGAGCGTGTACCATCCGGCCGGATCGAGATCACCGTTGCGTTCGGGCACGGCGATCGCAGCCGCTGCGGCTTCCGCGTTATGCAGATTGCTGACCGCAGTCGAGACCTGCTGTTTCACGTCTGAGCGTAGTTTGTGCAGCGACCGTAGGTCGGCGAGCATCTCCCTCATCGATGCATACGCGCGCTGTTTGCCGTATCGGTCGATGAGCTCGTTCGCCTGCGTCGGATCGTCCACCTGCAGCAGCCATTGCGCCGCATGCTGGCTGAAATCGTCCGCCATGGCCGCGTCGACCGCGCTGAGCAGCTCCTTGGTCTGTCCGTCGAGATTATGTGCCGCCACGCGCATGCTGTCGATGATGGTGCGCTGCTGGTTGCGGTACAACAGTCCGATGATGCGTTCCTGCAGATTGTCCGACAGCAGATACTTGATCTGCTTGGCGTCGGCAAGCCGGTCGTAATCGTCCATGCACTGCTGCACGGTTTCGATGTGCGCGGCGAATCGGTCCGGATCATCCAGGCCCTGCGCGAACGTGATGCTGTCCTGCGCGGTCTGCCGGATGCCTTGCATGGTTTCGATCTGCGGCTTGACATTGCCGGCCGCTTCACTGGTGGTGGCGTGCAGGAAATTGGCGACGCCGGCGATGACGGCAAGCACGACGAGCACGCCCACGATGCGTAGGACATTCCGCCGGCTGCGTGAATTCGGGTTGTGGTACGGCATATTCTCAGACTACCTTGCTCGTGTGATGCACCGATGCTCCCATCTACCGCCGTTTGGCTCCATCCGGCCATGCGATGCCGGTGTCAGGGGAGTGCAGGACGTTCTTGTAGATGTCGTTGCGTACGTAGATTTCCACGGAACCGCGCGATCGCTGGTCTTTCCATGGCGTGACGGTTTCGGCGATGCGTATTTTCGTGTAGTCGTTCCGGTCATAGCGAGGGCGCTGAAGAAGAACGGCTGATAGATGGTGTCGTAGAATTCGGGTTCGCCCCATGATCTCCAGGTTTCGATGTCTTGTTTGCCGGCATAGGGTCTATGCACCATTCCCAAGAGATGTAGCTGCGCCCTTTGTAGGCATTGGACATGAGCGTACGCTTGAAGTACGGGTCGGCGGTGACCAGTGTTCCGCTCACCCACGATGTGTAGTCGATGCAGTCCTTGCCATCGGCGCAGTAGCCGCCTTGATTGATTCGTTCCTTGACATCCGGGGACGCATTCGTGGAATTGATGCGAGTCCAGCCAGCCATCCAACGGTATTGCTCCAGATGATTGGTCTTGATGAACGAGGCCACCGTCCGGGATGAGGAATACTCGTATCGTATGTCGCATATGCTGGCGTTGATCGTCCAATACACGCTGATGAGCATGGCACCTAAAGCGAGGGCCTCAGCGTGATGAGATAGTTGCGCGCTTTCCTCGCTCCAGCTTGCCGATGAATCGGTCGGCCATGGTGATGCACCAGGCCGGCCAGTCGTCCGTGCTGATACGTCGCTCGTCGCAGTCAATCGCGAGCACCGCGATGAAAAATCCCAGCAGGATGCCCAGATGGTGCATGGAGAAATGCTGCGCGAACACCAAGCACATCACTGTGTATGAACTCAGCAGCAGCATTGCGTTGTGCCGGCGTCGGCTGATGTGGATGAGCGGGGCCACATGAGGCATGACACGGTTCCCGTGTACAGCAGTGTCGACGACAGGCCGATGAATACCAGATTCGTATCCGACACCGTCGAGGTGAATAATGCTTCGGCCGGCAGCAGCAGCCAGGAATTGCAAATTTGCATCCATAGTGGTGCCGGCTGCGTCATGCCGGAGATGTCGAAATTGCCGGAATACACGTCTTTTGCGGGCATCACGTCGATCAGTATGACCACCGCCGCCGCGAGCAGCGCCAGCAGCGCGGCGAACCGTTGCCGGTTACGTATCAGCGAGTGTTCCTGCCGGACGAACCGCACCACCCAATTCGCCGCGAACATGCCTGCGATGACCAGTCCATATGAGCTGGTCAGACACAACAGCATCATGCTGAGCACTTCGCGCCACGGTTTCTCGTCACGGTTTTTCCAGTTGATGGCCACCAGCAGCATGGCCGCGACCATCAGCGCATAGGGACGCGACGTGACGCCGTACTGGTAGCACAGAAAATAGGAGAAAGGGAGGATGCCCTTAAGAACCTCAGGGAGCTTGGTCTTGAACTCCAACAGCCAGATCATAAGCGCGGCGCATGTGAGGTTGATGGTCTTCAATCCCATCTCGTACGGCACGCCAAGCTTGGCGGGTATGGCAAGCATCATCCACCACAGTGGAGGATGCCCCTCATAGTGCGGGCGCTCCAGAATCATCTCCCGCCAGGAGCAGTCGCGCGCGATGAGCCAGGCTTGTGCCTCGTCGAACCATGGTTCGTGGAAGCACATCACTGTGGCCACCACGATGACGTACGCCGCGAGCACGATGCAGTGCAGACGATGCGGCGAGAGCCAATGCCGGATTGCGTCGCATCGTGTTCTGTTGTCTGTGGCTGCTACTGTTGCAGAACTCATGTTTCCTGTTTCCCGTTGCGTTCGAAATACGAGCGATTGCTGCGTGACTTTGCGATTATTGCGTGGCCGCGCATGGACCATGGCGTTCCGTCATATTCCATGTTGCGGAACCGCCATTGGATGCATGGGCACACCATCGCGCCAGCTGTGCCGGCCATCCTTAGAACGACTTGCGCGCGCCGCAGAGCTTCTCGAACTCCTCGCGTACCTGCACCTTCACCAGCGCGTCCTCGAATGTGATCACGCCCTTGTTCACCAGTCGCGCCAGATCCTGATCGAGCGTGTGCATGCCTTCCTTCTCGCCAGACTGCAGCACGGTCCGGATCTGATGCGCCTTGCCACTGCGAATCAGCGCGGCGACGGCAGGATTGTTGATCATCACCTCGTTGCCGGCGCACGACCATGGCCACTGGCACGCGGAATCAGCGTCTGCACGATTACGGCGCGCAGGGTGGAAGCCACCTGCACGCGAATCTGCTGCTGCTGGTTTTCCGGATACACGTCGATCAGACGGTCCACGGTGGAACCTGCGTCCTGCGTGTGCAAGGTAGCGAACACCAAGTGGCCGGTCTCCACTGCGGTCAATGCGGTGGAGATGGTCTCCAGGTCTCGAAGCTCGCCGACTTCGATGATGTCCGGATCCTCACGCAGCGCGCGTTTCAGTGCTTCCGCGAAGCTCTTCGTGTCGGTGCCCACCTCACGCTGGCTCATCACGCAACGCTTATGCTGATGCACGAATTCGATCGGGTCTTCGATGGTGATGATATGGTCGGCACGTTCCGCATTCGCCTTGTCCACGATTGCGGCCAGTGTGGTCGACTTACCGGAACCGGTCGGGCCGCATACAAGCACCAGACCACGTGGCAACAGCGCAAGGTCGGCGATACGCGGGTCAATTCCCAGTTCCTGCGCGGTTTTGATTTCCGTAGGAATGGTACGCAACGCGGCGCATACGCCCATACGGTCGCGGTATACGTTCACGCGGAAGCGCAGCAGATCGCCAATGGCGAAGGAGATATCAAGTTCCAGATCATCTTTGAAACGTTCCATCTCTAATTCGTTGGTCATGACTTTCACTGCTTCGTACGTGTGATCCTTCGTCCACACGCTCAATCCCTTGGCGGGGCGCAGCTTGCCATCACGCGCAGCATTGGCGGGTCGTTGATTACCAAGTGCAAATCGGACGCATTGAGCTTAACCAGCTGGCGGATGGCCGACACGAATTCGTCGTCCGCGTCCGGATGTTCGGTGCGCAGCGTCTGTTCGACCTGCTCGGCCTTGATCTTACGTTCTTCCGGAACGGCATCCTCGTCGGCGTCGTTGGTTTCAGGCACTACGAAATCCGCGAATGGCCTGGTCTGCGGCTGGGGCTGACACATCTGCTGTTGCTGTGGCTGCGGCCTTTGGAAAGCTGCGTCCTGCGGAATGTGAGTGATGGTCGGAGGCATCTGCTGCGCTGCGGTTTCGGCGATGTCGGTCTGTCGCTTAGCGAATGGTGTGGCACCCGGTACGAAGGACGGTGGATTGCTGTCGATCTGCTGGATCGGCCCATGCTCCTCATATGCGGGATTTTGCTGGGTCGCGTCAGTGTCCTCATCAAACTGCAGGCTGCCGGTACCGACTGGTTGACGGTCGATTGTTGTTGGAAAAACATGCGCTTCCTGCGATTGTTGTATGGCTTGCGTAGTCTGTTGTTGAGCAACAGACTGTTCGGATGGTTGAGACTGTGAAACTGGCTGCGGTCGGGAATTTGCACATCCTGCTGGCTTACAGTCGGCATTGAATTAAGCGAAGCGAAAATGCCCTTAAGGCTTTCATCATCTGCCTGAATCGCATTGTCGGAAGACCAATGACGTCCCTTGCGGGGATCCTCATTGAACGATGGAGTGTTGTTGGGAATGGTCACGCCTTTGAGACCGGAAAGATATCCGCCATTGTTCCACGTTTGCTCGATGGTCATCATTGTCCTTTTAATAGGTGGGTTGCTGTCTGAAAATGTCGGTCGTGCCGGCGCTTCGACGCGCCGATGCAACCGAACGTTTTATAGGTGTTTTATAAGTGCGGAGAGGTGCATAGGTGCATGTAACGTCAGGTGGAACCTACACCGTCACGCGAAGCACTTCCTCCACGGAGGTAATGCCTTGAAGCGCCTTCTGCCAACCGTCCTTACGAAGTGTGGTCATGCCTTGCTCCTTCGCCGCCTTGTCAATATCAATCGACGTGGCGCCACGGGCTATAAGATCCTCCATTGTTGAATCCACGCCCATGACCTGCTGGATGGCCACACGGCCGCTATAGCCGGTGTTGGCGCATTCTCGCATCCTACCGGACGCCATATCGTCGGAAGAGGGGTATCTGGCATGTGTGGAACACCCAACGTCCGAAGCTCCGCCTCGGTGGCAGTATCCTGACGCTTGCACTTCTTGCACAGGCGGCGAGCCAGTCGCTGAGCCATCACCGCAGCAAGCGACGAGCTCAATAGGAACGGCTCCACACCCATTTCCGTCAAACGTGTCACTGCGCTTGGCGCATCATTGGTGTGCAGGGTGGAAAGCACCAAATGGCCGGTCAACGAAGCCTCAATAGCAATGTTGGCGGTCTCCTGATCTCGAATCTCGCCGATGAGCACCACATCAGGGTCTGCACGAAGGATCGAACGCAGAGCCGCGGCGAACGTCATACCGGCCTTGTTGTTCACCTGAACCTGATTGATGCCTCTCATACGGAATTCCACCGGGTCCTCAACCGTAATGATGTTGATTTCCGGCTTCGCCACATCGCCCAACGTGGCATACAACGTGGTCGACTTACCCGAACCGGTAGGACCGGTGACCAACACCAGACCATACGGACGGTTGTACGCCTTGGAGAACACGTCGAAATTCCGCTGGCTGAAATTCAAATCCTCCACCTTGAGATTGCCCGAAGGCGTGCTCAGGATTCGCATAACAATCTTCTCGCCCCATACCGTCGGCAGTGCGGCCACACGAAGATCCACCTTCTGACCATTGTGCTTGACGGTGATACGACCATCCTGCGGCTTACGGCGCTCGCCGATATCCATATCGGACATGACCTTGATGCGGCTGATCACACCTTGGGTCATGGCTTTCGGCGCCTTTTGGAACACGTGCAGCACACCGTCGATACGGTAGCGCACGAGCAGACCGTCTTCCTGCGGTTCGATGTGGATATCGGAGCAGTGGTCGTCGATGGCCTGGTTGATAAGTAGACTGACGAAGCGTGCCACGGGGGAAGCGTCCTCGCCGCTGTCGGATTCGAGGTCGACTTCCTTTTTCGCGGTTGCGGCGATTTCGTGGGAAAGCTCAGTCAATTCCGCGTTGGCGCGCAGATAGCGATTGATGGCATCCTTCACTTGGATGGCATGGCCACCATGGGAATGACCGGCATGCCGGTGCTGGCGGACACGTCGTCGATGGCGGCGAAGTTTTTCGGGTTGGCCATGGCCACGGTGATGCGTCCGTTGACAATGGACAATGGCAGCAGCTGGTTGCGACGGCACAGGTCGTCCGGCACCATGCTGATGACTTCTTTGTCTACTTGGTATTCGTTGAGGTCTACGAACGGTAGGCTCATGCCTTGAGCTAGCGCCATGGCATATTCGCGTTCGGTGTTTTCGTCCATGCCTTCGGTGGATGTGGGCATGGCGGGAAAGTCGCTAGTGGCGTCGCTGGGTGCAGCGGCATGGCGTGGCTGGCTCGGCGTGAAAATCTGGTTGATTTCTCCTGTGACCGGGGAATTCAAATCCATGCGCTGTGAGAAATCGCTCGGCGTGTCGTCGTTTCGATTGCGCTTGAGGAAGGGAAACGGTTTCCGAACCGGCGTCGCTCATAATGACCTCCTGGACCATGCGCCGGAACGCACGGTATGACTTATGGCCCTTTGCGAACACAGGTGTTTGCGGGCCTGAGAATGTTCAGTTGTTCATGGTCATGTGAGCTAACGATTGCAGTGTTGTGCACTACTACTCGCATAGTTAGCGGCTTTGTGACTGAAACGCCAATTGTCATGTGGTGTTTGGAAGGGTGTGAAAACGTTGGCAGGGAATCGTGATACAGTACAGATATTCATGCACCGCCTTTTCTGCGGTGATTTTTCCTGTTGCCTCCGATGATGGGGTGATACTGCATGAAGGAGCTGCTCATGGAGCACAGCTGGCGTAGGGCGGTAAATGATGCCGCGACAGGGCTTGCAATACATAACGTCAAACGATTGCCGAAACGTGGCGAGTCGGGTTTCACATTGGTTGAGGTATTGGTGGCGATTGTGGTGCTGAGCATCACAGGTCTTGCCGCCGCACAGTTCGCGATTACTGCGATTCGTACTTCTTATGCCCAGCAGCAGCGTTCAGCAGCCATTGCTTTGGGTAGTGATGGTATCGAACGCATGCGCGCACAGATAGCGGATCATACTTCTGCGCCATCCTCCTATTACACGGATTTGCTGCCTGGCATGGGTGTGATGATGTGAAGAAAGCACATGCGAATCTCACGGCAGTGGGGGCCATCACCTCACAATTCTCGGATTTGGAGGCTACGGCCACTCCGGATGCCGATACGAGCAAGTACATTCAGCCGGTGCGCACTACCACGGGCAAAGACGCCAAACATACTACATATACGGTGAACACCGTGATTGAGAAGTGCTATCGGGAAAGCGGCACCATGGATTGTAGAACCGCTTCGGAACTGGGTATTGACGGGCATGCGTCCATTAGCGGTCTTGACGGTACTCCTGACGCCTCGCTGCGATCCAGCATCCTGAGTCAGGACAACATTCCTACTAAGGGATTCACCTTTATGGCGAAAACGTATATGCCGATGGTACGCGTGGTGGTAGGCGTCACCTGGTCGGACAATATTGGCGCAGACAAAACGGCCGTGTATACCACCAATGAACTGCTGAATGTGATCGGGGCCTGAAGGAGCGGGACGGCTTATGGAAGAGAAGAACTCTGGATTCAGTCTGAATCGCCGATTATTACGTGCGCTCCGTAGGCGTGCTCGTGGTGAAGGCGGCGTTACCCTGGTGGAGATGATGGTTTCATTGTTTATTTTTGCCATTGTTTCCACCATGTTCACGGTGTCGATCGTACAATATTTGCATTCCACCACAGCCGATGCTATCCGCACCAGATCGGCTACGGAAATAGCTACATCGGTGCAGGCTCTGGACCGATATGTTCGCAATGCCGAAGGTGTGGAAGAGGCTGCCAGCGGTGACAGGTTGACTTTGGTGACCACTGATGCCGATGGGATTCGGCAATGCGCTGTGATTGAGTACACAGAGGCCACGTGGTCCGGCGGGCGAGTTGATGATTATGGTTCCGTCGTGGTAAAAACCAGACCATATGCAACCGGTGCGGGGGGAGCGTGGAGCGAGCATGCGGTGTTGACGGCGGTGATGAACAACAGTACCGCTTCAACGTCCGATGATTCGCTGTTCAAAAACAAACTGTTCAGCATGGATGGCGGTACGCGCGTGGTGCGGTATTCGCCGGTGACGGGTTCGTATGTGGGTGGCAAGCCGGTCACCTCGAACACATTGACATCGTTTACAGCTCGCAATGTGGGTTCGAGTGCTTCGGTCGACTTCAGTCAATGTCGTTGAATGACGGTGTCTGTAAGGGCTCTCCCTTGTGGGGGAGCCCTTTTTCTATACTTCCAAATACCCCCGACGCGCCCGGGGGGAAATGGTTTTTTGATGAATTTTCGTCAAAACATGCTGAAAATATTTTCTGAAACACTATTGAAAATATAACTATTCCGGGGCAAACGTTTCAGACGAAGAGATACACCGGTAGACCGACGGACTCAACGCATGTTACGGAATCGGACGGTGGTGATTGTGTGAAGAGGGGTTATGCAATCGTATTGAAAGAGTTTGATTCGGGGTTGTGATGAAAACGGTGGATGAAACATCATTGGTGCGATTGATGCACTGCATCTGGTACTGCAAACGATGTCAATACGACTACGCTGAGAGTTGTTGGTTATGTGAGCCAGCCACCCCCACAAGGGGAAATAACGCAAAGAAGAATCGCTGTGGACCATCCGAAGTTGGACGGTCCCACGGTATGTCCTTCCAATTGGAAAGAAGGGTTCATTATGAAGAGCGTACGCAATGCGCTGAATCGCCGCGCCAAGGGCGAGAAGGGCTTCACCCTCGTCGAACTGCTCGTGGTCGTCATCATCATCGGCATCCTGTCCGCCGTGGCAGTCCCGATCTACCTGAACCAGCGCAAGGCCGCGTGGAACTCCACCATCCAGTCCGACGTCAAGAACGCCAGCCTCGTGGTCGAAACCGCCATGACCGCCAACAACGGGAAGTTCGACAATGGTTGGGCGGGCACCTATTCGCCCGGTAAGGCAAAGTTGGGAACTTCCGATCAGGAAATTACGGTTTCCAAGGATGTCACGATTGTCATCGCAAAGGGCGCTGACTCGAATAACTACACCATCACCGGTACGGATAGCAATAGCGGCACCAAGCAGTACACGTATGACTCCGCTAATGGCGCGATTTCTGAATCAGCCAAGGCAGCTGCTCCTGCTAAGCCGTGAGGCATATCGCTAATTGCCTGAATTGAATGTCGGGGACATCGTCCGTCCCCGACATTCGCATATCAATCGCACGTCACCATTCATCATCGATATTCATTCGGGGGAACCATGGCCGGCAATGACGCACAAGTGCAATTCCAACAGAACGGCGGCACGCGCAAATGGCGCTACCAGGGCGTCTCATTCGACGGCCAGCGTAAAGAGAAAGGCGTGGTCGAAGCGCAGACGCGCGACCAGGCCATCGAGCGCATCAAAAAACTTGGACTGTATCCGACCGACCTGACCGACACGGCCGCCGGCACCGGTCTCAATACTGAAATCAACATCAAGGCGTTCGAGAAATATCCAAGCAAAAAAGACTTCGCAGTAACGGCACGGCAGCTCGCCACCATGGTGGCGGCGGGCGTCTCGCTGATCCGAGCCTTGAACATCGTCACCGAACAAATCGAGAACGTGAAACTCCGTAAGGCGGTGCAGGCCTGCGTGGCGCAAGTGAAGGCGGCTCGTCCTTCTCCGAAGCCATGTCGGCGGATCCCGATTCCCTGTTCCCGCCGATCATGGTCAACATGGTTCGTGCCGGCGAGACCGGCGGCTTCCTAGACAAATCGCTGCTCACCGTGGCGGACAGCTTCGAAGCGGATGTGAGGCTCCAAGGGCAGATCAAAAGTGCCATGGCCTATCCTATCGTGGTGTTGGGCATCGCCTGATCTTGGTGATGGTGATGCTGCTCACCATCGTGCCGATGTTCGCCAGCATGTACGATTCCATGAATGCCCAGTTGCCGTTCGTGACCCAGATCCTGGTGGACCTCGGCAAAGTGATGCCTACGTGCTTCCGGTGCTGATTGTGGCCGTCGTGGCGCTGGCCATGTTCTGGAAGCGCAACCGTAACAAAGACATCATCCGCACCTGGTGGGATCCGTTCACGCTCAAGGCACCGGTGTTCGGCAAGCTGGACACCAACGTGGCCCTGGCCCGCTTTTGCAATAATTTCTCTTCCATGCTCGCTTCTGGTGTGCCGATTCTCCAGGCACTTGATATCGTCGGATCGACGTCGGGCAACTATGTGATTGATTCGTCTTCGAAGCGTGTGGGCCGTTTGGTGGAACGTGGCTACCGTCTGGCCGACAGCATGAGCACCGAAAAGATCTTCCCGAACATGCTGGTGCAGATGGTGGCCATTGGCGAGGACTCCGGCGCCATCGACAAAATGCTGTCCAGCGCGGGCCGAGCGTATGACGAAGAGGCCCAATCCATGGCCAAACAGCTCACCTCGTTGCTGGAACCGCTGATGATTCTGTTCCTCGGCGTGGTGGTTGGCTTCATGGTGGTGGCATTGTATATGCCGATGTTCTCCATGTTCGACGCCATCAATGGTCAGGCTGATCTGATATCCGAGTACCCGAGCGAAACATACCTTTATATATAGGAGCAAGCATGAAGCAGAACGGATTGTGGTCCAGACTCAACCGCAGGTACCGTGCGGCATTACGCGAACGCATGGGGGAGCGCGGCGCCGCCATGATGCTGGCCGTTCTGTTCGTGATGGTGGTGCTCACCACATCCGCTCTGGTCATGACTACCCTGCTTGCCCAGGCGATTCCTTACAAGAACAATAAGGAAAATTCCCAAGCCAACTATGCGGCCGAATCCGGCCTTGAAGTCGGCTTGAGCTATATCAATGAGACTCTGGCGAAGTTGCAAGGTTCTACGAGTCTTGATGATTTGCAGAAGGTGTTGCCTGCCGTTGATGCTGATATGAACGACAGTTCCAAGGATGGTGAATTTGCCAAATATGATGGCGCATCCGTGTTGTTGAATCATGTTGCTTTAAATAAGACGGTAAAAACATCGGATACGGCTTCATATACGCCGGATGACCTGTCCTATCGTGTGCGCATCAATTTCTATGACACCAATCCGGATGACGCATCGGCGGAGATGATCGGCTCTCCATCCGATCTGAAAAACCTACAGTATGCCGAAGTGGTGGCACGGGCTTCATCAACCGGTATAAGGACGGCCGTACAGCAGGCAACACCAAAAGCCCGCAGGCCATGAAGCGTGCGGTATGCAGGATCGAAGCCAAAACGGACTCCACTACCACGAATCATTCAAGTGCCTTGGGTGTTGGCGGCCGCATGGGCATGGGTTTTTAT
>ENA-OQIO01000924-OQIO01000924.1-human-gut-metagenome-genome-assembly--contig:-NODE-924-length-15154-cov-7.645505_pt1 | contig 15154 bp, 19 predicted proteins | sample MGYA00242573_ERZ504737 | MGnify/ENA primary metagenome ERZ504737 (study PRJEB26092, sample SAMD00036203) | human gut metagenome | host: Homo sapiens | study: EMG produced TPA metagenomics assembly of...
TGTTACGGAATACAGGTGGGCCCCATGCCGTCCTCCGTCGCCAGGAGGAACGAGCTCGACCTTCTCCCTGCTGTACATGCGAACCTCCAGTCCGGACCGCCCCGCGGTCCAACTTTCTGTCCGCACCCCCAAGCCGACGCGTATTTGCGCAGCAAATACGCGGACGTCCCACCGCCCCTACCATTTGGCTTTTACGGGCCCGTGTCCCCTGGGGATGCGGGCCCGTTTCTTGTGGATGCCGGTGGACTTTAGAAGTTGCGGTGGAATAGTTCCTGTTTTGACTGGTTACCAGCCCATTTAAGAACTATTTCACCGCAACTTAGATTGGCATTCCCACATTTTTCGATGGAAAAATGTGGTTGTCTCACACATTTTCCGATGGAAAAACGTGGTTGTCTCGCACATTTTCCAAAGGAAACGCCCAAATGGCCTTATACTAGCCAAGAGAGTTGGGAGGCAATATGCAGCGACAGCTTATGAGTGAACTTATCGCTTGGAAATCAAGGGCGAATCGCAAACCCCTCTTGCTCAAAGGAGCCCGCCAGACAGGAAAGACTTGGCTTCTTAACGAATTCGCGAGCCAACAGTATCGAAACGTCATTCGTTTTGACTTTATGCTCGAGCCGAGCGCACGCTCGCTGTTCGATGGAGACCTCGACCCCAAGCGCATCATCTCCCAGATAGAGCTTCTTCGCGGGCGAACCGTAACGCCGGCAGACACGCTCATCATCTTTGACGAGATCCAAGAGGCGCCGCGCGGCATCACCTCGCTCAAGTACTTCAACGAGCTTGCGCCCGAATACCATATCGTCGCAGCCGGCTCCTATATGGGCCTCGCGCTCCGGCGCGAAAACGAGTCATTTCCCGTCGGCAAAATCGACCAGCTCACCATGCGTCCCATGGGGTTTACCGAGTTCGCTCGCGCCGTCGATGGCGACCCGCTCGCCGACGCCATCCTTGCCGCAGACATGAATCTTCTGGCAAACGTTACCGAAAAGCTCGAGCACTTGCTCAAGGAATACCTCGTTGTCGGCGGCATGCCCGAAGTCGTCTCCGCCTTCGCCGCGACCCGCGATTTTATCGAAGCCCGCAGGCTTCAGCAACAAATCATCGAGGCTTACGAATCCGATTTTGGCAAACATGCGCCCGCCCGCATCGTCGAGCGCATGAGGCTGGTTTGGAAATCCCTCCCCGGCCAGCTTGCAAAGGAAAATAAAAAGTTCATCTACGGAGCCCTTCGCCCCGGGGCGCGCGCACGCGATTTTGAAGAGAGCCTCCAGTGGCTCATGGATTACGGAATCGTTCATAAGGTGCCGCGCGTTTCCGCTCTCAGGGCACCGCTTTCGAGCTATGAGGACCTCTCGGGCTTCAAGCTGTTTTGCATCGACACTGGCATCCTCGGCGCGCTCTCCAACCTCCCACCGACCATCGTCCTAAACGGATCCGCTGTTTTCACTGAGTTTAAGGGCTCGCTCACCGAGCAATACGTCGCACAGGAACTCTTGCTGCAAGGCAAAATCCCCGCGTACTGGTCATCTAGCTCTGGCAATGCCGAAACCGATTTTGCTATCGATCACATGGGGACTGTACTTCCGCTTGAGGTCAAGGCGGCGGAGAACCTTAAAGCGAAGAGTCTGAAAATAGCCTGCGAAAAATTCAAACTCATGCGCTGCGTGAGGACCTCCCTGGCGGCATATAGAGACGAGGACATGCTCGTCAATATTCCGCTTTGGGAGATTGGACAGATCGACAAGCTGACAAAGTAGCCCCGTCCCAAAAAGACTAGTTTTGGAGAGGGCTGAGGCTGGGGGTCCAGGCGATGGTGGGGGTTTTACCGTCGAGGGTCTCGTTGATGGTGGCGGCCATGCCGGCAAGCAGGCTGTTCTCGCTTACGGTGAGCGTGTCGTAGCCGCCGGCTCGCATGAGCTCGCGGATTACCACGGTGCCAGCCAAGATCACGCCCGCGCGTTTGGGCTGCACACCCGGTAGCGCGGCGATGCTGTCCGCGTCCAGCGTGGACATGCGCTCGATAGCGGCCGAGACCTGCTCCAGCGAAAGCTCGCGCAGGTGCACGAAGCTCGAATCATACGGCTCCAGCTCGTGGACCAGAGCCACCAGCGTAGTCACCGTGCCGCCCACTGCGACCAAGCGTTCGGCGCGCTCAAAGTCGACAGGCAGACTCTCAAAGTAGCCCGCAAACTGCTCACCTGCCCACGCGGCAGCGGCAGCAAGCTCGCCGTCCGCAGGCGGCAGCGCCGAGAAGAACCGCTCCGTCACGCGGCGACAACCGATGTCCAGCGAACGCGTGCCCTCCAGCGCAAAGACCCCACGCTCCGGCGCATAGACGCCCGTCGCGAGCTCCGTGGATCCGCCGCCCGAATCGGCAACAATGATGCGCTCGCCAGCATAGTCGTGCGCCACGCCAAAAAACGTCAGGCGTGCCTCGACCTCGCCCGGAATCACCTGTGGCTCAAGCCCCAGATCGCGCAGGCCGTCCAGCAGCAGCGCGGCATTGGACGCATCGCGCGCGGCGCTCGTGCATGTGGTGCAGATGCACGCGGCCCCAAAGGCACGTGCCTCGTCCACAAACATGCGGCATGCGGCGAGCACGCGCTCAACGGCCGCCTCGCAAAAGCGGCCCGTCGCGTCCACGCCCTCGCCCAAGTCGGTGATCTCGGTATGCTTGGACGATTCCACGATCGCCCCGGCCTCGACCTGCGCTAACACCAGTCGCGACGACACTGTTCCCAGGTCAATCGCGGCTACCTTATAGCGTTTGCAATCTGCCATTGCAGGCTCCCCTCCGGGCGCTATTTGCCGTTGGACACGACCGTCTGGCCCTCGACGCCGTTAAATCCAAACAGCATATCGAGCGTCTGGATGTACCACGGCGCGTCCTTGCCGACCTCTTCGATCTCTTTGGCGACTTCGCTGGCCTTCTTGGCGTTCGAGGACTTTTTGCTCGACGACGAGTCCGAATCGTCGTCCAGGCCCAGCACGTCAATCTTGGTCTCGCCGGGCATCACCAGGCCCAGGTCCTCGGTCGCCGCGTCCTTAATGCCCTCCTCTGAGAGCAGCTTGTCGACGCTTTTCTGCAGCTCGTCGTTGTACTGCTGGCGAATCTCGACCTGCTTGGCCAAGATATCGCTCGAGCGTTTGGCAACGTAGAGGTCGCGCACGGGAAAGTACAGGCTCACGAGCACCAGGGCGACGACAATACCGATAAACAGCCCTCGCTGAGGACCGTGGGTAAAGTCGTAAATTGCCTTGACCGCTGCGTTGTCGTTGGCGTAGTGCATAAAGTCCGAGCCGGAAAGACGGCTTGAGGGACGGCGCGGCTTGTCGGACGCCTGGGTCGAAGGGCGCGACGCATGCTTGGAACGCGATGGGCGCACCGGACTATCCGAGGAACTATTTGGCTGAGCATTGGGATGCGAAGTCGCCGGCGAGCTATACCTGGAGCGATCAGCACCAGCATAACCAGACCCGCCAAGCTGTGCGGTACGCGCACGACGAGGCGACGGCTCGCGCGAACCGGCGGAATAATACCTGTTGTCGTAAATCTGATCCATGTGCGCCTTGTGCGGTTGAGGTTTGTTTGCGCTAAGTCCTTTAGTTATAGCACGAGCGCCCGCACCGCCTTCGCCAGCCTTTGCTCGACATAAAAAAGGCGCTGAGCCGTATGGCCCAGCGCCCATAGTTCTTTGCGGCATCCAGCCAAGACGGGGAGGAACCGAGTCAGCCTCCCCCTCGCCAAATTCGCCCGTTTAGCGAATGTTGTAGAACGCGGCCTTACCGGCGTAGCGCGCGCTGCCCTCGAGCTCGTCCTCGATGCGGATGAGCTGGTTGTACTTGGCAATACGGTCGCTGCGGCACGGGGCGCCCGACTTGATCTGGCCGGCGTTAACACCCACGACCAGGTCGGCGATCGTGGAGTCCTCGGTCTCGCCGGAACGGTGGCTCACGATGCAAGCGTAGCCGGCCTCCTTGGCGGTCTCGATAGCTCGAGCGATCGGTGAGCGTGCCGATCTGGTTGACCTTGACCAGGATCGCGTTGGCGGCACCCAGCTCGATGCCCTTCTTGAGGCGCTCGGTGTTAGTGACGAACAGGTCGTCGCCCACCAGCTGCACCTTGTTGCCAATGCGGCGGGTGAGCTCGACCCAGCCGTCCCAGTCCTCCTCTGCCATACCATCCTCGATGGAGATGATGGGATAGGTGTCGACAAGCTTCTCCCAGTAATCGACCATCTGGCGCTCGTGTACTCAACGCCCTCGCCCTTGAGCTCGTACATGCCGGTCTCGGCGTTGTAGAACTCGGTCGATGCCGGATCCATGGCGTACATGAAGTCGACGCCGGGCTTAAAGCCAGCCTTCTCCACGGCCTTGGTAATGTACTCGAACGGCTCGGCGTTGGTCTTGAGATTGGGCGCGAAGCCGCCCTCGTCGCCCACGCCGCCGCCCAGGCCGGCCTCGTGCAACACGCCCTTGAGGGTGTGGTAGACCTCGGCGCACCAGCGCAGGCCCTCGGCAAAGCTCGGAGCACCCACGGGCATGATCATGAACTCCTGGAAGTCAACGTTGTTGTCGGCATGCACGCCGCCGTTGAGGATGTTCATCATGGGCGTGGGCAGCAGGTGGGCGTTGACGCCGCCCAGGTACTGGTACAGCGACAGGCCCGCCGACTCGGCAGCGGCGCGGGCAACGGCCAGCGACACGCCCAGGATGGCGTTGGCGCCGAACTTGGTTTTGTTGGGCGTACCGTCGGCGGCAATCAGTGCGGCATCGACGGCGCGCTGGTCGAAGGCATCGAGGCCCACGACGGCATCGGCGCACTCGTTGTTGACGTGCTCGACGGCCTGCGAGACGCCCTTGCCAGGTAGCGACCCTTGTCGCCGTCGCGCAACTCGCATGCCTCAAAGGCGCCGGTCGAAGCGCCCGAAGGCACCATCGCGCGACCGAAGCTGCCGTCCTCGAGCACGACCTCGACCTCTACGGTGGGGTTGCCGCGGCTGTCGAGCACCTCGCGACCGTAGACATCCAAAATGTCACTCATGTTGTCTCCCTCTCACTTGGAAACGGTTGATGCAAGCGACTGGCCGACTGTGCACCATTGGTGCGCCTCCGTAAGTTAGCCATGTCGCACTTTTTGCATTATGCCCTAAGTTAGCCGAGGGATACATATGAATTAGAGAAATCATTCTTTGAGGCTCTTATTTTTGCATCGAGCATTCATCTCTAGAGGTCGCCCCTCCCCATTAAATTCTTCTATCGGCATACCGTCTTTACCTGGCTTGCGAATGAAAGAGCCAATAATGTACTTTTACATCGTGCAAAGTTCTGGATATCGTGCAATTCTAAGGGTCTGAAGTTCTGGATATCGTGCATAATCAGGTTATAAAAGTTCTGGATATCGTGTACGAGGTAGCCATGCTTAAACGAAAAGCCTATGACAAACTACTAAAATGGAAGCATGAAAGCGCTGGTAAAACAGCACTTCTTATTGAAGGAGCCCGCCGCGTCGGCAAGAGCACGCTTGCCCGCACGTTTGGAGAGACCGAATACAAGTCCTGCCTTGTCATTGATTTCTTTCAAGCACCTGCCGAAGTTAAGCAATATTTTGAGGACTATCGCACTGACTTCGACTCGCTCTTCCTCTATCTCTCGGTTTTCTATAACGTCAAACTCTATGAACACGAGACGCTTATCGTCTTTGACGAGGTCCAGATGTACCCGCAAGCACGCGGACTCATCAAGTATCTCGTTGCAGACGGACGTTACGACTACATCGAAACTGGATCCCTACTCAGCATCAAGCAGAACATTAAAGATATCGTCATCCCATCCGAGGAAGAGTCTCTGGAACTTGAGCCCCTCGACTTTGAGGAGTTTCTTTGGGGCATGGACGAAAAGGGGCTGGCCGATCTCATTCGCATGAGTTTTAACAAGATGAAGCCGCTCCCCGATGCCCTACATCGCAGAGCGCTCTCCCTTATGCGCGAATACATGCTCGTAGGTGGCATGCCTGAGCCGGTATCCATCTATGTTGAACAGCGCGCTTTTGCGCCCGTCGACGCTTCGAAGCGCCGAATCGTCCAGCTCTATCGCAACGATATCTCTCGTTTTGCAACCGGTTACGAATTCAAAGTCGTCTCCGTACTCGATGACATCCCGGGTCAGCTCTCTAGGCACGAAAAACGATTCAAGCTTTCCTCACTTGATAAAAACGCACGCATGCGCACCTACGAAAAAGCCTTCTTTTGGCTGGCAGACGCGCGAATTGCCAATATCTGCTATGCCGCAAGCGAACCGAGCGTGGGCCTTTCACTCAGCATGGAGCAAACGGCCCTCAAGTGCTACATGGCAGACACCGGCCTGCTTGTAACGCTTGCCTTCTCTGACAACAACGATACCGATGAAGACGTTTATAGGGCCGTGCTTCGCGGCGACATCGGATTGAACGAAGGAATGCTTACCGAAAACTACGTTGCCCAATCTCTAAAGGCCAATGGACACAGGCTCTTCTTTTATTCCCAAAGCGGAAAGAAGGAGGGGGAGGAGCGCATGGAAATCGACTTCCTCGTTACCCGACCCTATGTCAATGCCGCCGGAAAGCCGCGCATCAGCCCCATCGAAGTTAAGTCGCCACGCAGATACGGAACCATCTCCCTCGACCGATTCCGCGCGCGCTTTAACAAGAAGATTGGGATGGCTTACGTGTTGCACCCTAAACAACTCGAGTGGGATGCCGAAGCGCAGCTGGCACATCTTCCGTTGTATATGGCTTTTTGCTTGTAGAGACCTCTCTACGAATGGATGCCGCGAGAGACGCAGGCCTCACTCGCTTGCTTTTGCTTGGTCCCACAGGTCGTTGAGTTGAGCGGTTGAGCAGGCGGCGAGGTCATCGCCCGCCTCGTGCACGGCGGCCTCCATCGCGGCCCAGCGACGGCGGAACTTTGCCGTGCTGGCGCGCAGGGCACTCTCGCGTCGATCCCCTCTTTGCGCGCGACGTTGACCAAGGCAAAGAGCAGGTCGCCAAACTCCATCTCGCGCTCGGGCGAGCCGGGCTCCTCGGCCTCAAACTCGGCACGCTCCTCGGCTACCTCGTCCCACACGTCCTGGACCGTCTCCCACTCAAAGCCCACGCAGCCGCCTTGCGCGATACCTTCTGAGCCTGCATCAGCGCCGGCAGATGCGTGGGCACACCGTCGAGCAGGCCCTCGGGCGCAGCCTCGCCCGCCGCCACGGCCTTGTCCTTGGCAGCCTTCTCGGCAAGCTTGACCTCGTCCCAGATCTTGAGCACTTCGTCGGAGTTATCGGCATCCGCATCGCCAAACACGTGTGGGTGGCGTCGGATGAGCTTGGCGTCGATATCGCGCGCCACATCGGCCAGCGTAAACTCGCCGGCGTCCGCCGCAATCTGCGCATGCAACACTACCTGCATGAGCACGTCGCCCAGCTCCTCGCGCAGATGCGCGGCATCGTCGGCCTCGATGCAATCGAGCGCCTCGTAGGCCTCCTCGATCATGTTTTTGCCGATGCTGCGGTGCGTCTGCTCGCGGTCCCACGGGCAGCCGTCGGGCTGACGCAGGCGCCAGATGGTCTGCACCAGATGCTGCAGCTCGGCCGACGCGTCGGCCAGCGTGGACAGGTCGCGCGAACCCTCGGCATTTTGCTGAGCCATGTGCTGCGCCATGGTTAGTCCTCCTCCATGATCACGTGGCGGAACGCGCCGCCCTCGTAGATGCCGTAGCTGTGCGAGCCGTCCTTGGGAATGCTCACGCTGCCGGGGTTGAAGAGCCACAGGCCCGGGTGCGCGGCACTTTCCTCGTTAACCTTGATGTGCGTATGGCCGTAGACGAGCGCGGAGCCCTCGGGCAGCGCGGGTGCGTGGTCGACGCTGTTGTGCATGCCGGCGCCAAAGACGTGGCCGTGCGTCAGGAACAGCTCGCGACCGGTCTCGTCGAACAGCGTGGCGTAGTCGGCCATGACGGGGAAGTCGAGCACCATCTGGTCGACCTCGGCGTCGCAGTTGCCGCGCACCGCGATGATGCGGTCGGCCAGGGCGTTGAGCAGCGGAATCACACGCTTGGGGGCGTAGTCGCGCGGCAGGTCGTTGCGCGGACCGTGGTAGAGCAGGTCGCCCAGCAGGGCGATGCGGTCGGGCTGCTCGGACTCGATGGCGGCGACCAGGCGCTCAGTCCAATATGCCGAACCGTGGATGTCGGAAGCGATGAGGTATTTCATGGGAGATCCTTTCGAGATGGGGCTAATGTGGCTGGGCGTGGGATGTCGCCGGCCGCGCTATTCAAATCGCAGTGCCGCGCTCTGAGCTGCCTGCATCACGCGCTGGAGCGGCACGTTATGCTCGCGAGCGAGGCGGGAGCAGTCTTCGTACTCGGGCGCCGCACGCTCGCTGCCGTCGGGCAGGGTGGCTACCTTGACGGATGCCTCGCCCCATGGCGTCGTTACGCGCTCAAAGCGGCGCGGCAGGCAAACACGCTCCATAACCTGGCGGCGGATGCCATTGGTCGTGGTTTCCAAAAAGATGATCGTCTGCAGGCGCTCGATATCCTCGTGGGTGCAGATTACCTGCAGCTGCCAGCCGGGACGGCCCTTCTTGCAATAGAGGGGCAGCCAGTGCACCTCGCGCGCACCGGCCTCGCGCAGGCGGTCGGCGGCGTAGGCGAGCACCTCGGGCGACGCGTCGTCGATATCGCATTCCAGCTTGACGATGGTCTCGGGCGCATCGGTCTCGCGGGATAGCGGAGATTTGCTATCGCATGGCATACGGTCCGGCTCCTTTCCGCACGGGCTCGTTTTGTTCACCCAAACGCTAACACATCGCGGGCGGCGTGGATGTGGCGGAGCGCGATGAGCGCGATTTTCCCTGTCCGCAAGAAACCGACACCCCGGCGCGCTCGTCGCATCGAGGGCCGCGCCGTTACAATGGAGCGGATTCGCTTGACGCAAAGGAGCCGCCATGCCTGCTTGCCCGCTGGTCGATTGCCATACCCACACCTCGTTCTCGGACGGACACGCCTCGTTTGAGGACAACGTTCGCGCCGCTGCTGCAGCCGGTTGCCGTGCCATGGTCTCGACCGATCACCTTACCCTGCCTGCCAGCATGGATTCCAATTGCGAAGTGCAGGTTGTCGAGGGCAACCTGCCGGCACATCGTCTGGCTTTTGAGGATGCCCGCAAGCTTACCGCGCAGATCGCGCCGGAGCTCGAGCTTATCTATGGCTTTGAATGCGATTGGTACGAGGGCTGCGAGCCTTTGGTCGAGCGCTGGTCAGCGGGTGCCATAGTGCGCTTGGGCAGTGTGCACTGGACTGGCGATCCGGGCGATATCATGGCCGGTGCTGCGGGCACGGCGGGGACGGAGGACGTCGCTCGTCCCGATACGCCCGATTCGCTTTGTGGCTGGGTCGACGATGACACCGACCTGCATGTTTGGGAAAACCTGGGCGTACGCGGCGTGTGGGAGCGCTATGTCGATAACTGGTGCCGCGCCTGTGAAAGCCCGCTTAACTTTGATGTAATGGCCCACCCCGACCTGGTCATGCGCTTTTCGAAGGAACTTTGCGCCCGACTTGACCCGCGCCATTCTGGGAGCAGATGGCAGAGTGTGCACACGACACGGGCCGCCGCGTTGAGGTCTCGACTGCCGCGCCGCGCAAGGGGCTCGACGACTACTACCCCGCGACCGGATTGCTGCGTTGCTTTGCCCATGCCGAGGTGCCCATTACCTTTGGTTCGGATGCGCACCGCGCCTGCGATATCTGCTGGAACATCCGCGAGGCCCAGGCCCACGCCTACGACTGTGGCTATCGAACCTTCGACATCCCCCACCTCACCGGAGAATGGGAGCCCACGCCCCTCGCCTAAGACTAGTCGTTGGGGACACTCTTCACAAATGACCCCTTGGGGACGGAGGAAAACAGGTCGTTTTGCTCACCACCGACGCCCGTGCAACACCACCCGCCAAAAAGAACGCCCGTTTACTACGATGAACCGCAAACCTCCGACCATCGGCTTAATGTGGAAAATAAAACCGCAGGTAGAAGCGTTGACGATTTGCTCAAAATCGACGTGTGGTCAGCAGATCCAGTTTCATCGTAGTAATTGGGCATGCTATTTGGCAGCGCCGGCAAAGACTGTCCCAAACGACCAGTCGTTTAAGAACGTCCCCAATGACTAGTGGCGGCGGGCGTTGAGTTCGCCGGCCAGTTCGTCGAGGGTGATACCGTAGCGTTCGAGCGTTACGAGCAGGTGGTAGACCAGGTCGCCAGCCTCGTATCGGATGTGGTCGTGATCGTTATCCTTGCAGGCCATGATGACCTCGCTCGCCTCCTCGGCAAGCTTCTTGAGCAGTTCATCCTCGACGTCGGTCAGCAGACGAGCGGTATAGCTCTCCTGCGGCGACGCGTCGCGACGACCATGAATCACCTCGGCCAGCCCCGTCAGCGTCTCGCCGATATTTCCATCCTGAACATTCGCGGTGCGCACACCCATGGTTCAATCCTTTCTGGTTGGCCAAACGCCTGGTCGAGCGCCTGCCCTACGCGAGTTTCTTAAAGAAGCAGGTACGGTTGCCGGTATGGCAGGCAGGACCCGGCGAGTCGACCTTGACCAGCAGCGTATCGCTATCGCAGTCGGCCCAGAGCTCCTTGACCTCCTGCATGTTGCCGCTCGTCGCGCCCTTGTTCCAGAGCTCTTGGCGGCTGCGGCTCCAAAACCACGTGGTACCGGTCTTGAGCGTCAGCCCCACCGACTCCTCGTTCATCCAGGCGACCATAAGCACCTCGCCGGTGTCATACTGCTGAACCACACAAGGAATCAGTCCCTTAGCGTCGTACGTAAGCTTTGAAGGATCGGTTATCTCTTCCATTTCTCTCCCCAAATTCAAACTTCGCAGGTCGGCGAGGGTTGTCCAGGTGCCCGATATTCCGAGCGACAAGCCCGACGACGCGTGCTTAAGTACGCGAGAAGGGTTGGAGCCGGAAGGTCGGGCACCTGGGCAAACCGCAGCGCTAGAAGTCCAACCTGACAGGGATCCCCTGTGAGGCCATATACTCTTTGACTTCGCGAATGCTGAAGGTTCCAAAGTGAAAGACACTGGCCGCCAGCACGGCGTCGGCTTCGCCCTCGATCACGCCCTCGGCAAAATGCTCGAGCGTGCCCACGCCACCGCTCGCGATGACGGGAATCGGCACCGCGCGCGCCACGGCACGGGTGAGTGCCAGGTCAAGCCAGCTTGGTGCCGTCGCGGTCCATGCTGGTGAGCAGGATCTCGCCGGTGCCGCGGCGAGCCGCCTCCTCGGCCCACGCCACCGCATCGATACCCGTGGCGTTGCGACCGCCCGCGGTAAAGACCTCCCACTTGTCGGCACCCGGCTCCCCGGGCAGTCCCACGCGCTTGGCATCGATCGCCACGACCACGGCTTGGCTACCAAACGCCGCGGCGGCCTGGCTGATCAACGACGGATCGCGCACGGCCGCCGAGTTGAGCGACACCTTGTCGGCACCGGCGGCAACCATGGTCCGCATGCCCGCCAAGTCGCGAAAGCCGCCGCCCACGGTATAGGGAATAGCGAGCTCCTCGGCTGCGTGCGCCGCCATCTCGATGGTCGTCGCACGGTTGTCACTCGTCGCGGTAATGTCCAAAAATACGACCTCGTCCGCACCTTCGCGGTCGTAGGCGCGGGCCAGCTCCACCGGGTCGCCCGCATCGCGCAGGCTCACAAAGTTGACGCCCTTGACCACGCGGCCGTCCTTAACATCCAGACAGGGAATCACGCGTTTGGTAAGCATGGGCTACTCCTCCCCTCGGGCGGCGGCCAGCACCTGGGCCAGCGTAAAGTTGCCTTCGTAGAGCGCACGGCCGGTAATGGCGCCCTCAATAGCATCCTCACCCACCGCAGCCAGCGCGCGAATGTCGTCGAGCGTAGAGATGCCGCCCGAAGCCACGACGGGAAAGCCCGCGACCTCGGCCACATGGCGATACGCCGCCACATCGATGCCCGTCTGCATGCCGTCGCGCGCGATATCGGTATAGACCAGGTGCTTAAAGCCCAGCTCGGAAAGCTGCGCCACGGCATCGTCGAGCGCCATACCCGCGCCGTCGCGCCAGCCGTTCACCTTGACCTGGCCGTCGCGCGCGGCGATGTCTGCCACCAGTAGCCCACCAAAGCCTTGGGCTGCCACCTCGGCAAAACCCGGCTCGGTCACCAGCGCGGTACCCAGTGCAATGCGGCGAGCGCCATAGCCGGCCAGCTCGTCGATGCGCGCGAGCGAGCGAACGCCGCCGCCCACATCCACGGACAGACCATCGACGCCGCAGATGGCCTCGATCGCTGCCGAGTTGGCAGCGCACGCGTCCTCGTCCTCGCCAAAGGCAGCGGACAGGTCGACGACATGCACCCAGCTTGCGCCCTGCTCGGCAAAGGAGCGGGCGACGGCCACGGGGTCGTCGGAATATACCTTGCAGCGGCTCCGGTCGCCGCGCTCCAAGCGCACGACCTTGCCGCCGATCAAATCGATTGCGGGAAACAGAATCATCGGCCGACCTCCTCGACGATGCTGACGAAATTCTTAAGGATGCGCTGACCCAGCGCGGAGGATTTCTCGGGATGGAACTGGCAGCCCCACACGTTGCCGTGGCGCACGATGCACGGGAAACTCCGCGTATAGTGCGTGCGCGCCAGCACATCGGCGGCATCGGCATCGTCGGCCACCGCATAGCTGTGGGTGAAATACATGTTGGCACCCTCGGCAAAACCGGCAAGCAGTGGATCGGCCGCACCGGCGGGCGTCATGTGCACCTGGTCCCAGCCACGTGCGGCACCTTAAGGCGACTCGACTCCAAGCGCGTGCACGAGCCGCGCATAATGCCCAGCCCATCGACCCAGGGACTGCCAGCCTGCTCGGGGGCGTTACCGCCGGCAATCGCGCCCTCGTCCGCAGGCACGCCCTCGTTGCCGCGCTCAAAAAATAGCTGAAGGCCCAGGCAGATGCCGAGCAGCGGAGTTCCGGCGGCAACGGCGTCGAGCACAGCCGCCTCCTCACCGCTCTGGCGCATAAAGCGATCGCGTCATAGAACGCGCCCACGCCCGGGATGACCAGGCCGTCGGCGTTGCAGATCTGCTCCGGATCGTCCGACGTGCAGGCAGCGGCACCGGCGCGCGCAAGCCCGCGCACGACGCTCGACAAGTTGCCCTTGTGGTAGTCGACCACCACGATCTTCGGTTCGCCCACGCGACCCTCCTCTTCCCATCATCCAAAACCACCACGAAGGTGCCTGTCCCCTTTGTGGTGGTATTTGCCTTTGTGGCGGTTACAGCGAGCCTTGGTGCTGGGGATGCCCTGCACGCGGGGATCGAGCTCGCAGGCGCGGCGCATTGTGCGGCCCACGGCCTTAAAGGCGGCCTCGATAATGTGATGCGAGTTGCCGCCCGCCAGTTCGCGCACATGCAGTGTGAGCTTGGCGTCGCGCGCAAAAGCGTAGAAGAACTCGACAGCCAGCTCGGTATCGAAGGTGCCCACGCGCTCGGTTGGCACGGGCAGCTCGCAATAGGCCTGCCCGCGGCCCGAGATATCCACGGCGGCCATCACGAGCGTCTCGTCCATGGCAATCGCCGCGTCGGCAAAGCGTGTAATGCCCGCCTTGTCGCCCAGCGCCTGGCAGAACGCCTCGCCCAGCACAATACCCGTGTCCTCGACGGTATGATGCGCATCGACCTCAACATCGCCCACCACATGCACCGTCAAATCGAACAGGCCATGGCGGCCAAAGGCGTTGAGCATGTGGTCGAAAAACGGCACGCCGGTCGAGATATCGCACACGCCGCTCCCGTCCAGGTCGAGCTTGACGACAATGTCGGTCTCCCCCGTCTTGCGGGTCACCTCGCATAACGGCCCATCTACATCTCCTCCTTCACCAGCGCGGCAAACGCAGCCAGCACCTCATCGTTTTCCTGCGGCGTGCCAACAGTGATGCGCAGGCAGTCCGCGAGCCCCAGTGCGTAGCTAAAGTCGCGCACCAAAATCGAGTACTCGCCGCGCAGACGCTCGCGCACGCGCGTGGCATGCGACGTACGTACGAGTACAAAGTTCGCCGCACTCGGCCATGCCTCCACGGGCAGACCCTCGGCAGCCATTGCACGCAGGGCGCACAACTCGCGCTCGCGCTCGGATGCAACCTGCGCCACCACGGGCGCGTAGGCATCACGGGCACGGCACGCAGGCAAGAGCGGCGGCCTGGCTCAGCACGTTGACCGAATAGATCTGGCGAATCGCCGCGAACACCTCGATGACCTCGGGCGCCGCGATCACGTAGCCAGGCGCGCGCCGGCGGCGCCAAACGCCTTGGACAGCGTGTGCAGAATCACCAGGTTGGGATGCTCGTCGATAAGGCCTTGCGCCGTGGTTGCCGCGCCAAACGAATCGTCGGCAAACTCAACATAAGCCTCGTCGACCATCACCATGCCGGGGCATGCATCGCACAGGGCCGCGACAAAGTCGAGCGGCGCCACGTCGCCCGTGGGATTGTTGGGCGAGGTCACGATGGCCAGGCTGCACTCGGGCGCCGCGGCGAGCACGGCTGCCTGGTCGAGCTCAAAGCTCGCCGGATCACGCCACACGTCGCGCACCTCGGTCTGGCACAGAGACGCAAAGAAGGCGTACTCGCTAAAGCACGGCGGGCAGTTGAGCAGGATCCGCCCCGCGCCGCCAAACGCCAGCAGATAGTTATAGAGCAGCTCGTCGCCGCCGTTTCCCACGCAGATGTTCTCGTGCGTCACGCCATGCCAGGCAGCAAGCTCGTCGCGCAGGTCGTTGGACATGGGGTCGGGATAGCGGTTGAGCGGTGTGGCAGCCAAAGCCGCGTCGATCGCCTCGCGCACGCCAGCGGGCACGGGATAGGTGTTCTCGTTGGCCGAAAGATTGATGCGCGTGGGCGTAAAGTTGGGATCGTAGGGCTCAATACCGGCCAAGTAGGGCTGGACGAGCTCCTTCATGCGAGGCGTGAGTTCGGCCATGTTAGGCCTCCTCGACGACCGCGCCAGCGGCACCGCCCGCCGCCGCCAGGTCCACGCCCTCGGCGACCGTCGCGGTCGTATCGCCCGGCCAGGCAACCTTGGTCAGGTCGGCCGCG
>ENA-OQIO01000925-OQIO01000925.1-human-gut-metagenome-genome-assembly--contig:-NODE-925-length-15149-cov-1.440221_pt1 | contig 15149 bp, 18 predicted proteins | sample MGYA00242573_ERZ504737 | MGnify/ENA primary metagenome ERZ504737 (study PRJEB26092, sample SAMD00036203) | human gut metagenome | host: Homo sapiens | study: EMG produced TPA metagenomics assembly of...
CCTTTTTATCAAATTGTAAATGTCTATAACTATTATGCCATATGTTTCTAATTTCAATTATATGAGGATTCTCATTTGAACCGTTCTCTTTTAATAATTCAATTATTCCACCTATATGATCATTGTCAATATGAGTCACAACCAACAAATCTATTGCTTTACCATCATTTCTTAATTGAATAAGCCTCTCCCTTAAATATGTTCTATAAGTATTTGCTGTTCCACCATCTATAAGTATATGTATATCCTCATTTATAATAGTAATCAATAAACAATCGCCTTCATTTGCTGGTAAAAGCTCTATCTCTATTTCATGTTTCTTTGTCATTTAACAATTCACCTCCTAGCAAAAAAACTTAAACCATTTTCATTATACCATAAAAAAAGTGTAACACTCGATATGCTACACTTCATAACTATTTACCATGTAAAAACATCTTGTTGATGTTTTACGTACGTTATCTCTATCAGCAAATGAATAAATTATCTTACTGTAAAAAACAGGAGTATAACTTGTCGAATAATTGATTGTCTATAAGTATTCTTGTTTTAATCATCAATGAGATTTCTGAAAAATTAAATGAATATTATATACACTTTATCTTATATTGTTGTAAAATGAATTTGTGCACGGTTAGATTTTTTACTCATGTTTCGTGAGTATTGACAAGAACGGTACGATATGTGCTCTTTACGCGTCTCCCGAACACTCACGCTATACTTTTGGGAGATTACAGGTTACACTGCCTAAAGAGTAACCGTGCACAACTTTTTAAAGGATATTAAAAATGAAAAACATTAAAACAAGAAATGATTTTGCAAAATTCATAGGTGTAAAATTACAAACCTTAACATATTTACTATACATAAAAAAGATTGACAACTGCTATAACACACTAGAAATTCCTAAGAAAAATGGTGACACTCGAACTATTTGTGTTCCAAACAAAAACTTAAAAAAAGTTCAAAAAAAATTATATAATAAGCTAATCAACCTATTATGACGAAATAAAAACACAAAATAATTTTACTTCAAAGATATCTCATGGGTTTGAAAAAAATAGAAGCATCGTGACAAATGCAGAAGTACATAAAAATAAAAGATATGTTGTAAATTTAGACTTATTAGATTTCTTTCCATCTATTAATTTTGGAAGAGTAAGAAGTTATTTTATAAAAAATAACTATTTTGAAATCAATGATGATATTGCTACTATACTTGCACAATTAACTTGTTATAAAGGAACGCTTCCTCAGGGAGCACCAACATCTCCATTAATTGCAAATATGATATGCAATATCATGGACATAAGAATACTAAAAATTGCAAAAAAATATCGTTTGGATTACACAAGATATGCAGATGATTTAACTTTTTCAACAAATAACAAATATTTCTTAAATGACTATGATAAATTTCTTGAAGATATAAAAAACATAATACATAGATCTGGATTTGAATTAAATTCAAAGAAAACACGTTTACTTTTTTCTAATTCCAGACAAGAAGTTACTGGTTTAGTTGTAAATAAAAAAATATCTGTTCCTAAAGAATACTATAAAAACACAAGAGCAATGGCTCATTCATTATATAAAAACGGTTATTTTCTTATAGATGATGAAGTGGGGACTATCGAGCAATTAGAGGGAAGATTTTCTTTTATAAACCAAATAAATTTATATAATATTGACAACAAAAAAAAGGATATGTGGCATTTGAATTCAAAAAGAAAACAATATCAAAAATTTATGATATATAAACATTCTATGCTAATGAAAAACCATTGATTATTACGGAAGGGAAAACAGATGTCTTATATATAAAAGCTGCATTAAAAAAATATTATAAATACTTTCCTAATTTAATTACTAAAAAAGATAATGGTAATTTTGTCTTTCACGTTAATTTTTTTAAAAGAAAACAAAAAACGTTCTTATTATTTAAAATCTTGTCAAAGATGGTGCTGATACAATAAAAAAATATTTATTCAAATTGTTATATAAAAACAAAAAATAATAAAAATATTACTACTGTGCATGATTTTAAAAAACTTCGTGGCGAAAGGGAAACAAACCCTGTAATCTTAATATTCGATAATGAGATGGTTTCCAATAAGGATAGACCACTAAAAAAATTTTTGAAATGAAATCAAAGTTAATGCTTCTCAAAAAGACAAACTAAAAGAAAATCTCTATATAAATATTTGTGATAATCTATATTTATGTACATATCAATTAAATAATAAAGAAGCATGCGAAATAGAAATAGAGGATTTATTCCCTGCTGATGTATTAGAGCATGAAATAAATGGTAGAAAATTTTCAAAAAAAGACAGTACTCATGATAATGGATTTTATGGAAAAAATGAATTTTCACAATATGTATATTCCAATTACGAATCTATAGATTTTAGTAATTTTATCTCTTTACTATCAGCAATAAATGAAATAATTGAATTATATCCAAATAATATTTAACAACGTAAAGTATTTTATTAAATTATCACCTTGCTTTTTTATTGTATTTTCATATAATATATATGACCTGTCAAAAATATGGCGTATTAGCTCAGCTGGAAAGAGCACCTCTTTTACGAAGGGGCGGTCGTGGGTTCGAATCCCACATACGAATATTACGAGTATCTAATACAGATACTCGTTTTTATATACCAAATTATAGGCGCTCTAAATAATCGAGTGTTTTAGCAAAATTCGCTCTAAATTATTAAGGGGGATTGATGTGAAACCAGTATCCCATCTAAATGATTATTATAGCGTAGCTGACCAGTAATTCCGATTTATCTTGATAATCAGTTCCGATACACTTGACCAACCATTCCGATTAGATTGACCAATCATATAATATATACTCCTTTTCTTGTAAAATTAAAGTGTAGATAAGCATCGTATCTATAAAATATTTTACAGGAAAGGAGTTTTTTATTTTGAAACAATATGAGGAAAAATATAAAGAGATTTTAGATATTTATCACTAGGCATATCTAGAAATGAAATCTCTAAATTATTAAAGACATCAAGAAACACAATTAGAAAAGTTGAAAATGCCGCCGAATCTTTAAGATTGACTTGGAATGATGCAAGTTCTATGACAAGTGAAGAATTTTCCGATAAGTTATTTCCAAAGTCAAATGATGATAATGCTAATCTTCAGCCTAAACCTGATCGTGAAATGATGTATCTTGAATTACAAAGACCTGGTGTAAACAAAATGGTATTATGGCAAGAGTATTCCAAAGAAGTAAGAGCTACTGGTAAGATCCCACTTCAGTATTCTCAGTTCTGTAATTACTTTAATCAGTATATCGAAAGAAACAAAGCAACGATGCACTTTGAACATAAGGTAGCTGAAAGAATTGAAGTGGACTGGTAGGTACGGCTGTTTCAATTGTTGATGAACTGACTGGTGAAGTAAGCAAAGGTTATCATATCTATTTTTTATATAATTTAGTTATTTCTTTTTGCATTGCTTCATGTGATAGAACTCATATAATTTTCAACACATTTCACAATTTCTGCTGGAAGTGGATAATTTTCTTCTTTAAACTCATTAATAATTGCCTCTATCATTTTTCCGTTTCCCATATGTGTCTTCACAAAATTATATTCTTTGTACGAAAAATCAAATACCAGTTGAACAAAATATGGAATATATGTATTTAAATATTTTTGTTTTGTAAATTTACTTGATAAATTCGATTGGAAGAATATAGTAAAATACTGAAAAATAACATCATTTCGAATGAACGGAATCATATGATACACATCCATAATCATTATTATTCTAACCACCTGCATACAAAATTGTATTACAAGTAAATAAAACAATTGTGCATCATCCATATTTTTTGTAATAGACAAAATATGACCATTTGATTTTAAATAATTAGTACACTTATCTCTTAACGGTATATTAAGATCCTTCAATCCGTCAAATAATAACTGTTCCTTTATTTGTGGTAATAAATTATTTTCAATGTCTTCATATGTTTTATTCTTTGTATAAAAATCTTGAATATCATTATATTTCGCTGAAAACATTGAAAGAAACATATTTTTAGATGCTTCTAATAAGAACGTTGATACTCCTTTTCTTCATTAACTGCAATGTGATCTATTGGTAAGATATAGAAATCATTAGTATAATTTCTAAACAAAAGTAATATATCTTGAACGCAGTCCTTCACATATTGATTTATGTATGCAAAATTAATTTCATCTTCCATACCATTATAGAAGGCAGACATTCTTAATAGTGGTTCATTTATCAATCTTACTTTTCCTACCAAAATGTATTCATAATGACCATTATTCACAATATCTAAACGAACTGCACCTGCAAGAAAAGCTACTTTGTCATCTTCTGTAATATGAGAGACAAAATACTCTATGCTTTCACGATTTCGATACCAAAACATTCTTACATCACCAATTAATCTTTTGTAATCTAATATAGTAAAATTTTCTAAATTCTCTTCATATTTTTCAAGCAAAGCCCTATAGTCATTCATAATTCGTTTTATCGGTTTCAATTCAACCATTAATATCATCCCTTTAGATTTAGCTAAATATTATAAAAATCTGGAAGTTCTATATAATTTGCAATAGCATCAAACGTCTTCTTCATAACCATTTCACAATCACTTAGCACACTACGCAATTTCTGATCAACATTATAATCTGGTACACAATGATATAAATGTGCTGGATTATTGCAAATTAGCATAGATGATTCTCTAACAGCTCCCCAAAAACCATGTGCAAAATTAGTAGTGTATTCATAATATATTTCATATAATTTATCTTCTTTACATTCTTTAAATTTATTCCTTACACTTGTTTTTTCAAAATAACCAATACTAATATTAACAAAAGCTTCATCCATATCTTCGTTTACCATCAATCCCATTATTTTTTCATCAATCTGTGAATCATTCGATACTGTGTATTTCCCTTCACGTAATTTTGCCATTACTAATTTATACTTACCATTTCCATATGCCTTGAATTTGTCATATATATCTGGTACTTTACTTTCCTGTTGTATCAAATATTTTAAATTGATATACGTTTCCAACATTGTTCTAAATAAAATTCTTCCGCTAATATCATTTTTGCAACTTTTTTTTCTATAATTTCCTGATATATTTTATAAATATAACACGTCATCCCCATGATTACATTATATTTACTTTCCATCTTCTTATCTTCATTATTTGCAGAAAAATATTCAATTGTTTTCTTTGTAATTTCGTAAAATCCCATTTCCCCCTCCTCATCCCATACTATTCTTAAAGGATTACATTTTGAAATTTTCCCTAATACTTTCCATATTTTTTCAGAGAACATTTTACTACAATCAAAATTACACAAATTTTGACAAACAGATCTAATAACAGGTCTATACATTCGCATAGTTTCATCTTCGTGAGTACATTTATAATATTCTGACAACGCTTTAGGAAGTATATCAATTTCACTGGAAATATACAAATTTCCATTTAACACATAAAACCAATCAACTATAAAACATATGTCCGTACTCAATTCATCATGAAGTCTATTACTCTCCTTGGCAATATCCAAAAGTTTTAAAATATTATCATCGATATTCATAGAAAAATCAAAAAAGTAATCATAAAAAATTTCATTTATATCTGGTGTAATTACCGTTGTTAAGGCATCAATACATTTTTCTCCACATATTGTGTTATTATCGACCAATATTTTCTTTGTCGCTCTTCGGTCAACTCAAAAATTTTTGATAGTTGTGGAATTGCAATGCCTTCACATTCCAAATCTTTAATTATACAATATAAATTTTCAAATCCATTTTTTCTTCCTTGATTGTAGATAATTAAACCAATCCAAAGAAATTCAGGTAACCGAGATTTTGCCCAACTAGAAAGGCAAAGTTTATCTCCCAAACCATTTGGATCCGTAAACGATGTGTAAAATGTATCTCCTTGTTTTACATGTTTTGATAATTCAATTTTTTCCACTATCATCATTCCTTTCAATTACCAATTATATATATTCCTGTCTTATTTTGTATTTTCTAAACACCTCATTTATATCATTAATTACACATTTCTCTTAACCTTATCTAATGCCACATTAAAAGTATTCCTTAACAAGTGACACTATATAAAAATCATAATCCCACCGCCTATTTTTTAACCGCTTTCATTATATCATAGAAAAAGTGTAACACACAGTGTGCTACACTTCATAACTATTTCCCATTTAATACATCTTTAATTGCTTATACATTTTCTTTAACGCTATCATCATTAGGAATCATATAATAAAGTTTACTATCAGGTATATAGGCTCCGCATGTTTGCATGATTCCTGTTCCTGTAAATTGTTTTTGTTTAAATGTCCATGAGGCATTATCATTTATTTGCATTTTTATTAAGTCTGTTATATCACTTGATTCCATATTTGTTTCAAAACATCCTGATATAGTTTTTAAGACACATGTATAAACAATAATCTTCTAATAAATTTTGTTATATTACCTACTTATTATTTTAATAAGCGTCTAGTCTTTACAATATTTTTGCCATTCATCTCTATATAATGAATCAACATCATCATTTAAGGCTTCTCTACTTTCAATCATATTTTGTATTTTCTTACTTATTTCTTTATAAATAATATTATGCACTTGATTTCCAATTTTTGCATCATCATATAGATCAAATTCAAAATCCTCTTCTACTGATTTTTTCTAGTATATACATAATATCTTCTTTACTAATAAGATCTATTGTCTTTTTTTCTCCAGATTCATTCAAAAAGAAAACTTTATTATTATTTATTTCTAAGCATTTCATAATTTAACTTCCTTTCTTCATATATTTCTTCGCCACCTTCAAGACTATCTAATAAAATTGTAAAATTATCCATTTCATCTCCAGTAATACTTTTTAGTTTCTTTGATGTTGGATGTCCACCATAACATTTTAAAAGATACATCAGAGTCTTTAACTACCCTCGTAGTATAAATAATATAATCCGGCTTTATCGATTCACCGACTGTACTATTATGTGTCACAATAAAAACAGGCATAATTTTTGATATATTTTTTATCATATCATTTACACTCTTATTAAGAAAAAATATTATCAAAAGATGATTCGGGTTCGTCCAATAATAACATATCATAATTTTGAGCATCGGCTAATTCATTCAATAAATTAAATTCTGCTCGTTCTCCTCCTGAAACATTTAAATGATATTGATTTAATATTTGATAATCCATTTTAATAAAAAGTTTATATATTTCTACATTTGGTAAACTTTGATTTTTCTTTAAATTCATTAGATAATCATATCCGCATTGATAATACTTAAAAGCTTCTACAAAACTCATTTTTTTACCATACATGTCCTTTACTTCTGAAGCATTTTTCATTGCCGAAGAGGATACTTGTATAGTAAAACCATATAATTCTTTACTTTCGATTTTCTTTGGCTTTTTAAGTGCTTCTACCAATTCATTAAATTTATCAACTTTTCTTTTATGTATATATAATTCTTTAAAGTTACATGTTTCTAGTTTTGGCACACTTGTTTTCATACTTAATAGAGATTTTATTGTTCTAATAGTGCTATTTACATCTTCTCTTAATCTATTTTTTAAATATAATTTTTTTATATTTTATTATTAATTCTTTTAATAACAACTTCAATTGATTTTTATCAATATATTTTTCAATTAATTGTTTGTAATCATTATTATCTAACAATGTTAATACAGCATTAATTACCCTTGTTATTGATTCTGTATTTAACATTTCAAATTCCTCTTCAGTATACAATTTTGCTTTAGAAAATGAGTCTAATTTATCTTTTGCTTGTGCATAACCCTTTAAAGACTCTAAATATCTTTCTAAATTTTTGTCATCATCAAATAAATCTACTTTTAAAATATCATCTACAACATTTCTAAATTCTTTTAAATATTCTTCTCCTATCTTGCTTTGATTTATTTTTACATTATTTCTAAAATTCTTTTCTTCTTTAGTTTCATCTTTTTCTATCAAAGAAAACTGTTTAATATATTTAACATTCTCATGTATTTCATAAATTTTATTGAGCGTATTCGATTTACCAGAAGATCGTTCACCAAGAATGACATTCAATCCCGTTGATGCCATAAATCCATTTGGTAACACTTCAAACATTTTATCATTCTTTGCTTTATTTAAAGAAACCTTATTTTTATCTTTTAAACACATTTTTATATCATTGAGTTCTAATTCTTCTGTGTCTATATAAGTTTGTCTTACTGAAAATTCTTCTTCATCTAATCTTGTATCACTAAATAACACTGGCACTAGCTTATCATGAATATCCTTTTTTAACATTGTAAAATCACGTGTTCCTTTTACTTCTCCAGCTGTAATTTCATTCCCAAATTCTTCAATTATCTCTTCTTTTAAAATTGGTTTTTTCTTATAGTGTGGAATCATCAAACAATCTTTAGTATCTGGAAATATTTTTTTAAATTGTTCCAATGTTAATGAATCCTTTTCTGAAATTATTATACTCTCTAATTTATCATTAGCTATAACTAAGTCATTTATACGTTCATATGGAAATATCATTAATAGATGCCCTGATTCTAGATCTATTTCAATTCCTGGATAAACAACAATATTTAATTTATCTTTAATCGAATCAAATTGTTCTTTATCAAATAAATTATGATTAGTTATTGCAATACAATCTATTTCTCTATTTGTAACATATGATTCTAACAAATCTATAGAAAATTCAAATGGATGATCACTAATAGATTGTACAGTATGAATATGTAAATCAATTTTTTTCAAATTTACTTTTCCCCCTTCTACGCTTTTTGCTATCGCTTACATTTGTGGATAAAATAAAAGATAACACATATTGTTATACAACTTGTGTTATCTATTACTGTTTTCGTTCACGAACGGCTACTTTTCGTGCGTGAACGACATATATTTACTTTTATTTACAACTTTTTCTTAATATTCCAATGCTTATCAATATACCTATTAAAAAACCTAAACTATTATGAATAATATCATCAAACTCAAATAAACCTCTACATAAAACTAATTGCAATAACTCAATAGAAAAAGAAATACCAATACCTATCAATAATCCTACCTTCCAATCTATCTTTACCATATGCTAATGGTAAAAAGATACCAATTGGTAAAGACATAACAATATTTAATATATTTCTAATAATAAATCATATCTAGAAGCAGTTCCCAATCTCCCTATGGATGAATAATCTCTTTCCATGACCAAAATACTTCTAGTTGATATTTTCTAGTACTTGGTAATCTAGAAAACACTGTTGATCCATAAACATGTAAAAGGCAAATAATAAATAAGATACTAAAACACATTTGTGTTTTAGTTATATTATTCTTTTTATAATATCTTTCTAATATGATAAAACTGATAATCATTACAATAATTACAGTTATTAGTTCTATTTTACTCCATTTAGGATAATGAGAAATAATGGTTTGAAATATATCCAATGTTTTAACTACTAATATATTGTATATTTATACAATATACTTTTTCCTTTCTACCAACTTGGTCATTTATTTGTATCTTATTATTGTACAAGATACAAATAATGTAAATGATTATTTATCAAATATACATCTTTAAAAAGTTCTTTATCATTATGCAAATACATCATATAACCTCATTTCATATATATATCGATAAATTTTATCAGGATAGTATTTTATATAAAGATCAACATCATCTTTTTTAATATTTTCATCAACAATATATTTTCTTATACGATTTTCAAAAATATCATTTTCGTCATCATAATACTCATTTGCATCTTTAAGAAAATCTAGAAATTGTAAAATTTGATAATTTTCATTTGTGATTGGTACTCTTGACTTACGAAGTATAATTCGTCTTCCTTGTAAATCGATTTCTCGTACCTTAGCACTTGCATTATTAGAAACAATTTCTATAGTATAAGAAACTTGTGTTGTAACTCCTAACATATTAGCAAAAGTATATCCCGAATAATATCCTTCAATATTTCCATTTCTACATACATATTTATATTTAGCTACTGTATCCACACTAAGAGGTACTCCACCTTTTAATCGACTTTTTTTTAGGTAAATAATAAATTCCAATATCAAATCTCTTTATCTTTCCAATATCACACAAATCTTTCATCATCTTTCGAAGATTTCCATTTGAAACAGGTAAATCAATATCGCAAAGAAAAATAGGTTCATTTGGTTGATAAGATTTAATCAAATATTCGTATAACATTGTACACCTCCAGTAACGTATATTTACTTCTTTAGTAACTTTTTGTTACAATAATTATAACTCATTTTTATTTTGTAAGTCAAATTTTGTTACTAAGTATACTTTACTCTATGCTCTCTTTCTCATCTAACTCTTGTTAATAATAAAAAATCCTTCTTTGTTAATAACCTATATAATTATTTTAACGTAAGAAGGATTGAATTATTCAATTGTAAAATCTATTTCTTATTACTAATTACTATTCTTATTTTCATATACTATTGTTTTTTAGAAAAATTTTTTTAATTTTGTTATCATCCAAGGAAAATATAATATAACTATAAATTCTATTCTTTTTTTTGAAGATAATTTCTTATAACATTCTTTTTTATTTTTCTTCAAGTAATTAACAAAATATGCATAATTTTCAAAATATTTTTTTTTGCATATTATTTAATAGTATATTTCTTACAATTACCATATTATGACAAAAAGTCCAAAAATGTGATTTTTCATATAAAGTTTGACTATATTTATCTTTACAAATGTTTTCTATATCATAAGCAGCATAAACATAATCAAAATTTTTTTGAAGAAAAATTTTCTCTCATTGCAGAATTTTTTCTAATGATATAATTATATAATGTTTCGTTTAAAAAATACACACATTTAGATTCATCTAATAACATAAAATTAAATAAAACAATCTTCTCCTATTTATAATTGTTATTAAATTTATTTTTTTACTATTTGTGCCTTGCACAATTTATTCCATGGTGGATACATTAAAGTTTTAGTAATATTTTGCTCAAAGAATTCATCCAAAACTTCTTCCTTTTTCCTAATATTACTTTTACTTGTTTCATCATATATTTTTCTATCTATAGAATCTATTTGATTAAATCCACAGTATACAAAATCAACATCATATTTCTTTATTATGTTATACATTTTTTCAAAAGCATTATTTTCTAAATAATCATCACCATCAACAAAATAAACATATTCACCTTGTACTGCATCTATTCCTGTATTCCTTGCTATGGAAACACCTTCGTTTTTTTTATGTATTACTTTAATTCTATTATCCTTTTGTTCCCACATATCGCAAATAACAGATGAGGAATCAGTAGATCCATCATCTATTAAAATTATTTCAATATCTAAATATGTTTGATTAACAATGGATAAAATACACCTATCTAAATATTTTTCAACATTAAAAACAGGCACAATAACACTTATCATAATTTTTCTCCTTTTTTTAAAACTTTTGAAACACCTGTTTTATACAACAAAATAAGGTTTTCTTTGTTGTATATTAAAATAAACATCAAACAAATCAAGCTAATTATACTACCCATTTTTATATTCAACATTATACCTACTATTTCTATAATTAATAAAATACTTTGTGTTATAATATTTTTTAAATTTAAATCTATTTTTAAAATTTTCTGTGTATTAATCATATTTATTACTAATATTGTAATATATCCAGCTGTTGTTGCAATCGCTGCACCAATTCCTGAAAAAAATGGAATTAATAAGAAATTTAATAAAATATTTATAATTGCACCCAAAGTAGATGCAAAGAAAACTTTGTTTGTCTTTTTCGATGCATTAAAAATTGATGCTATGTATTGCGCTAAAGCGCTATATATAAATGCAAATATCAAAATTGGAGTAATTTCCCACGCTTTATAGAAACCTTTTGAAAATAATAACCTTGCAAGTATTCTAGTAAACATGATTAAAAAACTAGCACAAATAAACAACGTACTGATATATGTTTTATAAATACTATTATAAAATTTAATAGACTGTTCACTACCAAAATCATCTACTGAAGATATTTTCCATGCACTAGAAAAAAATTGAAGTTAACGAACTTAAAATACTTGGTATCTTGTATGCAACAGAATAAATTCCAACTGCACTAGTAGTCGAAAAAAAAGCTAAAATATATCTATCAGAAGCATTGTTGAACCACCACGATATATAATCAGGTATTAATGGCAACGAATAACGAATCATTTTTTTTGCCATCTTATAATCTAAACTTTTTATGCTTATAAAATTTTTATATAATTTGCATTTTAAAACTAAATAAATTATTGATATCCCATTAGATAAACTTATTGATAATAAATATCCTGTAATTCCAATTTTTAAAACTGCTAAAAATAAAATATTTAATCCTAAAAAGAAAACGTATGTATTATTCCAGCAATTGTTGTTAATGCAACCTTATTTATACCTTTTACATAGCTAAATACAATATTATATATCCATGAAACTATGTAATATAATATGATATATAAATATATTTCAAATTAGAAAAAGTAAAATTATTGGAGATATTGCTAATGCAAGGATAAATCCTATTGTACTAATAAAAAATGCAATTGTAAAAACCTGTTTATTATCATTTGTTTCCTCCAAAGTAAATCTCATTACTGCTTCATCCATTAACACAGAGAAAAAAGGCAACACAAGTAAAACAGTAGTACTTATTAAATCTGAAATTCCATAATCAGAAGTACTTAGCATTGATGTATAAAATGGTACCATCAAAAATGATAAAATTTTTGATACAAAGTTTCCAGTAAATAATAAAAGTATATTTTTTATTAATTTTTTATATTTATTATCTCTTTCTTTTGACAACTTCATGAATTCTCCTTTGAACTTCTATTAAGTATCTATAAATAAGTCTCATATATTTATAAATAAATATTTCCATTTTTTCTTTTACTGTTAATTTATTTTTAATATTTGAATAATTATCAAAAATATATTTTGTTAATTTATTTAATTCAATATTTTCACTTTCTTCTTTTTTACTTAAATAAATTTTTCTTATAAGATTCATTCTTGATCTAAAACAATATAAATTAGCAATAGATATATATTCAGGATATTCTTTTTCAACTTTAGTTTTTAAAATATCTTTCACTTTAACTTCATCTATACTTTTTGTTGTATATCCTGTTTTTGTAATCGATCCTTGTCTTTGAAAATAAAAATACAATTCATCATCTATAAGTACTGCACTCTTACAATACTTTGTATAATCAATTAAAAACAATAAATCTTCTCCATGAATTATTCCTATTGGAAAATTAACTTTTTTTTACAATGCTTGTTTTATATAGTTTATTCCACGCAGCATTATTCAAATTAATTATAATTTCATCTAGTAATCCTTTTTTGTTCAAGATTGTATAATTTTCTGAATAGTTGGTTTTATTTTTAGCTTTTATATCATAAATCTTTTTAAATCCACAAATTGCTAAATCAGCATTATTTTTTGTTATCAGATTTACTAATCTTTCAACCATTTTACAATCTATCTTATCATCACTATCAACAAAACCAATATACTCACCATTTGCATTTTTTATACCTGTATTTCGTGCAGCTGCTAATCCCTTATTAATTTGATGAATTACTGTAATTCTTTCATCAATTCCCTCTAAATAATCACATACTTTACCTGAATTATCCGTAGAGCCATCATCAACAAGAATAATTTCTAAATTCTTATATGTCTGATTCATTATACTTTTTACACTATCATAAATACAATTTTCTACATTATAAACAGGTACTATAACACTTATCATTTTCTGTTCATTTATCATTTTATTCTCCTTAAATTTTTAATGCTTCTATTAAGTATTTCATTGACCTTGTTTGTTCTTCTTCTATCATTTCTTCAGATTTTAAAAAATCAATTTTACTGTCTTGAAGTATTTTTTTCTTATAATCTTTTTTATCTATGCTTCTTTCTTGTAAATGACTTTTCTCTAATATTTCAGAAATTCTATTATCTTTCATACCATCAAAAACAAAAAATTTTTTTTGAAAAATAATTGAAAAAACAGTTCCGTGAAAGGAAGAGGTTAATACTAGTTTTGCATTATTAATTAATGATAAAAAATCTTGCGGTCCTGTATTATACATTTTTATAAATGAATTAAAATAATCATTTTTATTATAATATTTGGTAATAACAACTGGTAAATTTAATATTTTTGAAATATTTTTTATTATTTTTATTTGTTCTTTACTTGGTTCTAAACAATAAACAAAAATATATTCCCCATTATTATAATTCATATCTGATGCAACATTTAACCAATCATTTTTTCTTAAAAGAAGAGTTGGATCAACGTTAACATTACTACTCTCTAAAAAATTATCTTTTAACATCAAATATGTATTTTTTTCTCTTACAGATAAATAACTAAATTTTTTTATATATTTTTCAAACTTCTCTTTATTATATTTTTCCCAATCTATCATTTTGGGTCCCATACTAGCAGCGTATGAGATTCTATATTGATTGTCATCCAAAAAATCAAACAAGTAAGAAAAATTAAAATCATGTGCCCTTATATTCCAAATTTGATCACTTCCTGATATAAAACAATCTGCTTTTAAATTTGCTATTTCTAATTCCTCTTTATTTTTAAATCTTTTTGTTAACTTACAGTTTTCTTCTAAGAATAAATTAAATTTTATATTTTTTTCTTTTAATTTATTAAAATATGGGATTGTCATTATATTTTTTAATTATATTTTTTGCATTTATCTTTTGTTTTAAAACAGCATATAATTCTTCTTGAAAAGGTGTATATAAATTTATTATTTCATAATCAACAGTTTCATTTTTTTCAAGTGCAATTTTTTTGACAAATTCCTGTAATGCGTATGTTTGTAACATAGAGCCAAAATTATATGCATGATGAAAAGTAATGGTATAAATCTTAAGCATTTTTTTCCTCCTTAATATTTTTTTATCTTATGCAATTTTCGTTATTGTTTA
>ENA-OQIO01000926-OQIO01000926.1-human-gut-metagenome-genome-assembly--contig:-NODE-926-length-15148-cov-8.979296_pt1 | contig 15148 bp, 8 predicted proteins | sample MGYA00242573_ERZ504737 | MGnify/ENA primary metagenome ERZ504737 (study PRJEB26092, sample SAMD00036203) | human gut metagenome | host: Homo sapiens | study: EMG produced TPA metagenomics assembly of...
GATCGAGAATATCGCCAAATATTGAATCGAATAGCTGCTTATGTGTTTCAATATTGGCTCTTATATTATATACTCTGTAATTCTATTTTTCATTACAACTAGCACACGAATTGTTTACTCTTAGAAAGTATTATAATGAACAGGCAGATGGAACATTTAAATTAGTTCAGACAGTTAGAACTAATGGAAACTCATTAACTGTACATGAAAAATATGAAGGTTACGAATTGTATAAATATAGTACGGGTTCAAATGCTCAAGAAACGGCTCAATATTGGAATAATCGAAGCTCAGTAAAAGATAAAGATGTAGTTAACGGAAATATCATCAATATTGCTTCTAAATTGAAAACTTATAGCTTGTCTTACTATAACTATAACAAGGTTACTAAGACAGAAAAGAGTATTAAGTATACAGCTTCATTAAAGTCTTATGCAAACTATACTCCTGCTAGACCTAGTGAGTTACCAGATTATTATGTATTTGGTGGTTGGTATAAGGATAAAGCTTGTACAACTAAGTTTGATTTTAATACTGAAAAAATGCCGAATGCGAATGTGCAGATTTACGCAAAGTGGACAGCTAAGAAGATCAACTTAACTTATAACTTGAATACTCCAGATGGTACTTCAAAGAAAGTTAATCGTGATGTTGATGCTGGTACAATTGCAAGTACAGTATTACCAAGTGCTTCTGAAATAGAAGGTTATTCATTTGCAGGTTGGTATTATGCAGATGGAAATGGTCATATGACTACTAAAGTATTCAATGCGAATGATGCAATCACAAAGGATACAAGTGTTATTGGTAAGTGGCTATATAATGGGGAATTAACAGTCGTTTATGATCCTGGTAAAGAAGGAACAAAGGCAACAGTTCCAACGGATAGTAATATCTATGCTGGTGGAGCTAAGGTTACTGTAGCTAAGAATGCGACAACAACTTCAAAAAAGAAGTTCTTAGGATGGAAGTTAAAGGGCAATTTATATCATCCTGGTGATGCATTTGAAGTTAATAAGGATTTGGCAAATGATGACAACGTTATTACATTAACAGCTATCTGGGGTAATGAAGAATCTTCAACAACAATGAGTTATAATCCAGGTAATGGTCGAGGAGATGTAACAAAGGTTGAAGTTAAGAATAACGAAAGTGTTACATTAAAATCTGAAAAAGATTTTGGCTATCAAGCTCCTGAAAAAGAAGGTAAAGAATATTACTTTGCAGGTTGGGCAACATCTATGGATGATGCGAATAATGGTAAAGCTACTTATGCAGCTGGACAGACAGTTCATGTAGATGTAAATGGTGAAAATGTTTTATATGCAACATGGATTGAAAAGACGGTCATTACACTAGTTGCGAATAGTAATTCAGTTACATACAATGGTGAAGCTCAATCAGTTGAAGGTTTTGGAGATGTGGCTGATGGATACACTATCTCTAATTTAACTGCAAAAGCTACAGGAACTAATGTTGGTGAATATACAACTAAAATTGAGGGTACTGCTAAGGTTACAAAAGGTGGCGAGGACGTTACAGAAAAAGTTGTTGTCAATGTAGTATCTGGTAAATTAACGATTTCTAGACGAAATGTCACATTGACAAGTGCAAGTGATGAAAAAGTCTATGATGGAAATGCATTGACAAATGATACAGTAACAGCGGATGGATTCGTTGAAGGCCAAGGCGCAACATATAATGTTACAGGAACAATCACAAATGTAGGTGAAAAAGCGAATGCCTTCGAATATTCATTGAATAAAGGAACAAAGGCTGACAACTACAATATCACTAAGACTGAAGGAACATTAAAGGTTACTCCAGTTACAGATCAAGTAACAGTAACAATTACAGGTAATACAGGATCAGTGAAGTATGATGGAGATAGTCATGAAGTAACTGGCTACACTACATCATTCAGTAATGCACTATATACTGCAAATGATTTCGAATTCAATGGAACAGCAGAAGCAAGCAGAACAGATGCTGGTCAAACAGATATGGGCTTAGCTGCAGAACAATTCACTAACACTAGTGACAACTTCACAAATGTAGAATTCGTAGTCACAGATGGATATTCAAAGGTAGAAAAACGAAATGTCACATTGACAAGTGCAAGTGATGAAAAAGTCTATGATGGAAATCCATTGACAAATGGAACCGTAACAGCAGAAGGATTCGTTGAAGGTCAAGGCGCAACATATGGTGTTACAGGATCTCAAACGGATGCTGGAGAAAGTAAGAATACATTTACATACACATTGAATGAAGGAACAAATCCAGACAACTACAATATCACTAAGACTGAAGGAACGTTAAAGGTTACTCCAGTTACAGATAAAGTAACGGTAACAATTACAGGTAATACAGATTCAGTGAAGTATGATGGAAATAGTCATAAAGTAACTGGCTACACTACATCATTCAGTAATGATCTATATACTGCAAATGATTTCGAATTCAGTGGAACAGCAGAAGTTAACGGTAAAGATGCTGACACTTATAAGATGGGATTGAAAAAAGATCAATTCAAGAATACAAGTAAAAACTTCACAAATGTTGAATTCGTAGTTACAGATGGACAACTAGTTATTGGAAAACGTACAGTCACATTAACAAGTGGATCTGATTCTAAAATTTATAACGGAAAACCTTTAACTAATGGTGAAGTCACAGTAACTGGTGACGGATTCGCTAATGGTGAAGGCGCAGCGTATAACGTTACAGGAACAATCACAAATGTAGGCGAAACAGACAATACATTCACATATACATTGAATAAAGGAACAAATCCAGACAACTATGAAATCAAAAAGGCTGAAGGTAAATTAATTGTTACAGCTGATGCATCTGAAGTTGTTGTAACTATTACTGAAAATAGTGCAAACATAACTTACGATGGTAATGAACATGAAGCAACTGGATATACAACATCAATTACAGGTGGAACAGATTACAAAGAAGAAGATTTCACGTTCAATGGAAATGCTTCTGTAAAAGGTACAGATGCTGGAACATATAACATGGAATTGAAACCAGAAGACTTCCAGAATACAAATAACAACTATTCAAAGGTAACTTTCGTAATCGTTGATGGAACATTAACAATTTCTAAACGAAATGTCACATTAACAAGTGCAAGTGATGAAAAAGTCTATGATGGAAATGCATTGACAAATGATACAGTAACAGCGGATGGATTCGTTGAAGGCCAAGGCGCAACATATAATGTTACAGGAACAATCACAGGTAATACAGGTTCAGTGAAGTATGATGGAAATAGTCATAAAGTAACTGGCTACACTACAACATTCAGTAATGATCTATATACAGAAGCTAATTTCAAATTCAGTGGAAAAGCAGAAGCAAGCAGAACAAATGCTGGTCAAACAGATATGGGCTTAGCTGTAGAACAATTCACTAACACAAGTGCTAACTTCACAAATGTAGAATTCGTAGTCACAGATGGATACTCAAAAGTAGAAAAACGAAATGTTACATTGACAAGTGCAAGTGATGAAAAAGTCTATGATGGACATGCGTTGACAAATAACAAAGTTACAGCAAGTGTTGACGGATTCGCTGAGGGTGAAGGTGCAACATATGATGTTACAGGATCTCAAAAAGATGTTGGAGAAAGTAAGAATACATTCTCTTATACATTGAATGAAGGAACAAATGCTGACAACTACAATATCACTAAGACTGAAGGAACATTAAAGGTTACTCCAGTTACAGATAAAGTAGTAGTTGAAATCGAAGGTAAGACAAAGACTGAAACTTATAATGGAAATACACATGAAGTAGAAGGTTATGATGTTACTAAGGTTTCGGATGCAGTATATCCAGAAGAAGCTATTCACTTTGAAGGCGCTGCAAAGGCATCTCGTAAAGATGTAGGAACTTCTTATATGGGATTGAATGCTTCTCAATTCAGTAATACAAGTTCTAACTTCACAAATGTGACATTCAAAGTAACAGATGGATGGTTGAAGGTTAATCCTAAGTCAATCACTCCTGATGGACCAAATACTCCAGACGAAAAGAAGACTGGTATTAAGGTAACTAAGCCTGACGATACAATGTACAATGGCGAAGAACAGAAGAACAAGCCAACTGTAGAAGATACAAAGACAGGTGCAACACTTGTTGAAAATGTAGATTACACATTATCTTATACAGCAGCAGTCGATGCGGGTACAGTCGAAGTAACAATTACAGGTATTGGAAACTATACAGGAACAGCGAAGACTTCTTATGAAATCACTAAGCGTAATGTAACATTGACAAGTGCAAGTGCTTCTAAAACTTACGATAAGACTCCATTGACAAAGAAAGAAGTGACAGTAAGTGGTGATGGATTCGTTAAAGAAGAAGGTGCTACTTACAATGTAACAGGATCTCAAACTAAGAAGGGTACAAGCAAGAACACATTCACTTATGAATTGAAGTCAAACACAAAAGCTTCTAACTACACTATCAAGGTAGTCTATGGTGATTTAACAGTCACAGCTGAAGATGGAGAAGTTGTAGTCGTAATTACTGGTCATAAGAAATCATTTGAATATGATGGAAATGAAAAGAGTGTTAAAGGTTATGATGTTTCTATTACTCAAGGAAGTAAATATGCAGAATCTGATTTCACATTCAATGGAAATGATGAAGTGAAGGGTACAGAAGCTAATACTTATCCAATGGGATTGAAGGCAAGTGATTTTACCAACAACAATGATAACTACAATAAAGTTAAATTCGTAGTTACAGATGGATTGTTGACAATCACTCCTAAGTCAATCACTCCTGATGGACCAAATACTCCAGAAAATAAAAAGACTGGTATTACAGCAACAGATCCAGCAGATTCAATTTATGATGGAAAAGCGCATGTAAATCCATTGACAGTTAAAGATACAAAGACAAATAAGGATCTAGTAGAAAACAAAGATTACACATTAACTTACAGTGATGATGTAGTCAATGTTGGAACAGTGAAGATTGAAGTCAAAGGTATCGGAAACTATACAGGCGAATTTACTAAGAAATATCAGATCACGCCAAGAGAATATACAGTGACAACAGACAGTGCTAACAAGACATATGATGGAACTGCATTAACAGCTGGTGGACATGTGAATGGTTTGGTAGAAGGCGAAACAGTCAACTTCAAGACAACAGGAAGTCAAACAAATGAAGGTACTTCAGATAACACATATGAATTGAAGTTTAAAGGAACAGCTGTAGAAACAAACTATAAGCATGGTAAAGATTCAATCGGTAAATTAAAGGTTACTAAGAAATCAATCGTTCCAGATGGACCGGATACTCCAGATGAAAAGAAGACTGGTATTAAGGTAACTAAGCCAGATGATACAATGTACAATGGCAAGGAACAGAAGAATAAGCCGGTTGTTAGAGATACGAAGAGAGATGTCAAATTAGTAGAAGATAAGGATTACACATTATCTTATACAGCAGCAATCAATGCTGGAACAGTAACTGTAACGATTACAGGTATTGGAAACTACGAAGGTACAGTAAATACTTCTTATGAAATCACTCCACGTAAAGTCATTATGACAAGTGCAGATGATACTAAGGTTTATGATGGAAATGCATTAACTAAGAAGAAGGTAACTGAAAGTGGCAATGGATTCGTTGAAGGTGAAGGTGCAACATATGATGTAACTGGATCTCAAACGGATGTAGGTTTCAGCAACAATACATTCAGCTATAAATTGAATAAGGGAACCTTAGCTTCTAACTACACAATTGAAACAAAAGAAGGTCGATTAGAGGTCACTCCATTTACAGATAAGGTAACAGTAACAATTACTGGACATAAAGATACTGCAGTCTACGATGGAAAATCTCATTCAGTAGAAGGCTACGATGTTACAAAGATTTCGAATGCTCTATACAAGAAAGCGGATGTTCAATTCAATGGAACAGCTAAGGCGGAAGGAATTGAAGTCGGAACATATACTATGAAGTTGACTCCAGCTCAGTTTGAAAACAAGAATAGAAACTTTGCAGATGTAGAATTCGTAGTTAACGATGGAAAATTAGAAATTACGCCTAAGTCAATCACTCCTGATGGACCAAATACTCCAGACGAAAAGAAGACTGGTATTAAGGTAACTAAGCCTGACGATACAATGTACAATGGCGAAGAACAGAAGAACAAGCAACAGTAGAAGATACAAAGACAGGTGCAACACTTGTTGAAAATGTAGATTACACATTATCTTATACAGCAGCAGTCGATGCGGGTACAGTCGAAGTAACTATTACTGGTAAAGGTAACTACACTGGAACAGCGAAGACTTCTTATGAAATCACTAAGCGTGATGTATTGTTGACAAGTGCAACAGATTCTAAAGTTTATGACAAGAAACCTTTGATGAATGGTAAAGTAACTGAAAGTGGTAGTGGATTTGTTAAAGAAGAAGGTGCTACTTACAATGTAACAGGATCTCAAACTAAGAAGGGTTCAAGTAAGAACGAATTCACTTATGAATTGAAGTCAAATACAAAAGCTTCTAACTACACTATCGAAGTAGTCTATGGTGATTTAACAGTCACAGCTGAAAATGGTGAAGTTGTAGTCGTAATTACTGGTCATAAGAAATCATTTGAATATGATGGACATGAAAAGAGTGTTAAGGGATACGATGTATCAATAACTAAGGGTAGTACATATGAAGTATCAGATTTCACATTCAATGGAAATGATGAAGTGAAGGGTACAGAAGCTAATACTTATCCAATGGGATTGAAGGTAAGTGATTTTACAAACAACAATGATAACTACAATAAAGTTAAATTCGTAGTTACAGATGGATCGTTGACAATCACTCCTAAGTCAATCACTCCTGATGGACCAAACACTCCAGAAGAAAAGAAGACTGGTATTACAGCAACAGATCCAGTGGATTCAATCTATGATGGAAAAGCACATGTAAATGCATTGACAGTTAAAGATACAAAGACAAATAAGGATTTAGAAGAAAACAAAGATTACACATTGACATATGTAGGTGATGTAGTCAATGTTGGAACAGTGAAGATTGAAGTCAAAGGTATCGGAAACTATACAGGCGAATTTACTAAGAAATATCAGATCACGCCAAGAGAATATACAGTGACAACAGACAGTGCTAACAAGACATATGATGGAACTGCATTAACAGCTGGTGGACATGTGAATGGTTTGGTAGAAGGCGAAACAGTCAACTTCAAGACAACAGGAAGTCAAACAAATGAAGGTACTTCAGATAACACTTATGAATTGAAGTTTAAAGGAACAGCTGTAGAAACAAACTACAAACATGGCAAAGATAGTATCGGTAAATTGACAGTTAAGAAACAATCAATTGATCCAGGTACAGATCCGGAAAAACCAAATCCTAATTATTTAGGAATTGAAATCAGTGAACCAAGTGATGAAGTCTATGATGGTAAGGAACACAAGTGGTCTCCTACAGTTGTAGATAAGACTGGTAAAGAATTAATTGTTGGAACAGATTATGCAGTAGAATATGCAACATCTGATTTCACAAATGTGGGTACAATCAATGTAACAATTACTGGTATTGGAAACTACACAGGTAAAGTTACTCGTACTTATTCAATTACACCTCGTGAATATACAATTACTACATTAGATGGTACTAAGGTTTACGATGGTAAAGCATTAACTAACTTTGGCTTGGTAGACGGAATCGTTTATGGTGAGACTTACTCATTTAAGACTACTGGAAGCCAGACTGAGGTTGGTACTTCTGATAACACTTATGAATTTAAGTGGGATGGAACAGCTAAGAAGTCTAACTACAAATTAGCTAAGGAATCTATTGGTAAATTGACAGTTAAAGCTAAGTCAATTGTTCCAGATGGACCAGATACTCCAAATGAAAAGAAGACTGGTATTACAGTAAGTGAACCAAGTGATTCTAAGTATGATGGTAAGGAACATAAAGAGGTATTAACTGTAACAGATACTAAGACTGGTAAAGAATTAGTGGCTGGAACAGATTACTCAGTAACTTACAGTTCAGATCTAGTAAATGCTGGTACAGTGAAGGTAACGGTAGCTGGATTAGGTAACTATACAGGATCATTCACTAAGACTTATAAGATCATTAAGCGTTCTGTAACATTGACAAGTGCTACAGTAAGTAAGGTATATGATGGTAGTGCATTAACGAATACTTCTATCGCAGTCAGTGGTGATGGATTTGTCAAGGGTGAAGGTGCTTCTTATGAGGTAACTGGAACTCAGACAGAGGTTGGAAATAGTGCTAACGCATTCGAATACAAATTGAATGAAAAGACATTAGCTTCTAACTACAACATTACTAAGGTTGTTGGTACATTAACAATTACAGCAGCTCCTGCTCCTGTAACTCCAGCAACACCAAGTACACCAAGTAGTACAACTAGTACAACTCCTCGTACTCCAAGTGCTCCTCAGGTAATTACTCCTGCTGAAACAGTTGAAAAAGAGACAACTCCTAAGGCTGAACCTAAGAAAGAAGAAAAGGTTGAAGAAGAGTATACACCTAAGGCATCACCTCAGTACTATTGGGCATTAATCAACTTGATTTGTGCAATCTTAACAGTATTATTCGGATTATTATTGTTGATTAGTAAACGTCATAAAGATGAAGATGATGACGAAGAAGATGATGAAACAAAACAACAAACAAATAACGATGATGAAGAGAAAGAACAAGAAAAGAAACGTGGATTATTCACTCGCGTACTTGCTGTTCTAATCGCAATCGTATCTGTTGTATTCTTCCTAGTAACTGAAGACTTAAGTCTTCCTTGGACTTGGACAGATCAATGGACAATTTGGATGGTTGTTATTGGATTCGTACAAATCGTAGTATTCTTCGTAGGACGTAAATGGAAAAACGTTGATAATGACGATGATGATGAAGAAGCACAACAAGCTTAACAAAAGTTAATAACACAAAAGGAGTAGCCTCGTGCTACTCCTTTACTGTCCAATATCCATTTCGATTCGAGCCTTTGCGAATTACAATTTCTTGTTGCTGCAACCTATTTAATATGCGATTAATAGTTGAACGGGATAGGTTGAGTTCTATTTGAGTGATTCTTGGATTTATTTTAATGAGTTGTATGATATCGGGTTCATTGGGTCCATTGGGTTCATTTACTTTGAACCCGATTTTATTATCATTATACTTAAAAACCATCCTAGTGCTTGCTAGAATGGGATCTTTGTCGTTAATAGTTTTCTATAGAGTTCTACACCTTTGTATAGGATGACTTCATCAAAGGTGAACTTATTTGAGTGTAATGGAATGGTGTCTCCCGTACCTAAAAAGAAGAAGATGGATGGAGCTACGTTTCTATAGTAGCCAAAGTCTTCACTGATAAGTACAGGGTTTTCTAGTTTGTTGACTAGATTGTTTTTGTATAGTGTATAGAATAATTCTTCGTTGTTGAATACGGGTGGATAATGATGATTGACTTTGAAGTTGACTTGTACTTTGTATTTTTTATTGCATTATTCATGTTTTGTTCAATGATATCAACAATTTGATCAAATACTTTCGGATCATAATAGCGAATGGATCCTCTTACGTGAGCTTGATCGGCAATAATATTGAAGGCTTGGCCAGAATGGAAAGTACCAAAGTGTAATAGGTGGAATGTATTGTTGTCAAAAGCTTTTTCTTCTTGTTCCAAAGACTTTTGTAGAATTTCTACACAAGCTGTTAGTGCATTGATTCCATTTTGAGGTTGGGCTGCATGACTGGCTTTTCCTTTTACTAAAAGTTCAAACTCACATCCGCCTGCCATCATTTCATTAGGACGTGTATAAACTTTGCCTTTTTCAAGTTCTGGATAGATGTGTGTTCCGTAGATGGCGGCAATATTAAATTTATCAAAGAATTTAGATTCAATGATAGGTTTGGCGCCACCAGGTTTTTCTTCGCCTGGCTGAAATAACAGTAATACGTTGTAGTCGCTTTCCTTGGCGTATTTAGCGAGTTCTAAAACCATGGCCATATGGCCGTCGTGTCCACAGGCGTGCATACATCCATTGGTGCTTTTGAATTCAAGGTCTGTATTTTCTTCCATAGGAAGTGCATCCATATCGGAACGGAATACGATTGTCTTTTCTTTCTTATTGTCAAAATAGGCGGTAACACTATTTTGGATGGGATGATCAATGGTGCAGTCATATAAGTCTAATACGTTTTCAATATATTGTGCTGTCTTTTGTGTGGTAAGTTCAATTTCTGGAATTTGGTGTAAATTTCTTCTGTTTTCAATGATTGTTGGCATAAAATTCTCCTTTTATTGGGTTCATTATACTAAATGTTAAATAAATTTTACATAGATTTAACATTGTAAAGATAGTATGAATTTGCGTTTAAATTTATATTAAGTACGAAAATATGAAAAGGTGGAAAATATGACAACAACAAATATATTGTCTTTATTGGGTGGATTAGCTTTATTCCTATATGGAATGCAGATGATGGGAAATGGTCTTGAAGCTGCGGCTGGAGATCGTTTAAAACAAATTTTAGAGAAATTAACTTCAAATCGATTTTTAGGCGTCATTGTAGGTGCACTTGTTACGGCGGTTATTCAAAGTTCGAGTGCAACAACAGTTATGGTTGTTGGATTTGTCAACGCACAGATGATGACTTTACAACAAGCCGTATGGATTATTATGGGGGCTAACGTGGGTACAACTATTACGGGTCAGTTGATTGCGTTAGATGTAAGTGCCATTGCTCCATTAGTTGCCTTTATGGGTGTGGCATTGATTATGTTTACAAAGAGTGCCAAGGCAACTGATATTGGACAGATCATTGCAGGTTTGGGTATTCTTTTTATTGGTATGAATATGATGAGTACAGCTATGATGCCATTAAGAGAATCAAAAGAATTTGTTGAATTAGTAACACATTTCTCAAATCCATTAGTAGGTATTTTGGTGGGTGCAGGATTTACGGCTTTGATTCAATCGAGTTCAGCTTCTGTAGGTATTTTACAGGCATTGGCAGCCAGTGGTGTTATTGGTTTGGATGGAGCTGTATATGTATTGTTTGGACAGAATATTGGTACTTGTATTACGGCTGTTCTTGCCTCAATTGGAACAAGTCGTGAGGCTAAGCAGGCTACCGCCATTCACTTGAGCTTTAATATCATTGGTACAACGATCTTTACAATTGTATGTATGTTTACACCATTGGTATCTTGGGTTATTCATTTAACGCCATACAATGCGACTGCACAGATTGCGAATATGCATACTATATTTAATGTTTGTACAACAATCTTGTTGCTTCCATTTGGAACATACTTGGCTGAGTTTGCGCAACACATCTTACCGGCTGAAAATAAAGAAACAGAAGATGAGCGTTTATTATATTTACAGCCACTACCTAAGTCTAAGAAGATGATTGGTGGTGCGGCTATTTCGGTTAAACAAATTAATGATGAAACAATGCACATGTTGAGTCTTGCGTATGAGAATGTAAATCAGGCTTTTGATCAATTATTGCAGTTTAGTGATAAGATAGATGAACAAATCTACAAAAGAGAGGATACAGTCAATTACTTGGATAAAGTCATTAGTGAGTATATTAGTACGGCTTTGGCTACACCAAACTTGAATGTGAATATTTCTCAAGCCTTGTCTAGCTACTATTTAATGTTAGTGGATATTGAGCGTATTAGTGATTATGCCGTGAATATGAATCATCAGGCGACAAAACGTCTTCAAGGAGATATGACGATATCTGAAATTGAAATTGTAGAGCACATGAAGAAGTTATGCGTGGATATGAAAAATGATTTGGATGATGTAGAAGAGGCAGAACGTAAAGATGATGTGATTGATTCACTTGTATCTAGTTGGCGTGAAGCACAGATTCAAGCTTTAAAACAAAAGAAATGTTCAAGCGAAGTCAGCATGATGTTGTCACGTATTTTTACAGATTTTGAGCGTATTAATGACCACGCTTTAAATGTGTCTCAAGAACTGGACAAAATTACTTTTGAGATTCCTGATTAATAAGCAGTTTTTCTGCTTATTTTTTTCGTGGATTTTGTTATAATCTGTGTATGAATATTGAGAAGTTATTAAATACAATTATTGAAGCCGGAAAGATGTTAGTGGAGAGTGGTGCGGAAGTCAATCGTGTCGAAGAAACAATGGTCAGAATGTGTCGTTGCTTTGAAGGCATTGAATATGCGGATAGCTATGTGACTTTAACGGGTATCATGTTTTCTTTGACGTATGACAATCAGACAATGACGCGTATTTGCAGGGTACACACGGGAGAGGTAGATTTGAATCGTATTGATCAAATTAATACGCTTTCTAGAAGAATTTGTTCAAATCCAATATCAGTGGATGAGTTAGCTAATGAATTGGATCGAATTAAGGGGATGTCTCGCTATACATTTAAAGAGACAATGCTTTTTGGTGCGGTTGGCGCTGCTGGATTTGGAATGTTCTTTAATGGGACTTTATTAGAAATTGTGATGTCCTTTTTTATTGGAATTTTGATTCGTTGTATCAGCTGTTTCTTGTCAAAACACAAACTAAATTCTTTCTTGAATAATGCGATATCGGCAGGATCTGCAGCACTAAGTGCGCAATTGATCCATCAAGTGTTACCGCAGACGAATGTGGATATTATGGTTATTTCTAGCTTTATGCTTCTAGTGCCTGGGCTTGCGATTACCAATGCGATTCGTGATACGATTGCAGGAGATTATGTTTCTGGTGTCGCAAGAGCGGTAGATGCTTTTTTGTGTGCTATTGCCATTGCGGTAGGGGCTGGTTTTGTGATGTATTTTTGGATATAGGGGAATGAATTATGGTATATGTGATTTTAAAAGCAGGAATCTCTTCATTCCTTGCTAGTTTAGGGTTTGGTTTCCTATTTAATATTAAAGGAAGAAATTTATGGTTTGCCGGAGTTGTAGGTGCCATTGGAGGTGTCTGTTACAAGGTGGGACTGTATTTAGATTGTTCTGAAATATTATCCAATTTCTATGGGGCTTTAGGTTTAGCCTTAGCCTCAGAAATATTGGCACGACAATGTAAGACGCCAGTCACAACATTTTTAGTTTGTGCATTGATTCCATTAGTTCCTGGAGGCGGTATGTATCGTACGATGCTTGCGGCCATTCGTGGGGATGCTCAAAACACACTAAATATGGGGCTTCAAACGTTGAGTATTGCGGGTGTTTTGGCTTTGGGAATCCTATTGGTTTCCACAATTATGCGTGTGTATTATCAGGAAAAGAGAAAATTTTTAGAAAAAAAGTAAAAAAGTATTTTTAGAAAAAAAGTAAAAAAGCACTTGCAAAGATGAATATTTATGGTATTATATATGAGCGTCTTGGGGATATGGGCCTGTAGCTCAGGTGGTTAGAGCGCACCCCTGATAAGGGTGAGGTCGTTGGTTCAAGTCCATTCAGGCCCACCATGATTTCTTTAGACGCTTATTCTAATGGGGTGTTAGCTCAGCTGGGAGAGCACCTGCCTTGCACGCAGGGGGTCATCGGTTCGATCCCGATACGCTCCACCATTTGTAAAATTTAAACTGCAGATGCAGTTTTTTTTTATACTTTATTTATTATATGTTATAATCATAAGTAATCGGATGATTAGAAAGCTGAGTAGATGTATGGAAAAAGAATTTTACGAAGAATTTGAAGATATGGAAGCCGGTATTGACCAAAAACAGGCTCTTGTCGAAGAATCAAAAAAAGTTGACGAAATTGAAGATTTCAACGAAGCTGTTCGCTTTGTGAATGATTTAAAGAAAAAATGGAGAAAGACTGGATTTGGGGAGTCTTTGGCAGAAGAAAAGTTAAGAGAAGAATTTGAGGCAAATGTTGAAAAGGTTTATGAGAAACAAAAGGCATTGGCTCAAAAGGTTGTAGAGGCTAAGGAAGCTTTGATTAAGGAAGCTGAAAAAACTTCTTTATCAGATGATTTTAAGAAGGCTACTGAAAAAATGACTTCTTTAATGGATGAATGGAAAGCTTCTGGAAATGCCGGAAAGAAAACGGATGATGAATTGTGGGAACGTTTCAATGCAGCTCGTCAGAAGTTCTATGATCGTAAACATGCAAACTGGGAAAATAGAGCGGTTCAGTTTGAAAATGCGAAAAAGGTAAAAGAAGATTTAATTGAAAAAGCTAAGTCTTTACAGGATTCTGAAGAATGGCAAAAAACAAGTGCTAAATATAAAGAATTGATGGATGCATGGAAAGCAGCTGGAAATGCAGGTCGTGAATTTGATGATGATTTATGGAATGCGTTTAATGAGGCTCGCCAAAAATTCTATGCGAAACGTAATGAATTCTATGAAAAATTGCATGTTGAACATGATGAAAAATATGCAGAAAAACAAGCTTTAGTAAAGGAAGCTAAATCTATTGCTGGTTTACAGGAATATACTCGTGAACAAACGGCAATGATGAAAGAATTGTCTAACAAATGGAAATCAATTGGTTTCTGTGGAAAAGATAAAGAAGATGAAATCTGGAATGAGTTCAGAGGAGTTATGGACGAATACTTTGCAGGTTTAAAATCGGCTAGTGAAAAGCGTCGTGCTAACTGGCGTGAACACATGTCAGAAATTATTTCTCGTAAAGAAGAACAAATCGCAAACCAAAAACGTCAAATCAAACGTCTTCAGGATGATATGACTGGTTTGGTAAGTGAAGCTACAGTAGCTGACTTACAGGATCAAGTAGAAGATAAAGAAGATTTTATCAAACAACTTGAACAAGAAATCGAAGATATTGAAAAGAAATTAGCAGAGTAGTTGATCTACTCTCTTTTTCTTGGGGTTTATTATATGGTGCGCCAGTTCGGAGCAGTTGATTTAGTTAGGTGAAACTCCTGACCTGGTAACTCTTTGAGCAAAGAGGCCAGTATCTAGTCCTTGGGCATTGTATCGTGAGGTACAGTGTTAAGCGTAGGAAGGAAAGACTTAGAGCCCTAAAGCGAAAGCCTGAAGCAATCTAGCGTCGTTAGTACCGATAAAGTGGTGGGTGATGCTCTCATATAAGCCGCAACCAACATAGGTTGAATCGTTATGCCAGATTCAATCGGACACCACCGGCG
>ENA-OQIO01000927-OQIO01000927.1-human-gut-metagenome-genome-assembly--contig:-NODE-927-length-15142-cov-2.708958_pt1 | contig 15142 bp, 17 predicted proteins | sample MGYA00242573_ERZ504737 | MGnify/ENA primary metagenome ERZ504737 (study PRJEB26092, sample SAMD00036203) | human gut metagenome | host: Homo sapiens | study: EMG produced TPA metagenomics assembly of...
AGTTTTAGACCGGGGATTTTTTAGTACGGGCAACAAATCTCTGGTACAGTTATTTGAAGACGATGTACCAGGTGAGAAACGAAACAATAATTACCCCGATGAGGAATAAAAAATGAAGAAAACGATAGTGCGGGAGTATAAGCTCCCATCATCTGTATCAAAGGAAAACAGGAACTGACGATTGCTTTTCTGACGGACCTTCATGATCAGGTTACGGGTGAGGATGGGGAGAGGATTTTTCATCTTCTCAAGGAACAGGAGCCGGATCTGGTGTTGGTTGGTGGTGATGTGATAGTGGGTAAAAAAGGATGTGACACGTCGAAAGCGGTTGCATTTCTGAAAAGGTTGTCTGATAATTATCCGGTATTTTATGCCAGTGGGAATCATGAACAACGTATTTCAGAACATCCGGAGATTTACGGGGAGATCGGGAAAAACTATGAGACAGCGTTGAAAGAGCTGTCGCTGATACGGTTGCGTAATCAAAAAGTACAGCTGAAAAAAAAGGGAATACCGATCACTGTCTATGGCCTTGAACCGGAGGAGCAGTTTTATGATAAGGGATTTCGAAAGGATGGTATGGTAAAAGAGCTGAAGAAGCACTTTGGAACTCCGGATACGGATCGGCTGACGATTCTTCTGGCACATAATCCACGCTATAAAAAAGAGTATCTTTCCTGGGGAGCATCGATGACATTTTCCGGGCATTATCACGGAGGAGTTATGATGCTTGGGAAAAGGCGGGGAGCAATCGCACCTGATTTTCGGATCTTTCCGGGTGAATGTGGAGGGATGCATCAGAAAAACGGATGTGTAGTTATTGTCAGTGCAGGTCTGGGAGAACATACGATCCCGGTAAGAATCCATAACCCCAGAGAACTGACTATCGTTCGAATCTCTGCTTTACAAAATGAGAAAATGCCTGTAAAATAAAAATTCAGGTATAGAGTGAGAAGAAAAAAGAGGAAGAAACATGGGAATACCGGTAAAACTGGAAGCATTTGAGGGTCCGTTGGATCTGCTTTTGCATCTCATCGAAAAGAATAAGATCGATATATATGATATCCCGATCGTGGAGATCACAGAACAGTATATGGAATATATCCGACAGATGCAGGAAGAAAACCTGAATATCATGAGTGAGTTTATGGTCATGGCAGCAACTCTTCTGGATATCAAGTGTAAAATGCTTCTTCCCAAAGAAGTAACTGAAGAAGGAGAAGAAAAGGATCCCCGTGAAGAACTGGTGCAGCAGCTGCTGGAATATAAGATGTTTAAATATATGTCCTATGAGTTAAGAGATCGTATGGCAGATGCTTCCCGCTGTGTATATCGGGCGGAGAGTATGCCAAAAGAAGTACTGGATTATCAGCCACCGGTGGATATCCGGGAACTGATCGGAGATCTGACACTGGCCAAGCTTCAGAATATCTTCAATTCTATCATTAAACGTCAGGAAAACAAGGTAGATCCGATTCGAAGCAAATTTGGCAAGATTGAGAAAGAAGAAGTCAGTCTGGAAGACAAAATGAGTGATCTGGAATTATATGCCGGAACACATCATTATTTTTCTTTCCGTGGGCTTCTGGAACGACAGTCCGGTAAGATCCAGGTGATCGTTACTTTTCTTGCTATCCTGGAATTGATGAAAACCGGCGTGATTACCATAGAGCAGGAACATTTATTTGATGATATTCAGATTACATCTTTAATATACGAGGAGCAGCAGGCAGATGGAGAAACTGGAAGCAGCGATTGAGGCGATTTTATTTTCCGCAGGCGATTCGGTGGAAACCGGAAGAATCGCGAAAGCAATCGGACAGGATAAAACTACAACGGAAAAAATTATCCGGAATATGATGCTGAAATATAATGCCAGAGACCGTGGAATCAAGATCCTGGAGTTGGATGGAGCATTTCAGCTGTGTACCAAACAGGAGTATTATGAATATCTGGTGGAGATTGCATTGCAGCCAAAGAAAGCAGTACTGACGGATGTAATGCTGGAGACACTTTCAATTATCGCATATAAACAACCGGTAACGAAACAGGAAATTGAAAAAATCCGTGGTGTAAAATGTGACCATGCGATCAATAAGCTGGTGGAATATAATCTGGTTCAGGAACTTGGACGACTGGATGCCCCGGGACGCCCCATTCTTTTTGGGACAACAGAAGAATTTTTGAGGAATTTTGGAGTACAGTCGACAGAGGATCTGCCAACGATCAGTCCGGTGAAAATGGAAGATTTTAAGGCAGAGGCGGAAGAAGAGATTCAGTTGCAGCTGGATCTGTAACAAAGAGAAAAACTGGTTCTAAAAGAAAGAAAAATGCATATAGTATCTTTGGAAAACTGTGATAAAAAACGGGAGGATACTATATGGGAAAAATAAAGCTGGGATTGTTGCTGCTGCTTATGACACTGGTGGGAACACCGATGACAGGATATGGCATGCAGCTGAGTGAATCAGAACTTTATGCGCGTTCGGCATGTCTGATGGATGCAGACTCCGGGCGTGTTTTGTATTCTAAAAACAGTGAACAGAAACTTCCGATGGCAAGTACTACAAAGATTATGACCTGTATTCTTGCACTGGAAGACGGACGGATGGATGATCTGGTTACAGTATCTGCCTACGCAGCGAGTCAGCCGAAAGTACATATGGGTGCAAAAACAGGAGAACAGTTTTACCTGCAGGATCTTTTGTATGCGCTGATGCTGAATTCAGATAATGATGCTGCTGTAATGATTGCAGAGCAAGTGGGTGGATCAGTAGAAGGATTTGCAGAAAAAATGAATCTGAAAGCAAGAGAACTCGGCTGCGATGATACATATTTTATTACACCGAACGGTCTGGATGCCGAGAATAAAAATGGGATCCACAGTACAACGGCAAAAGATCTGGCAAGAATTCTTCGATACTGCATCATGGAGTCTCCGAAAAAAGCGGAATTTCTTGCAATTACGCAGATGCCTGCCTATACATTCTGGAATTATAGTAAGACGCAGATTTATCAATGCACCAATCATAATGCGTTTCTTGGAATGATGGATGGAGCTTTGACGGGAAAAACCGGATTTACAGGAAATGCAGGATATTGTTATGTGGGTGCTTTACAATGGGAGGGAAAAACTCTGATTGTATCGCTGCTTGCATGCGGATGGCCGAATAACCGTGGATATAAGTGGGAAGATACCAGAAAACTCATGACATATGGGCTGACCAATTATGAATATCGGGATGTGTTTGAACAGAAAGAGCTTGGTCGGATCGCAGTGTTGAATGGCCGGCAACAGGGGACGACCATCGATGAAGTGGCAACGACCAGTCTGGAATACGGATCCGATGTAGAACAGATGCATCTGTCTTTGTTGTTACGGAAAGATGAACAGATCACAGTTCACTATCAATTGCCGCGACAGCTGGAAGCTCCGGTCCGAAAGGGACAACAGATTGGAGTGGCGCAGTATTTTCTTGGCAAGGAGCTGCTGCAGGAATATCCGATATATGCAGGTGAACAGGTGGATGTGAGAGATTATTACTGGTGTCTGGAACAGATAGGGGCAGCTTACTGTGCCTGACAGGAAGGAAGAAATATGAGAAAAATAATGGAAGAACTGGAAGACTGTCCGGTGATTGCGGCAGTAAAAGACGAGAAAGGACTGGAAGAGTGCCTGAATATGGATGTAGGTATGGTATTTGTTCTATATGGAACGGTATGTACGATCGGTGAGATCGTAAAAAGGATCAAAGATCAGGGAAAAATCGCTGTGGTACATATTGATCTGATTCAGGGATTAAGCGGAAAAGATGCAGCAGTGGAATTTTTGAAGACATATACCCGTGCCGATGGTATCATTACCACGAAACCAGCTCTTATAAAGTGTGCAAAAGAACTGGGGATGTTCACTGTGCTTCGTTTTTTGTAATTGATTCCATGGCATATGATAATATTCAGAAACAGACAGCAGGGTATCGTCCGGATGTGATCGAGATTCTTCCTGGGCTGATGCCACGAGTAATCGAAAGAATAAAAAAGAGTGTAAGATGTCAGGTAATCGCTGGCGGACTCATCAGCGAAAAAGAAGATATTGTGGCTGCACTGAAGGCCGGTGCCGTAGCAATTTCCACCACAGACAAAAATGTATGGAAAATGTAAGAAGATAGACAGTTTTTGCCTGTTGTGTTTTCGGAAGTTCGTTATATAATTTTTCCATACGACAGAATGCTGTAAGAAGAGAAAACAGCAACACAGATTATGGAGGAAACAGTATGTTTTGCAAATATTGTGGAAACCGTCTGGAGGACGGGGATCGTTTCTGTGGGGCATGTGGACATCCGGTAGAAGAGAAACCGATGCAGGAGACTGCAAATGAGGATTCTTATAAAAAACAGGAAGAGAAAGTGCCCCGTATCAAAAAGAAAAAGCCGGAACCTGAATATGATAATCGTATGACAGAAGGAATGGGATATGGTTATCAGATGGAGCAACATCAGGAAGACGATGATGACGATGATGAGGAAGAGTGGGAAAGAGAAGAAAAAAAAGAGAAGATCACTTTTGCTATTCTTGGAATTATTATCGTTGTTCTGGTGGTAGCTATCGTATTTGGTGTTGTAAAGCTGGTAGGTGCAGGAAGCGGAGATACGAAAAAAGTGCCGCAGCTGAATGAACAGATGAAAGAAGATATGCAGAAGATTCAGGACAGAGATGAAAAAGATACAGAAGAGAGTGAGGATGCGTCAGTTGCGGATGAAACAGTGAAAGAACCGGAGACGGTAACCCCCGAAGTGACAGCCACACCGGAGCCAACCCAGGAAACATCACCGGCGCAGGAAGCAGAAACGACTGCAGCACCGACACAGCAGGTCACGCCGGAACCGACTCAGGAAGCTGCGGTTCAGGAACAGCATAAGGAAGCGGAAGTCAATGATGCAGAAACTGCAAGTGATACCGGAAACAGCGATTACGTGATACCGGACAGCAGTACCCGTTATCTTACCAACACAGATCTGACCGGTCTTTCCGAATGGCAGATGCGTATCGCAAGAAACGAGATTTATGCCCGTCACGGAAGAATTTTCAAGTCGGATGATCTGGCAGATTATTTTGCATCCAAAAGCTGGTATACGCCAAGTGTATCAGCAGATCAGTTTGATAATTCATATCTGAATGCAATTGAAATTGAAAATCTGAAACTGATCACAGCTTATGAGAAAGCACATAATCTGAATCAGTAACAGAAATAAAAACAGGAAACTCCTGAAACAGAAACACACGGTGTGTGGTCATCTGTTTCAGGGGTTTTTCTTTTATTGTCAGAAAAAATATAAAAAAACTATAAAAACTCTTGCATCCTGCAAAATAAGTGATATTATTAGTTGGTCGACGAAACATTAGCTGACTAACTAATAAGAAAGGAAGAAATCGAATGAGTGAAAAAGAACATTCCGTAGATTTTCTGATGATAAAATTGCTCCATGTGTATGCGACAAAGATATTTCATCAGCTTTCACATGTGAATCTGCACCCGGGGCAGATGCCGATGCTGGATATTCTTTATCGGCAGGAGGGACTCAGCCAGAGAGAAATCTGCAGCCGTCTGTGTATCAAACCGTCTACGGTGACGGTGTCCCTGCAGCGAATGGAAAAAGCAGCTCTGATTTACCGGGTGGCTGATGCGAAGGATAAGCGGATCCAGAGAATCTACCTGACGGATTCCGGAAAAGAAATTCACCGGGAAGTGGAAAAGATCCGAAAAGAAGTGGGTAGTGTGATGCTTCAGGGAATGACTCCGGAAGAGGTAGATCATCTGAAAAAACAGATCCTTCAGATGCAGGAGAATATGGAAAAAATGCCGGGAAGTACTGAGATTAAGGATTACCTGTAACTGTGAATATAGCGAACAGTTACGGATATTTTAAAGAAGGAGAAGAATAGGTATGTTACGAATGTTTAGGGAACTGAAAGGTTCTTATCGTTATATCGTACTGATTTTTGCACTGTTGTTCGGACAGGCATTCTGTGATCTGGCGTTGCATCGTACACTTCGGATATTATCAATGTGGGTGTACAGCAGGGTGGTATTCCGGACAGTGTGCCGAATCAGATCCGGGAAAGCTCCATGGATCAGCTGTTTTTATTCATGGACAGTGATCAGCAGCAAGAAGTCAAAGAATATTATACGTTAAAAGATGGGGTATATACCCATAAAAAACTGAAAGAAGAAGAAAGAGATTCTCTGAATACTATATTCGGAAAGTCGATGCTGGCAGTAAGCAGTCTGCAGCAGCCAGATACACAGAATGCTCTGGCAGAGAAGATGCAGCTTCCGAACGGTGCGGATGTGCCGGAGACAATCGCACAGCTTCCGGATGAGGCGAGAAGGCAGATAATGGAACAAATGACAGAAAAACTGGATGGTATGCCGGAATCTATCGTAACCCAGGGAGCCATCCGGTATCTGAAAAATGAGTATCAGGAAATGGGCGAAGATCTTGACAAGATTCAGATGCAGTATGTGCTGTGGTCCGGAATTAAGATGTTGCTTCTGGCAGCACTGATCATGATCGCTTCTGTCTGTGTAACGTTCTTTTCCAGCAGGATCGCGGCGAAACTTGGTCATGATCTGAGAAATAAGGTGTATAGAAAGGTATTATCTTTTTCAAGTCAGGAGATGAATAACTTTTCCACTGCATCTTTGATCACCAGAAGTACAAATGATATCCAGCAGGTACAGATGGTATATACCATGTTGTTCCGTATCGTTTTATATGCGCCGATCCTTGGTATTGGCGGTGTTCTGAAAGTGTTGCACACAGATGCATCAATGACATGGATCCTGGGCATCGCAGTAGCAGCAATCCTGATTCTGGTAGCAGTCCTCTTCGGAGTTGCTATGCCGAAGTTTAAAAAGCTGCAGGATCTGATCGACCGTCTGAACCTGGTCAGCCGTGAGATCCTGACCGGTATCCCGGTGATCCGTGCGTTCAGCCGGGAAAAACATGAAGAAGAACGGTTCGAAGAAGCAAATCAGAGACTGACGAAGACCAACCTGTTTGTCAATCGTACGATGACTTTTATGATGCCGCTGATGATGCTGATCATGAACGGGATCAGTGTACTGATTATTTATACCGGTGCACACAGGATCGATGCCGGTAATATGCAGGTGGGTGATATGATGGCATTTATCCAGTATGCGATGCAGATTATCATGTCGTTCTTGATGATCACGATGATGTCTATTATGCTGCCCCGTGCAGGTGTGGCTGCCAATCGTATCCTGGAAGTCCTGGATACACCACTTTCTATTGGAGATCCTAAAAACTGTGTAAAACCGGAAGAAAAGGAGAAAGGAACGGTAGTCTTCGACCATGTAAGTTTTGCTTATCCGGGAGCGGAGGAAGAAGTGTTGTCTGATATTACCTTTGAAGCAAGGAAAGGAGAAACCGTTGCCTTTATCGGAAGTACCGGAAGTGGTAAAAGTACTCTGGTGAATCTGATTCCGCGTTTCTTTGATGTGACCAAAGGAAGTGTCCGGGTGGACGGCGTGGATATCCGGCAGATGAAACTGGGAGATCTGCGGGAACGGATCGGTTACGTACCGCAAAAAGGTGTGCTGTTTTCCGGCACCATCGATTCTAATCTTCGTTATGGAAGAGAGAATGCGACCAGAGAAGAACTGGAGAAGGCAGCAGCCATTGCTCAGGCAACAGAGTTTATCGAGCAGAAAGAAGAAGGTATGGAAAGCCCGATTGCACAGGGAGGAAGCAATGTGTCTGGTGGTCAGAAACAGAGGCTGTCGATTGCAAGAGCCATTGCAAAACAGCCGGAAATCTATATTTTTGATGACAGTTTTTCTGCGTTGGACTTTAAGACAGATGCGGCACTTCGAAAAGCATTAAAAGAAGAAACCGAAGAAGCCACAACCCTGATCGTTGCACAGCGTATCAGCACGATTCTTCATGCTGACCGGATTCTGGTACTGGATGAGGGTAAAGTTGTCGGTATGGGAACACATAAAGAACTTCTGCAGTCCTGCGAGGTATATCAGCAGATTGCACGTTCACAGCTGTCACAGGAGGAACTGGATTATGAGTGAAAATAGCAGACGTCCCTCCCGGGGACCTATGGGACGGGGAAGAATGAACGGAGAAAAGGCAAAGGATTTCTCCGGAGCAGTAAAAAAATTGCTGCGTTATATGAGTAAGTATAAGATTCGTCTGATTGGCATGATGATTTTCGCCATTGTCGGTACGGTATTTAATATTGTGGGACCAAAGATTCTTGGTAAAGCGACCACGGAACTGTTTAACGGTCTGGTGGCAAAGGTCAACGGAACCGGAGGGATTGATTTTGATAAATCGGAAAGATTCTGTTGTGGACACTGGGACTGTATCTGTGCAGTGCAGCCTTTTCCTTTGTGCAGGGATTTATCATGACGGGAATCTCCAATGATGTCAGTTATTCTCTGCGGAAAGATATTTCCGGAAAAATGAACAGACTGCCGATGAAATATTATGAAAGCCGGACATACGGAGAGGTGCTCTCCAGAATTACCAACGATGTGGATACCCTGCAGCAGGGGTTGAATCAGAGTATTACACAGCTGATTACTTCCGTTACAACGTTGATTGGCGTATTTATCATGATGCTTAGCATTAATGTATGGATGACTTTATGTGCACTGCTGATTCTGCCGTGCTCGATGTTTATTATCAGCAAGGTGATGAAACGGTCACAAAAATACTTCCGGCAGCAACAGAAATATCTGGGTGATGTGAATGGGCAGGTGGAAGAAGTCTATGCCGGACAAAATATTGTAAAAGCGTTTAATAAGGAAGATGCTGTGATGGCCACTTTCGAGGAGACGAATAAAAAGTTATATGAATCCGGCTGGAAATCACAGTTTTTCTCCGGCATGATGATGCCGATCATGCAGTTTGTAGGTAATATCGGATACGTAATGGTAGCTCTTCTCGGTGGCTTTATGACTATCAAAGGAGTTATTGAAGTCGGTGATATTCAGTCTTTCTTCCAGTACATCCGAAACTTTACCCAGCCGGTACAGCAGATCGCACAGGTTACCAACATGATGCAGTCCGCAGCCGCAGCTTCCGAGCGTGTCTTTGAATTCCTGGAAGAAGAGGAAGAAGAACAGACGGTGGAACATCCGGTGACACTGGAAAATGGTGTGGAAGGACACGTAACCTTTGAACATGTAAGCTTTGGCTACCGGCCTGATCAGATCATTATCAAAGATTTTTCTGAACAGGTACAGCCGGGACAGAAAATCGCCATCGTTGGACCGACCGGTGCCGGAAAAACCACGCTGGTGAAACTGCTGATGCGTTTCTATGATGTCAACAGTGGAAGGATACTGATCGACGGACACGATATCAGGGAATTTGACCGGAGAAATCTGAGAGAGTGTTTCGGTATGGTGCTGCAGGACACCTGGCTGTTTAACGGTACGATCATGGAAACATTCGTTACGGAAGACTGGATGCCACCGATGAAGAAGTGATCGCAGCGGCGAAAGCAGCACACGCACACCGGTTTATCCAGACACTGCCGGAAGGATACAACACCGTGTTAAATGAAGAAGCCAGCAATGTATCACAGGGACAAAAGCAGCTTCTGACGATCGCGAGAGCGATTCTTGCAGATAACCGGCTGCTGATCCTTGATGAAGCAACTTCTTCGGTAGACACCAGAACCGAAGAGAGGATTCAGAAAGCAATGGATAACCTGATGAAAGGACGAACCAGTTTTGTAATCGCTCACCGGTTATCGACAATTAAAGATGCAGATGTGATCCTTGTGATGAAAGACGGAGATATAATAGAACAGGGAAATCATGAAGAACTCTTGGCAATGAACGGATTTTATGCTAATCTATATAATAGTCAGTTTGAGAAGGTAGGATAAAATCTATGAGTACAGGCTGACCATGAGGTTTTCAGCAGAAAATCACAGGTAAGAAAAAAAGGGGATGTTGCGATGACACAAAGAACATCCCTTTCTTTATGCATTCTTAAGGAGGAAATCAATGAGAAATCTTTTAGTAGCACAGTCCGGAGGACCCACATCAGCAATCAATGCGACGATCGCAGGAGTGATCATGGAAGCGCATGCATCCGATCAGGTTGATACGATCTACGGTGCGGTAAACGGCATCAAAGGTGTTCTGGAAGAACGGTTTGTTAATCTGAGCGAGAAAGTACCCGGTGAGGATGAACTGGAGATTCTTTGTCAGACACCGGCAGCAGCACTGGGTTCCTGCAGGGTAAAACTGAAAAATCCGGCAGAAGACGACAGCCAGTTTCAGGAAGTCATCCGGATTTTCCGCAAACATGAAATTATGTATTTTATTTATGCAGGTGGAAATGATTCCATGGATACAGTAGATAAACTGGCGGCATACTGTAAAGAACACAAAATTGAAGATATTCATGTTATGGGAGCACCGAAAACCATCGATAACGATCTGGTGGGAACGGATCACTGTCCGGGATTTGGTTCCGCAGCAAAATATATAGCAACTACATTTTCAGAACTTGAAAGAGACTGTCATGTATACGATACCAAGGCTGTTACCATCGTGGAAGTAATGGGAAGAAATGCAGGATGGCTGACAGCAGCATCTGCACTGGCAAGAAATAACGGTGCAGCGGGTCCGAGCCTGATTTATCTTTGTGAGCCGGCTTTTTCAGTGGAAAGTTTTCTTGACGATGTGAAGAAAAAACTGGAACAGCAGGACAGCGTACTGGTAGCGATCAGTGAAGGAATCAAGGATAAAAATGGTGTTTATATCTCCGAGCAGGTACAAAGCGGGGCCGTGGATAATTTTGGACACAGTTATATCGCAGGAAGTGCCCGGGTATTGGAAGACATTGTGAGAAGAGAGATTGGCTGCAAAGTAAGATCCATCGAACTGAATCTGATGCAGCGATGCGCCTCCCATATTGCGAGTAAAACAGATATCCAGGAGTCGAAGATGCTAGGTATGACAGCCTGCCGCTGTGCGTTGCAGGGAAAAAGCGGACTGATGGCTTCTGTGGAGAGACTCGGCAGTCATCCATATCAGGTACGCTATACTGCAGTTCCTGTCTGTGAAGTGTCTAACCAGGAGAAAAAAGTCCCGGACGATTATATTAATGAGGCAGGAAATGATGTGACAGAAAAGATGATGGAATATTTAAAACCGTTGATCCATGGTGAGACAGAAATAATCTACGAAAACGGAATTCCGAAACATTTGTACCTTTATTAAGTTTTTCTGAAGGCTTTTGTCAAAAAGTTATTGAAAAAAAAGCAAAAAATAGTAGAATTATAATCGGCTGAAATTTTGTTTTCACTTAAATTTTTTATAAAAATGGAGGGCTGAAGTATGAGCAATACAGCACAAAGCGCAGCAAGCACAAGGATAGCCTCTTTGCTTGATGCAAACAGTTTTGTTGAAATTGGTGGACAGATTACTGCAAGAAGTACAGATTTCAACTTATCTGCAAAAGAAACCCCGTCAGATGGTGTCATCACCGGATATGGTGTGATCGACGGAAGCCTGGTGTATGTATACAGCCAGGATGCTACCGTACTGAATGGAACTGTTGGTGAGATGCATGCAAAGAAAATTGCAAGACTGTATGATTTTGCAATGAAAACAGGTGCACCGGTGATCGGTCTGATCGATTGCGCAGGTATGCGTCTGCAGGAAGCAACCGATGCACTGAACGGTTTCGGTGAGATCTACATGCAGCAGACAAAAGCAAGCGGTGTGATTCCACAGATCACAGGTATCTTCGGAACCTGCGGCGGTGGAATGGCTATGATTCCGGCACTGACAGACTTTACTCTGATGGAAGAGAAAAAAGCAAAATTATTTGTCAATTCTCCAAACGCATCGAAGGAAATGAAATCTCCAAATGCGATACTTCCGCAGCTGAGTATCAGGCAAAAGAAGCAGGTCTGGTAGATTTCAAAGGAAGCGAAGAAGATGTTCTGGCACAGATCCGTGCGCTGGTAACTATGCTTCCTGCAAACAACGAAGATGATATGTCTTACGAAGAATGCACAGATGATCTGAACAGAGTATGCAAAGATCTGGCAAACTGTGCAGGAGATACTTCTATCGCACTGTCTCAGATCAGCGATAACAACGTATTCTTCGAAGTAAAAGCAGACTATGCAAAAGATATGGTTTGTGGATTCATCAAACTGAACGGTTCCACTGTAGGTGCTGTTGCAAACAGAACAGAGATCTACGATGCAGAAGGAAACCTGACAGAAACCATGGATGCAGTATTATCCGCAAGAGGAGCAAGAAAAGCAGCAGACTTCGTAAAATTCTGTGACGCTTTCAACATCCCGGTTCTGACACTGACCAATGTTACCGGATTCAAAGCAACAAAATGCTCTGAGGCAAACATGGCAAAAGCAGTTGCTGAACTGACTTATGCATTTGCAGATGCTACTGTACCGAAAGTAAACGTGATCGTAGGAAAAGCTTACGGAAGCGCTTACCTGGCTATGAACAGCAAATCCATCGGTGCAGATATGGTTTATGCATGGCCAAACGCTGAAATCGGTATGATGGATGCAAAACTGGCAGCAAAGATCATGTACGCAGATTCTGATGCAGCTACCATCAACGAGAAAGCTGCTGAATATGCAACCCTGCAGTCCAGCGTGGAATCCGCAGCAAGAAGAGGATATGTAGATACTATTATCGAAGCTGAGGATACAAGAAAATATGTGATCGGTGCTTTCGAGATGCTTTACACAAAGAGAGAGGATCGTCCAAGCAAAAAACACGGAACAGTATAATGAGGTGAGCATAAATGAAGCAGAGATGGAAAAAATTGCCAGTCTGATGCTGGTTACAATCTGTGCATTTTCTCTGACTGCCTGCGGTAAAAAAGAAGAAACAGCTGCTTATCAGCAGATTACCGATGATATGGTAAGCAACTGTGCAGAGGTATCTCAGAGTGCAGTAGAATCTCTTGCAGGTTTCGATGATGAAACTCTGAATCAGATGACTGCAAACAGAGACACATTTACCAGACTTGCAGTATCAGCATGGATGGACCAGGAAAACGAACTTGGTAAATATGAGGAAATGGGAACCCCGACAACAGATATTGACCGTGAAGAAGGACAGGTAACTGTTGATATTCCGGCAAAATTTGACAAAGGTGATGCAGAAATCAAAGTTGTATTCAATTACAGCAGTGATTATGACCAGATGGTTCCTGCTTATATGACTATTTCCGAAGTTGAAACTACCGGAATGAAATTAAACGGTGCCGCTGTCAATACCGTTATGGGTGTCGGCTGTGTATTCGTTGTTCTGATCTTCCTGATTTTCGTTATTTCCTTATTTAAGTATGTTGGAAAGATCGGACAGAAAGAGACAGCACCGAAAGCAGCACCAGCACCTGCACCAGCAGTACCGGCTGCACCTGTTGAGGAAGACCTGACAGATGATCTGGAACTGGTAGCAGTTATTTCCGCAGCAATTGCAGCATCTGAGAACACATCCACAGACAGCTTTGTGGTTCGTTCCATCAAAAAAGTGAACAGAAGTAAATGGCAGAGAGCCTGAGCATAGGAGGAATATCACATGAAAACTTATACAATTACTGTTAATGGCAATGTATACAATGTAACTGTTGAAGAAGGACAGACAAGCGGCGCACCTGCAGCAGCTCCTGTTGCAGCACCAAAAGCAGCACCTGCAGCAGCTCCGAAAGCAGCAGCACCTGCAGCTTCCGCTGGTTCTGTAAAAGTAACAGCCGGAGCAGCCGGTAAAGTATTTAAAGTAGAAGCAAGCGTTGGACAGGCTGTAAAAGCCGGTGATCCAGTGATCATCCTGGAAGCAATGAAGATGGAAATCCCGGTTGTTGCTCCGCAGGCGGAACCGTTGCAAGTATTGACGTTGCTGTTGGTGATGCAGTTGAAGCTGGTGCTACTCTGGCATCCTTAAACTAAGACTGAATTTGCAGACAATGTAAATTCCCAAACAGCGACGACTTGCTGAATTCAACAACGGGAGGTTAAAAACATGAGTATAATGAAAACATTGTCAAACTTATGGGAACAGACTGCGTTCATGAACCTGGAGTGGGGCAACTATGTTATGATCCTGGTTGCGCTGGTATTCCTGTATCTGGCAATCAAACACGGATTTGAGCCACTGCTGCTGGTGCCGATCGCATTCGGTATGCTGCTGGTTAACATCTATCCGGATATTATGGCAGATCCTTACGTAGATGCTATGGGTATCGAACATGCCGGTGGTCTTCTGCATTACTTCTTCATCCTGGATGAGTGGAGTATCCTGCCGTCCCTGATCTTCATGGGCGTTGGTGCGATGACAGACTTTGGTCCGCTGATCGCCAACCCGAAGAGTTTTATTCTTGGTGCTGCAGCACAGCTGGGTATCTACAGCGCGTACTTCCTGGCTATTTTCCTGGGATTCAACGGAAAAGCAGCAGCAGCAATCTCTATCATTGGTGGAGCCGATGGTCCGACCTCTATCTTCCTGGCAGGTAAACTGGGCCAGACAGAACTGATGGGACCGATCGCCGTGGCAGCATATTCTTATATGTCCCTGGTTCCGATCATTCAGCCGCCAATCATGAAACTCTGTACGAACTGAAAAAGAACGTAAGATCAAAATGGATCAGCTTCGTCCGGTAAGTAAACTGGAAAAGATTCTTTTCCCGATCGTTATCACAATCGTTTGTATGCTTACTTCTTCCTACAACGCTCCGCTGGTAGGTATGCTGATGCTCGGTAACCTGTTCCGTGAATCAGGTGTCGTTAAACAGCTGACAGAAACTGCATCCAATGCCCTGATGTACATCGTAGTTATCCTGCTTGGTACATCTGTAGGTGCTTCCACAAGTGCAGAAGCATTCCTTAATGTTGATACTCTGAAAATCGTTGTTCTCGGACTTGTCGCATTTGCATTCGGTACATTCGGCGGATGTATGCTTGGTAAACTGATGTGCAAACTCTCCGGTGGAAAGATCAATCCTCTGATCGGTTCCGCAGGTGTATCTGCCGTTCCTATGGCAGCGCGAGTTTCCCAGAAGGTCGGTGCAGAAGCAGATCCTACAAACTTCCTGCT
>ENA-OQIO01000928-OQIO01000928.1-human-gut-metagenome-genome-assembly--contig:-NODE-928-length-15132-cov-2.819860_pt1 | contig 15132 bp, 23 predicted proteins | sample MGYA00242573_ERZ504737 | MGnify/ENA primary metagenome ERZ504737 (study PRJEB26092, sample SAMD00036203) | human gut metagenome | host: Homo sapiens | study: EMG produced TPA metagenomics assembly of...
AGGTCGGCTGACGGACCGGCGCATCGAGCTCGACGAGAGCGAGATTGCGGCGCGTCGACGCGGAGCTGCAGCATCTTCAAGAACTGCTCCCGGAGAGGCCAACGGTGTCCATCACTACTTCGTGCCGGATGAGAGGAAAAATGGCGGGAGCTACCAGACCGTCACCGGCGAGGTCAAGCGCATCGACGCGGTCGCTGGATGATCCAAATGACGGACCGGAGAGAGATACCGATCGAGGATGTTTTCAGCGTCACAGCTGAGAGTGTGTGATTTGATACGCAGAACATTTCAAGGAGGTTGTGTAATGCTTAGTTCGGATTTACCTATCGCAAAGTTGGAGGAAGACGAGCTGAACCGAGGCTCATTTGCAGAGAGCCTTGCAAAGACTTTAGTGCAGTATTCGTTCCCATCGTCTCTCACGATTGGTTTATATGGCGAGTGGGGAAGCGGTAAGACATCACTGCTGAATATGGTCTTTGAAAATGTAGAGCAAATCGATGACGGCGTGGTTGTTCTCAGATTTAATCCATGGCTATGCTCCGATTCGAAGCAACTTGTCACGCAGTTTTTTAAGCAGATGGCAACGGCAATCAAGCTCAAAAATAAAAAGGCTGAAAAAGTATGGGAATTGATTGACCAGTATGCGGATGTATTCGATGCGACGAGCCTTATTCCGGTTGTAGGAGGAGGAATTGCCGCGTTTTTTAGGGCTATTGCAAAAAAGGCAGGAAAAAAGGTTGAAAAGCGCACAAAAGACTTGCAGGAGAGCAAAAATCAGATCATCGAAAAGTTAAAAGATGAAAAGATGAAGATTATTGTTTCCATCGACGATATAGATCGACTTTCTGAGGAAGAGATCGTAGCAGTTTTTCAATTGGTCAAATCATTGGCAGATTTTCCCAACACCATATACGTCTTAGCTTTTGATTATGATGTTGTGTTCGTGCGCTCGGAAAAGTGCAGCATGGTGATGGCAAGGAATATTTAGAGAAAATCGTCCAAGTGCCGTTTGAGATTCCAGCGCCGAATATTGATGATATCCATGAAGCGCTTTTTTCAAAGTTAAATGGGATTCTCGGCGATATTCCGGAAGAGGATTGGGACAAGGAGACATGGGGTGAATTGTTCCAGCAGGGAATCAAAAACTACATTAGATCGATACGAGATGTGATTCGGTACACGAATGTATTCTCGCTCAAATATGAGCTTTTGAAGAATGAGACAAGTGCTGCTGATTTGCTGGGGCTTACATGTCTGCAAGTATTCGAGCCGACAGTTTACTCAAAACTGCCGAGTTATAAGGATATACTATGCGGGGAGAGGCGCAGCTTCTCACATGAGCGCCAAAAAGAGGCGGAAGAGAAAGTCGAACGTGCGATTAACAGAATAGCTCCGGATGACGGAAGCGTTACAGATTTAGAAGCAGCAAAGAATATACTTGGCACTCTATTTCCGGGAATTAAAACGAATATGAGGTGGCCGTATGGCGTTGGGAGAGGATACTCCCATAGAGATTCCATTATAAGAAATAGTATTGCTGCTCCAGAATGCTTCGACAGGTACTTTGCATTGACGCTTGAGAATGGAGCAATTCCCACTGCTACAGTTAGACGTATGGTTTTTGAATCGAGCGAAAGTGAGCTTGCAGAAGAAACTATGCAAATCTATCATGAGGGGAAAATCGTGCGCCTTCTTGAAGCGATAGCGGTGTACGCAGGGGACGGAGGCAGACGAAGCATTGACGCGGAAAGGGCATCTATAATTATCAAAGTTCTTTCTTGCAATTGGAGCTCCTTTGAGGTTGAGGATGAGGCTTTTTTGCAGTTCCGTTTGCATGGAGGCTTTTGTATTGTGTTGATCCGTTATTAAAAAGGATGGATTCGGAAGCAAGAGCTTCTCTGATGTGCTCAATTTTTGAAAACGAAAAGGTCCAGGTATCGACAGTGGCTTTGTTGCTGCAAGATTTCGAAAACCAACTTGGCCGATGTGCAGAAAATGCCAGAGAGTCTGCTGATGCAGTATTGCCCCTTGATGCGGACCTAAAGCTGGAAGCAATCTTTAAGGAGCGCGCGGTGAAGGCAATTGATTCAAAAGTGGTATTGAGGCAATATCACGGGCTGAGATTTTTGTGGCTGCTTGGACAGATTGATCCAGAGACCGCTGCGGATAAAAAGAAATCAATGGTTACAGATGATGTTTCCCTTGTGAAGATTATAGATGAATGTACTTCTCGTGGAAGTGTAGCGGTGAGAATAGTTGCGAAAACGAGAACGGTGGATCGGGATAGACTTAGTGAGTTTGTTGATCTCGGTGAGGCGTACCAGCGAGTCAAGAAGTTTGCAACAGAAAATCAATTCTTTGATCTTCCTCGGGATGAGCAGATGAGCGCTGTAGCATTTATCCTCATTGTGGAAAGAGGACCTGTTGAGTCGTCATTGAAGGACTGCATAGCAGAGGACGCCATCATGAAGGCCTTAGATCAGATGGGGAGCAAAATAGAGACAGATGATACCAAACGAGACTAAAAGTAAGGCGGCATAGTAACAACGATAGAAGCGTGTAGTGAGAACACCCGAGCCCATTTGACAAACGGGCTCGGGTGTTCTCGTTACCAAAATCAAAAAGGAGGACTTCAAATGAATCCCAACGCAGATTATCTTGGCATCGTCACCCTGCTCCGCGGTCTGCGGGAGCGCGGGCTTGTCAGCGGCAGCGAAGCAAAAAAGATCGCCGCGCGTCTGATGGTACAGCTTGGCGCGGACATCATTATTTCTCTCTGATTTCTCGCTTTTGGGTATAGCTATTCCGGATGCTTCATGGTATTGTGTGTTGCTGAAAAAGGAGGTGTCAGCGCAATGAACGACAGCGAGAAAACCACAGGCTCTCTCGCCTGAAGCCAAAGCCGCAGATCATCACCATCCCTGCCACCGGGCAGGATCTCACGCGCCCCCTCCGGGTGGCGGCATACGCCCGCGTCAGCTCGGACTCCAACGATCAGCTCCACTCCTATGCAGCCCAAACCGCTTACTTTGCAAAGCTCATCAACAGCAATCCAAACTGGATATTTGCAGACATCTATGCCGATCAGGGTATCACCGGCACATCCGTCGAAAAGCGGGATGACTTCCTGCGGATGATGGAAGATTGCCGCAGCGGCCGCATTGACCGTATTCTTGTCAAATCCACCTCTCGCTTCGCACGCAACACCAAAGAAAGTCTGGAGGCCGTGCGAGAACTGAAGTCTCTCGGTGTCAGCGTCTACTTCGAGGAGCAGAACATCGATACCGCACAAGCCACCGGCGAAGCCTCACCGCAGTATTCTCGGCGCTGGCGCAAAAAGAGAGTGAAGCCATCTCAGAGCGGATGCGTCACAGCTATCAGATGCGGATGCAGCGCGGTGTCTTCTCTACCCGCTGCGCCCCCTACGGCTACCGGCTGGTCGATAACCAACTGGAGGTCATCGAGGACGAGGCCGTTGTCATCCGGCAGATCTTTGACCGCTACCTCTCCGGCGTCAGCATGGAGGATATCGCAAAGGAGATCACGGCGTGGGGTATCCCTACCAAGCAAAATACCCCCTTCTGGCAGGTTCGCAGTATCCAGTACATTCTGCGCAATGAAAAATACATCGGAAACTCACTGGTACAAAAGACCTATGCCACAGCCACTCTCCCCCACCGGAAGAAGGAGAATAAGGGCGAGGAGGATCAATACCTTATTGAAGAAACCCATCCGCCTATTGTCAGTCAGGAGGTGTTCGACAAGGTCCAGCAGCTCTTATCCCGAAAAAGCGCTTTCATTCCGCCTCGAGCCAGTGCTCCCCACCCGTTCTCCTGCAAGATCGTGTGCGGACACTGCGGAGCGATCTGCAAGCGAAAGGTATGCCGCGGCACCGCCTATTGGGTATGTCAGACGCATGAAAAAAGTGGCGAAAGCTGTCTCACCATGCAAACGCCCGAATCGGAGATCACAGAAGCTTCCTCCGTGTATACTTCCGTCTCAAGCGGTACGGGGAGGAAGTTCTCACACAACTCATCCAAGCTCTCCAGACTGCCAAGACCGGAAGACTTCTCTGGAGTGAGGATATCATTTCACTCAACAATCGAATCGCAGATATTGCAAGTCAGGAACGATTGCTGGCCCAGCTCAAGCAGCAGGCCATCGTCGATCCTGACATTTTTATATCCCGCAGCAACCAACTGGCTGAACAGCGCCGCGAGGCAAAGCTGAAGAAATCCCACATTCTGCGCGCCGAGACGATCAGACGATCCAGCGCACGCAGGAACTTCTGGACATTCTGGAAGAAGGGCCGGATTTGCTGATGACCTTTGACGGGGCGCTGTTCAGCGAGTTGGTTGAGAAAATCACCATTCAGAATAACAGCACAGCAATCTTCCGGCTCATCAACGGGCTGGAACTTCCCGAACACTTTGAAAGGAGAAAATAACGACATGGCATCCAAACGAAAAATGGTCTCCGGCTACCGCATGGAGTTTGGGGATATCGTCCCCTCCCCCAATGAGGCGGAAACGGTGCAGTACATCTATGCAACGTACCTCACTGGCGCATCCTTCCAGCATCTTGCAAAGGAACTTGATAAAAGGGATGTTCCTTACGACGCAGGCAAACACTGGAACGTAAATATGGTGGCTCGAATTTTGGAGGACAGCCGCTATATCGGAACGGAGGTCTACCCCGCACTCATATCTGCGGAGCAGCTTCAGGCAGTACAGGAGCGTCGAAAGCAGAAACGCTCTATTCCCTCTCGAACCCCTGCGCAGGCTGAGCTTTACAGGCTGTGCGGCGCACAGTCCCCGACAGCGTTGCGCGAAAAGTCCTCAAGATATTGAATCAGGTGGTAGGCGATCCGCAGCTCATCAAGATAGAGGCATTCGGTGTTCCCAGCACAGAAGATATTCGTCGGCTCCGACTGGAGCTGGACAGGCTTCTGCATACGCCGCCCGTGGATGAAGAAGTCGCACGGCAGAAAGCGATGGAGCTTGCGGTCTTGACCCTTATAAGTGTCCAGATGGAGGAATATGAAGCCCACCGCCTCCGCAGCATCTTCGGGCGAAGGTCAAAGATGGTCGAACTGGACGCAGAACTGTTGCGGCAGGGAGTTCAGAGCGTCGAATGTCAGGACGACAATGTGCGCGTTCATCTGAAAAATGGTCAATGCCTAGAAGCATAGACCATTCCTAAGATTTGCGAAAGGAGTGTGACCGCTCATGGCAGAGCCTCGTCCGAAAAGAAAAATCATTATCATTCCAGCTAAAAAGGAATCCCCGCAGGAACAGGCAAAGAAACGAAATCTGCGCGTCGCCGCTTACTGCCGCGTATCCACCGGTGATGAAGAGCAGCTGACCAGCTATGAGAACCAGAAAGCGTTCTACACCGAGAAGATCATGAAGAATCCTGATTGGACGATGGTGGACATCTTCGCAGATGAGGGCATCACAGGAACCTCCACCTGCCGGCGCAAGCAGTTCCTTCGCATGATCCGCCAATGCCGGCAGGGCAAGATCGATATGATCCTCGCCAAGTCTATCTCCCGCTTCGCCAGAAATACGCTGGACACCATCAGCTATACCCGTGAGCTGCGAAGTCTCGGCATCGCGTGATCTTCGAGGAGCAGAACATCAACTCCATTTATCCGGAAAGTGAGTTCCTCATTGCGCTCCACGCCGCCTTCGCCCAATCCGAAAGTGAATCCATCTCCGCTAATGTCCGCTGGGGCAAGCGTCAGTCCATCAAGGACGCAAGGTCACATTCCAGTACAAGACCATGCTGGGCTACGAAAAAGGGCCGGATGGCGCCCCCGTGGTCATCCCCGAAGAAGCCGAAATCATTTGCCGAATCTTTGAATGGTACCTTGCCGGAAGAAGTGTCCAAAACATTCGACAGGCGCTGGAGGCCAGTGGTGTCCGCAACGCTGCCGGAACAACGGAATGGACTACCAGCAACCTGCGCTCCATCCTCACCAACGAAAAATACTGTGGGGACGCCCTGCTTCAGAAAACCTTCATCAAGGATTGTATCAGCAAAAAAGCAATATTGAATACAGGCAGCTTCCCAAAGTCCTCATCCAGGACAACCATGAAGCTATCGTCAGCCGCGAGATGTTCGATGCTGTGCAGCTTGAAATTGCGCGGCGCCGTGCACAGGATGGACGCACAAGGAAAAGTGCTCCCACCGGACGCGGCAAATTCAGCGGCAAGTACGCGCTCAGCGGACTGCTATTCTGCGCGGAATGCGGCACAGCCTACCGACGCGTCGTATGGACACAGCACGGCGAAAAGCGCGCGGTATGGCGCTGCACGAGCCGCCTGGACTATGGAAAGAGATACTGCTGCATTCTCCGACGCTAGACGAGGGGCCTCTCCAACAGGCCATACTGAGCGCCGTCAATTCTGCCATGTCCGATCACGGCACTCTGACCGCGCAGCTTATTGACACAATGGAGCAGGAGCTTGCCCCTATCCCCCGGCGAGGAGCATGAGTCTCGGAGATATTGACCGAGCCATGGAAGGCTTGGGACAGCAGTTCAACGATCTCTTGCGAGAAGCCGCCGATGCGAATAACGCTGACAGCTACACTGCACAGTTCCAATCCATCTCCACGGCAATGGCAGAGTTCAAGCGCCGCAAAGCAAGATTCTGCAAATTCGTCAGGAACAGGAGCAGACAAACCGCCGTGTGCAGGCGGTCGCGTCGGTGCTGAAAACTTCGTCAAGTGAGCTTACGGAATGGGATGATAATGTGGTCTATCAGCTCTTGGAGAAAGTCACCGTCCTGTCCCGAGAGCGCATTCGTGTGATCCTGCGGGATGGGCTGGAAATCGAGCAGGCTGTGGAACAGCCGAAAAGGAGGAAATTCACATGATTTATGCGACTGGCGATTGTCACGGAAACTTCCGGCGCTTCCAGCCGGAATACTTCCCGGAGCAAGCTGGGATGACGAAGAACGATATGGTCATCATCGCCGGCGACTTCGGCGGCGTGTGGTTTGGCGACAGCCGCGACGATGAAACGCTGGACTGGCTGGAACGCCTGCCTTTCACACTTGCCTTCGTCTGCGGCAACCATGAAAACTATGACGCGCTGGAACGATACCCTGTTGCCGAGTGGCACGGCGGCAAGGTACACCGCGTTCGCCCTCATGTGCTGCACCTGATGCGCGGTCAGATCTTCGAGCTGGAGAGTTACCGCTTCTTCACCATGGGCGGCGCAAAAAGCCATGACACCAATCATCGGATCAACCACATCTCATGGTGGCGGCAGGAACTTCCCTCTGATGAGGAATACAGCGAAGCCTTGCAAAATCTGGAGAGATACAACTGGCAGGTGGACTACATCATCACCACTGCGCTCCCACCAGCATCGCCCTCGCGGGGAGCCGACACAACGAGGCAGATCGGCTCACGGACTTCCTGCAGGAGGTGCGGGAAAGAGCAACATATCACTACTGGCTGTTCGGCCACTACCACGACAACCGAGCCATTGATGAAAAACACATCCTGCTGTGGGAGCAGATCGTGCGGGTCATATGAAACAAGTCAAAGCAGAGAAAAGCACGGTGACATCGCCGTGCTTTTTCTGCTTTGAGCGTTGATCAGGCGCACCGCGCCGGAAAGGAGAAAGCCCATGAATATCCGCAAGCCCGCAGACTACAGCAACCTGTTTTCTGAATTGGACAAGCTTATGACAGCACAGCCTTCACAGATGGAATTGTACTGCGAGATCGGCCGAGTGGTCAGCGGCAGGAGCGAAAAAGGAGCGGCTGTCGCGGCGTCGGAATACCTTCAAGCGGCCTATCCCACAGCCGAGGGCTTCTCTCCCCGCAATCTGCGCCGTATGCGGCGTTTTACGTGGCCTATGAAGAATCCCCTGAAATCACACGGCTGGCGATGAACCTCGGCTGGACGCAGAATGTGGCGATTTTAGAGCGGTGCAGCAGCAACGAGGAACGGGCGTGGTACATCCGAGCTGTGCTGCGCTTCGGCTGGAAGAAAGCAAAACTGCTGGAAGCCATAGAATCTCAGACGTGGCTATATTCTTCTCTCGACGAACAGATGATTTCCTGCTATACTGGTGAAAAAGAAATAACGCAGGAGAGCGAATGGAATGAAAAAGATACTCTTTGTGTGTCATGGAAATATCTGCCGCAGCCCCATGGCCGAGTTTGTGATGAAGGACTTGGTGAAGAAAGCGGGGCTGGCGTCACAATTCTATATCGAGTCTGCAGCAACCAGCCGGGAGGAGATCAGCAATCCGGTCTATCCCCCGGCGCGGCGCAAGCTGGCGGAGCACGGGATCTCCTGCGACGGTCACGCGGCGCGGCAACTCACCAACCAGGACTACGACAAGTACGACCTGCTGATCGGCATGGACAGCGCGAACCTGCGGAATATGCACCGTATCTGCGGCGGCGATTTTGCCGGCAAGCTACACCTCCTGATGGACTACACCGACCACCCCCGCGATGTAGCCGACCCGTGGTACACCGACGATTTCGAGACTACATGGCAGGATGTGCTGGCAGGCTGCCAGGGACTTTTGAAAGAATCCATGAGAGAATGAGGTGATTCGATTGGCACAAAATGATAAGATTCAACTGTTCGAGGACAAGCGCATCCGCACCGCGTGGGATGAGGAAAAGGAAGAATGGTACTTCTCCATTGTCGATGTGGTAGCTGTGCTGACTGACAGTCCAAATCCTCAAACCTACTGGCGCGTACTTAAAAAGCGTTTAAAGGACGAGGGAAATGAAACCGTTACAAGTTGTAACGCTTTGAAAATGACCGCTGCAGACGGCAAGCGCCGTTTGACTGATGTGGCTGACACCGAGCAGCTTCTCCGCATCATCCAGTCTATTCCTTCGCCGAAAGCAGAGCCGTTCAAGCTATGGTTGGCACAGGTTGGCCGGGAGCGTATCGAAGAAACTATCGACCCTGAGTTGACCATTGACCGTGCTCTGGAAACTTACCTCAAGAAAGGTTACACCCGCGAATGGATCAACCAACGGCTGCAGGCCATTCAAGTCCGCAAGGAGCTGACGGATGAGTGGGATGCCCGTGGTGTACAAAAAGGCGTGGAGTACGCTATCCTCACGGACGAGATTTCGCGCGCATGGTCGGGGATGTCTACCCGCCAGTACAAAAACCTGAAAGGATTGAAAAAGGAGAACCTTCGTGATAACATGACCACGCTGGAGCTGGTGCTGAATATGTTGGCAGAAGCCACCACCACACAGTTTTCAAAGGATCGAAAGCCCACGACCTTCCAAGAGAATCTGGAAGTTGCCAAAGCCGGTGGACAGGTCGCTGGGCGAACGAGGAAAGACATTGAGTCACAGTCCAATACACCGGTCATCTCCCCAAAGAATGCAGTACAACTCAATCAAGTAATAACTGATTTGCTGGAGGATACGACTTCGGATATACCTAAAAAAATGGATGATAAGTAAACTTGGCCGTTCTTTGCAGCACATAGATATTTTCAAATGGCAAAAGTAAAAATATCCGAATTGAAGCCGCCTGACAAAATGTGTTGATGAAAGATGCAGCACAGAAAACACCGCACGAAAGTGCGGTGTTTTCACATATTTATCATCTTTTTCGCCGCAAAAAGTTTTAAAAACAGTTTTTTTAAAAAGCAGTTTTCCCCGCGACAGGCGACATTTTCGAGATGCAGCCGGTTGATTTTATGAACTGATGCGACTCGAACGCCGAAGCATGGGTGCTTCACTCTTGCTGCTACCTGGCGCATCTCACTTCTCTCTCACATTTGGGCAAAGAAAAACCAGAGGAAGCGAATGCACGCCTCTGGCGTGCGTCCGCTTCCTCTGGCACCGTGGCCCCGCTGGGCTGCGTGGTCTTATTATTCGTCTGCCAACATTGCGCTCCCTTGGCATTGTTCGTCGCTTTGGCAGGGTATCAGTCCCTTTCACCAACGAACAATGCCGTATTCAGGAAAGAAAGGTGGAGAATCGCAAGAGTCCCTATCTTGAAGTGATCAGCAGCTTACAATGACACTTTATAAATTCAGGGAATATTTAAAAATCAATTCAGCGCTGGATGCGGCCGGAACCATCGCCGTCGGCCAACTTTTCCACCTCGGCCGCTGTAACCATGTTATAATCGCCCTCGACGGTATGCTTGAGCGCGGAGGCCGCCACGGCAAATTCCACAGCCCGCTGATTGCCCTTACCGGCGAGCAGTGCGTAAATCAGACCGCCGCCGAAGCTGTCGCCGCCACCCACGCGGTCAACGATATGCAAGTCATATTTTTTGGAGAAATGGTATTCATCGCCGACAGCGTCAAACAGCATGGCGCTCCAACCGTTGTCGGACGCCGAGCGGGACTCGCGCAGCGTGATAGCGACCTTTTCAAAGCCAAACCGATCAGCAAGCTGTCTTGCAACGGACTTGTAGCCCTCGCGGTTGATCTCGCCGGCATAGATATCGGTCGCCTCCGCCTCAATGCCGAACACATCCTTGGCATCCTTCTCGTTGGAAATGCATACGTCCACGTACTGACACAGATCAGTCATGGCCTCCCGTGCCTGCTGACGGCTCCACAGCTTGCCGCGGTAGTTGAGATCGCAGCTAATCCTGACCCCATGTGCCTTCGCCGACTTGCAGGCGTCACGGCAGGCATCCACCATGTTGGGGCCGAGCGCAGGCGTGATGCCGGTAAAGTGGAACCAGTCCGCGCCTTTAAAAATCACATCCCAGTCGAAGTCGGAGGGAGTGGACTCCTGAATGGCAGAATGCGCCCGGTCATAAATGCAAACGGAACCGCGCTGAGACGCGCCTTTCTCATTATAGGAGATACCGATACGGTCGCCTCCACGCACGATCATAGAGGTATCCACGCTGTAGCGGCGCAGAGAGTTGACCGCAGCCTGTCCGATGGCATGCGCGGGCAGTTTGGTGACGTAGACGGCGTCAAGGCCGTAGTTAGTCAGCGAAACAGCTACGTTAGCTTCCCCGCCACCGAAAGAAAACTCCAAGTGGTCCGCCTGAACAAAGCGCTCGTAATTGTATGGCTGGAGACGAACCATTCAACCGCGCAATATCTGACCGCCATACAGCGTTCCACCTTGATAAAAGGGGGCCTGAGGAAATCTTCCTCAGGCCCCAAAACAGGCGCTTACAGCTTATCCTCACGCATAAAATGAGCATTGGTCCCATCAATGGAGAAGAACTCATCTGCTGCACGCCGACCGATGTCATCTGGGTACTTAGATATCTCATTTAAGTACTCTTTTTCATCTACATAGGTAAACGCGCCGTCTCGCATTATGACCTTGCCGTCCACTGCAACCAGCGAAACCTCGGATCCCCTGGCACTGTAAACCAGATTAGGTACATGTTGCGCATTGGGTAGGTGTACACCGGCAACATGGAGGGACAACTGAGATCAATAGCAATATAGTCCGCGCATTTTCCAGGCTCAAGAGAGCCTACGGTATCGCCCAAGCCAATCGCTTGGGCACCCTCAATGGTGGCCATACGCAGGGCTTTCCAGGCGGGCATAACTTCCGGATTCTGATACTTGATCTTGTTGAAGAGGCAAACATTTTTCATCTCATTGATGATGTTATGGCAGTTGTTGCCCGGAGCCTGATCGGAACCCAAGGCCACCACACCGCCCGCCTGCTGGAAAACAACACTTGGGCAGACAATGCCATCAATGATGCCGATCGAACCCGGATTAACGATCATTGAGGCACCTCGTTTGGCAATAAGGGCAGCTTCCTCATCTGTGCAGTCAGTAAGATGGACTGCAATAAGAGATTCATCCAGATAGCCCAACTCATCCAGAAAAGCTGTAGGACGCTTGCCATAGCGCTGGACGATCTGATAGGTCTCTCGATCTCCTTGCTGCACATGCATATGGATTTTGGTACCCCGCTCCTTGACCGCCTTTTGGATACGCAACAGCATCTCCGGGCTGACAAAGTCAGCGCCTTGCGGGCCAAACAGGATCTTAATCCGTCCCCCTGCCTTGTTGTTCCATTTATTATACAGATCAATGTTTCGATTCAGGCTCTCCTCTCCCATGGCATCATCAAACTCATAGAGTTCGCCCGGTTGATAAACCCGTCGTTTAGCCGCTCGAATCGTCTGTGCAATATTCCCTCGGGCGCCCACCTTATCGATGAAAGCACACACATTTTCCATTTTGGATCATAGTCGCCCAGTGTGGTAGTGCCTGCCCGGACGGCCTCCAGAATGGCCACTCGGCTGCCCGCATCCCGTTCCTCGTCATTAACCGCGTTGTCAAAGGGCTGGAGGCCGAACATCATCCAACTGTTGGTGTCTTGGGCCAATCCGCGCATAATATTGCACGCAGTATGCATGTGGCCGTCGATAAAACCAGGCAGCACCATATGATGATCCAAGGTGATCATTTCCTCAGCTGTATATTCCGCTAAAATCTCAGCCCGGTTGCCCACCTTCAAGATTTTGCCTCCGTCTACAGCCATAGCGGCATCACTATGATAGCCCACGCCGGCTCCCTCCATCGTATAGAAATGCGGGGCCACCACAATGGTATCAATCTTTTTCATAAATGTCTCCTATTCCAACGGCAAAGCAGTTAGTGTACCTTCTCAGGGTAACGCCGTTTGGTAAGCTGAGTCAGAGTGAACAGGCTCACTGTCAGAATAGCAGCAGTAACCGCAATACTCAAGACATACTGTCCGGTCAGTCCGCCAAAAAGGAATCCCACGAAAGCCGAAATACCAACCGTAATTCCGTAGGGGATCTGCGTCATAACATGGACGATATGGTTGCAGGAAGCACCGGTAGAAGAGAGAACAGTCGTATCGGAGATAGGGGAGCACTGGTCGCCGAACAGGCCACCGCCAATCACGCGCCAACAACAAACGGAATGGAAATATCAAAGGCGACGGCCATCGGGAAAGCAATGGGCATCATAATAGACCACACGCCCCAAGAGGAACCGGTCGAGAACGAAATGAGTGCGCCAAACAGGAATACCAAAGCCGGAACCATGCCGGGAGTCAGGTAATGCTCCACAATATGGATCAGAAACTCGCTGGTCCCCATACCTTTGACGATAGAGCCAAGGACCATGCGCACACCAGAATAAAGGGAACCGAGATCAGTTCGGCCATACCGTTGACAAAGGTATCGAACGCCTTGGTCACGCTGAAGAGCTTGGTGCTTACACCCATGATGCCCGCACCCAGCGCGCCACCCATAAAGGCGATGCAAATAGCAAGTGTAATGTTGGCACTGCGGAAGCATCCCACCAACCCGTTGTTAACCAGATCGCCGGACCAGAAAATGGTGGCAAAGAGAGAACCAAACAGGCAAACAATAGGATAATAAAGTTCCACATCGTAAGCTTATAGTCTGCGGGCAGTTCATTTTTCACCTCTGGAACCAAGGGCTGAACCCCGTCGTCCAGCAGCTTTCCGGTCTCTCTGGCCCGCTTTTCTTCCTTGTACATAGGGCCAAAGTTCAAGCCGAAAGCAGCAACGATCAAAACAGAAACCATGGCAAATACGCCATACAGATTGAACGGAAGCATATTCAACCAGATGCCCCATTCGTTGCCCTCAACGCCGCTTGCCAACAGCTCTGCGGCAATCAGTCCCGTGATAAAGACCATAGCTGCTAATGGGAGAAAGCGCAGCTAAATTGCATCCCATGGAATCCAGGATATAAGCCAATTTTGCTCGAGAGATGCGCACCATGTCAGTAACGGGCCGCATGATAGTACCAAGCATGAGGCAGGGCTCCGTATAGCTGAAAATGAAGGCGCTCAGGCAAGTAACGATCTGCCCTTCTTAGCAGTATTGATAACCTTTGTCACCTTGGTAGCAAAGGCCTCTGCAGCACCAGTGGTACGGAGCATGGCGATCATACCGCCAGAGAGTGTAACCAAAATAATCAAAGATGCATTTCCGCTGAGAGAGGGGATCATATAGTCCGAGATAATTTTGACAAAACCAACCAAAGGGTTAAAGCCGTTCATCATTGTGGACCCCAACCAAACCGCGATGAATAAAGAGAAAATCGTCTGTTTGGTCCACAGGGCCAATCCGATTGCCACGATGGGGGGAATGAGACACAACACTCCATATGTAGTATCCATATAACAAGCCTCCTGTTATAAATTATCTATGGTTTTTTTTCATGGAATCTCTGCTTCCGCAACTACAGGCCCTATCCGAATCTGCAAATCACACCTCCTCACTTTCTCGGTCCAGGGATGCGCAAAACGTAAGTCTTGCAAAATCAAGACACGGCATATCAGCTTTGAACGAGACTGATCATACTATATACCGTATATTTTCATGAACAGACCAAACGTTTTGCACACTCCGGTTTCCAGCCTCCCACCGCTCCCAACATCTTCGGTTTTGGCAGCGCGAGTAACTACGGATCACACTTGGTTAATTTCGGTTTTCGTAACCGGATGCGTACATATTTGCAGGGATGAATTTTCCCTGGCCGTAGCGGCCCACAAACTTGGCGTTCTCCACTACAACCTGGCCTCGCAGCAGAACCGTCTCCACCCGACCAGACTGACGACGGCCCTCATAGAGGTTGTAGTCCACGCCGTTAGGGTTATCTGCCAGATGAACTGTCCCCTCATAATTGGGATCGAAAATGACAACATCTGCGTCAGAACCTACCGCCAGCGTTCCCTTTCTCGGATAGATACCGTTGATTTTTGCCGGCTGAGTGGCAATAACATCTACAAATTTCTGGCGGGTCAGCTTTCCCGTGCATACACCTTCGGTCCACACCATATGCAGTCGATCGCCGGCACCGGGGGAACCGTTTGGAATCTGAGTAAAATCATTTCTGCCGGCCTGCTTGAGCTCTGCCACATCTATACCGCAGTGGTCGGATGAGACCGCCGTCAGCAGTCCGTCGGATAATGCCTGCCAAAGAGCCTCGCAGTCCTCACGATCGCAAAGCGGGGGAGCAAACGAACTTAGCCGCTTCATTGAAATCCGGATTATCCAGAACTTCCTTAGTGGTGGTCAGATAGTGAGTGCAAGTCTCGCCGGAAACCGCTGGCCAGTTCCTTGGCCTTTGTAATTCGGCAATGGCCTCCCGACAGGTCATACTGAGCAATATAAAGAG
>ENA-OQIO01000930-OQIO01000930.1-human-gut-metagenome-genome-assembly--contig:-NODE-930-length-15120-cov-5.638698_pt1 | contig 15120 bp, 13 predicted proteins | sample MGYA00242573_ERZ504737 | MGnify/ENA primary metagenome ERZ504737 (study PRJEB26092, sample SAMD00036203) | human gut metagenome | host: Homo sapiens | study: EMG produced TPA metagenomics assembly of...
CTACGCCCTGCGCCCCCAAAAACGCCGCAAGAGTCCGGGGCAAAGCCGGGCCTGGAAATTTGAAAAGACCTCCCGGCACAGGAGCCGGTAAAAAAATCCCCTTCCGCGCGGCAGGACCATGCGGAAGGGGATTTTTGTGCAGATGCGTTACAGCGTCTTGCAGAATTCTTTCAGATAAGCGCGGAAGGCCTCGCCGATCTCCGGGTGCTGGAGCGACAGCTCCACCTGTGCCTCTGCGATCTTGAGCTTGTTGCCCATGTCGTAGTGCTTGCCGGTGAACTCGACTGCGGTCATGCCGCCATAATTGCGGGCGAACTCGGCCATGGCGTCGGCCTTCGCCATCCCGCCGTCGACCACGGCCGACGCCGCGGCGACCCTCTGCTCGAATGTGTACCTGGATTGTTTCCCGCCCATGGACAGCAGCGCCTCGCTTCCGAACGCCCGGTATACCCACTGCCATTCTCTCACGGTCTCGCGGGGGACGGACAGGGCCTCGGCCGCCGGCTTGCAGCCGACGCCGGCGTCGAAGAGCTCGACGGCCCGCCTCCTGGACTCCAGGTCGTGCTTCACCCTGAGGTCTATACTCATGGAAAACCTCCCATTTCCCAATGTCCAAGAAATGGGAGGCAGTTCACAACAAGCGACCGGGCTATTTCACTTATTAAATCAGACTAAAGAAGAGGGCCCCATGAGGGCCCTCTTGCTAGTTCTTAGTCGACGAGACGCCGTCGTAGTCGGCTCGCTCCACCCTCATGTATACGCAGGTGTCGCGTGTCGGCGTGACCTTCGTCATCTGGGAATCGGAATCCTGTGAGGCAAGCCATGCTGCGGCGCGAAAGCCCGCCCAGCTTCCGTCCTCCATGCGGCGTACACCCTACCCATGGGCTTTGCGAGTGTGACCGACTCACCGAGATAAAGCGCCTTGTGGGCGGGTCCGTCATCGCCGATAGCGGGAAGGCCGATGCCGTCAAGGGCATGCCTTTCGTCGGACAGCCCGAAATCCGGCAGGGACCATGATTTGGCAAGCGGGGCGGTCGATTCGGGCGAAGTCCTGAGCACAAGCTCCGTGGTGTCCACGGAGTCATCGGTCAAGGCACACCTGAGAGTCAGGCGGTTGCGGGAGTAGAGATGGAGCTCGTCGCCCGCCGACAGCTCGGAGCCGCCATAGGGGGAGGTCAGGCCTTTGTCCGTGAACCAGCCCGTGAACCCTGTGCTCGGGTCCTCATCGAAATGGTCGTTGAGGTTGCAATGGGTTTTAATAGCGGCAGACGTGGCGTCGTCGCTTGCCGTATGGGGTCCGGCCTGAGCCGTCTCGGTGAACACAACGGACTCATCGTCGATGCCGTCGGCATGGTAGACGACCTTGATGCCGCCGACATGAACGGGTCCGGCAGATACCGAGCCGTGGAGACGGTGGACGAGCGGCGAATCGAAGTCGATACCGCTTCGCAATTCCGTGGGGAACACCTGCTGGACCACACAGGAAAGATAGCGTCCCGAAAGCGAATCGAGCTCCAGCTCCGTTAGGCTGAGCTCCCTCGAGCCTTTCGAGAACTCGCGCAGTACCGTCGCGCCCTTCGGTTTCGGAATCAGATCGACTTGGACGCAGCGCAGCTCGTTGACGCCCCTTAGATCGCCAAAGCCGTTAACACTCGTGAAATCAAGATCGTGCCCGGAGACATATCCCCCGGTCCATGACAAATTTGAGTTGAATGCCCTGACCTCAAGGTCGAAATGTTGGGATACCTCGCCGGTAAGCCATACCTTGATGGCGCTCCAGCGCAAGGACTTGCCGCCCTCGCCGATTCGGGCGCCATCTGCGGCGGCATCGCTCCATTCGCCGCCCTTTGCAAGCATGCTGTAGCAGATTGAGCCTTGCCAGGGGGAGCCGTCCAGACGAAGCGATATCGCCTCTATGCACATTTTGGCCGACATATTCATGCCCACATGCCGATAGGCGGGACAGTCGGGCATATCACCGAAGTTCGAAAGATGGCAAGATCCGATGATGGACGCGCCGGAGCAGTCAAGCGGAACGTCATCTGTGTCGGCACAATACCAGCGGTACATAAAGTCGGATACGGCAGTTCCGCCATTGTTACCCTTGACGTCCGACCAGTTATGGCACGGCGTACATGAGAGGAGCGGATCCGAACACGTCACCGTCTGGTCGGCCCCGATCTCCTTTGACCCGTCATTCAGGCTCAGCGAACCTGTGAACGGGACCTCCTCGACGACCCAGGCCGAGGCTCGGTCTCCCGCCACGCCTCCCTTGTAGCCATTATGGAAGAGGTTCAATTTAAATGGCCTTGTTTGTGTTGCGTTCGGCCTGTTCACGCACAGCCCCGATGCGTCGCTGATAATCGCGACCGCGCCATCTTCGAATAGGGGCGTTCCTTCGGAAAACGCCTTTGTAACCCACCAGGCGCTCGCCCTCGAAGCGACTCCGGCCCTATGGATCTCGAACGGTTGTTTGTTCGCGACGTGGTTGAATTCCTTTCCGTCCCAAGGGCCTCCCCCTAGGGCATTGACGGCACAGGACGCGTCGGCCACATGGGCCGGTCGGAACGTCGTGAGAAACCCGGGGACGGGTCCCCAGTCATCGGAATAGGAATCGTCGCGAACTTTCGAGAACTCGGTCAAGAAGAGCTGATTGTAATTGCCTTTGAATATCTGCTGGAATAGGTCCGTGCAATCTTTAATCGAGGCATTTCCGACATCCCAGTTCAGGGAGTCGTCGTCTGCCGCATGGACGCGACAGACGATGCCCTGGATATCCTCGCTGGTTAGGTACGTTTGCTCCACGGTAGAGGTCAGCCAGCCGGTTTGAGAGTGCAGGGCGTCGACCGTCTCGTCATGCGAAACCCCCTCGACGTAGATATTGAAGATGTTGAGGTCCGCGCACCATCTATGGGACACGTCCTTCGAGGTGCGCCTGTACCATTTCCCCGTGTCATGGTATTGATAGTGCTTCCAGCCGGTATCGTGCCGACCGGTGCCGACCCCAAGTTCCTCATTGGTCAAATTGCCATCAAAGGTGACTATGTTATTTTCCTGCTCGTCCTCCTTGATTGCCCCGAGGTTATCATGGTCCGCCGCAAACCATATGCGTTTTCCGTTGGGGTTGTAGTTAGTGTCTCCGCAGGCAGTCAGCGGATAAAAGGAGAGGTGGAACCATAGCTCGTTCTCATAGTCGCACTCGACCTGTAAATTCAGGGCGTATCGCAGGATCTGGACGTAGGCATAGCGGAAGGCATACCATTCGGTCCAGTCATTCGCCCAGCCCATGCACTGATTTGTTGGATTCGACCTTCCTCTGCAGCAGTTGATCTTTCCGTTGATCATCCGTACATATCCCAGGCTCCCTGGTTGATACGGGCGTTCTGGCCCCAGTAGTCCCATCCGAGCGCGTCATCTGCGCCTAACAAGCCAAGCCCGGCCGCAACTGCCAGGGCGGCGAACAGGCCCCGCCTGCTAACCGGGGTTTCAATTAAAGACTTGTCGGCCGGTTTCTCACTATTGTTTTTGTCAGACCTCATCTACGCGCACCTCCTACAAGGGACGTGCGCGGACTCGGGACGGAGGCCGCACCCCCGTCCCGGATGATATTTATCTCTTTGCGCTGGCGACGCCGTCCGAATCGGCGTAGCGCCACCTGATATATAGCGTGGTGTCCCGGACCATCTTGATGTTTCGCAGGGACGACCCCCCCCCGCCCTATCGGTCAGGTAGGCGTCGCACACGATATGCCTCCAGGTGCCGTCTTCCATCTTGCGGTAGGCGTCAGCAGGTGCCGTGAGCGAGATGCGCTCGCCGTAGTATACGGCCATGTGACCGGCGCCGTTATCGCCGATGGCGGGAAGTTCGATCCCATCGAGGCTATGTGATTCGGCCAAACCGGTGAAGTCGGGCAGCTCGAGCGCGCCCTGCACGGTTGCGGCATCGTCCTTGGGCTCGGATACGTAGACGGCGTCCTCCTCCGGCTCAAGGGAACCCTTGGCATACTCGATATGCAGGGTGCAGCGGTTGCGCGCATAGAGATGCAGCTCGTCGCCCGCCGACAGCTCGGATCCTCCGTAGGGAGCGGTCAGTTCCCTATCCGTGAACCAGCCCGTAAGGCCCATGCCGGGATCCTCGTCGAAGTGGTCGTTAAGGTTGCAGTGCGATTTTGTCGCGACAGACGTGGCGTCGACGCTTGCCGTATGGGGTCCGGGATGAGCCGTCTCGGTAAACACAACGGACTTGTCATCGATGCCGTCGGCATGATAGACGACCCTGATGCCGCCGATAAACAGAGGCGTGGAAGAGGTCACCGTACCCTTGTAGCGTTGGGCCGCGCTATGCAGCGAATCGGTGGTCGCGTAAGCGGCGTTTCGCACGAGGCAGGTCTGTGCGTATACGTAGCCTGCGGCATCGTCCGGCAACTGGACCTTAAGGCTATTCGAAAAATCGGCAAGCAACTTGATAGCGCCGACGGGGCGCGGAACCGCTTCCAGCTGAAACGCGATAAGTCTCTCCCCTGCAAAAGTGATCTCGGGGGCATGTTCGGCATCGACCTTGAAGGACTCATGGCGCAGTCCCCAACCGGTCTTTTCGGTGCAGCAGCGGATCGAGAGATCGAAATCATCCGATACATCGCCCTCAAGCCAGATCTTGATTCCCCAGATACGAGATTCATCAGAAAGCTCGGTCCACTGGCCGTCTCTGTGGGTCTCCGACCAGCCTCCATCTGCGCCCTTTAGAATCGAATAGCAGATCGAGCCCGACGCGTCGGCGGAAGCCAGCTTCAAATAGAACCCTCTCATGAGGTTAGCCGCAGCGAAGGGAAAGCCTATCAGGCGGTTGGCGGCAGTCTCCTTGAACCAATTCAGTCCCCAGGGGGCCTGCGAGGCGCCACCGACGATATCGAGGGAGGCTGAACGGACCCCGGCATCCGAATCGCACAGGATAAATCTCGTGAGGTGTTCAACGGAAAGGGTCTTATAGATATCAATCGGCGTACAGCTCGAAGACGGGTCCCCTATCTCAATCTCTTTGGAGTCATTCGAGGGCTCCTTGAACGAGACATCGCCCTCGAACACGACCTCGTTGGCTTTCCAGTCGACACTTGAAACTCCCTTGGTGCCGTTCCAGGTCCCGCTATGCCATAGGCAGACATCCGCGCCGTCGCTTTTAACCGACTTTGTGAGCGAGATGCAGAGCCCTGTTTCATTGCTAACGATCTGCGAATAGCCTCATCAGACTTGAGGCTATCGGTCAACCAGAAATTGCAGAAATTCGAGGCCTGCGGATTATGCCAGACCCAGAGTTTCTCAAAGTAGGCATTTGAGAAGCCGGAATCCACATTGGGATACGCATCTGCGGACAGTCCCTTTGAGATGATTCCTCGACCCGACTCGGCATAAAGGGTTGAGTTCCAGCCCTTGAAGCAGACTGATTTCAGGCAGTGCAGGAAGTCGCCGTACTCATCGCATGCGTTGCCGAGCTCGACGGCAAAGTTTCCGTCAGTCGTGCCGGCTCCTTCCTTCTTCTGGCAAAGCCTCGACCACTCTCCCGAGCCATCGCCGCGAATGACCAGGTAGGAGTCGCTGTAGCGGTTATTCAGGGTCACGATCGCCCCGAAGAGGTCATATCGGTTCCTGATGGCGATCTTCTCGAGCTTTACGCTCAGGTCCCCGCCCGCATCATCATGCGTATTCATCCCCTTTTGCACGCATGCGATATGGCCCGCGTTGTTGAAGTCAAACGGCGTGTCCGCGCCATATCTTTGCCCGAAGGCGTTGTATCCGTTTACGACGATGTTGAACAGGTATATGTTCGCCCTCAGCGTCTTGGTCGACTCCGTCGCGCCTTTCCTCTCCAGCCATCCGTAGCTGGGATAGCCAAAGGTGTGCATGGCGGTATCGTGGCGGCCGTATCCCGCACCTAGGAATGTATTATCGAACGCGAAACGTCCCGTCTCGGTCTTCCAGTAGGCACCGTTCCAGTAGTACTCAATATAGTTGTCTTGATAGCGTGGGTACCAAAGCCGGTGCGTGTTGAGGTTATTCGTGTCGCCGCATTGTGAAAACGGCTGCATGCAACACCATTCGTATAGGGGGTTTGAATAGTTGGAGGAGAGCTCCACTGCCATCGCGACTCGAAGTGTCTGGCCTGCATGGGCATCCCATTCGAGCCAATGCGTCGCACAACCGAAGCCGTTACCGTTGTAAAGGGCTCCGTTATTCCAGTCACCCCAATAGTAATGACCGCCGCGCCCTGCGCCATGGCTTTCATCCGTATCCGCGTATGCAAGGCCGGCAAGGCCGAGCCCGGCAGCAATCGCCAGCGCGGCCAGCAGGCCGCGTCTCGATATCGGTGTTCCATTTTTCTCAGTGCCTGCTCGGTCCTCATTCTGAGCATCGAGACCGTTCATCTACGCGCACCTCCCGCAAGGGACATGCGCGGCTTGGGGACGGAGGCCGCGCCTCCGTCCCGGTTCGTAATTACTTCTTTGCCGTGGCGACGCCGTCCGACTCCGCAAACGCCCATGCGGCATATACGGTCGTGTCGCGTTCCATCTTGATTGTCGTGAGAGGCGACCCCCCCCCCGCCTTATCGGACATGTAGCCCTTGAAGACGAGACGGCGCCACGTTCCGTCCTCCAGCTTGGTGAAAACGTCAGCCGATCCGGCAAGCGTCACCGACTCGCCGCGGTAGAAGGCCGCGTGCGCCACCCCGTCATCGCCGATGGCGGGCAGGTCGATACTATCGAGCCGGTGTTTCTCATTACGTCCGGTAAAGTCGACCAGGCCAAGCGCACCGTCAATGACCTCGGCCCTATCGCTCGGCTTCTTCCTGAAGACGGTTCCGGCGTCGGGCTCGACCGATCCTTCCGCATATTCGATGCGCAAAGTGCAGCGGTTGCGCCCATACAGCTTCAATGCGCTTCTCGGGGATCTCAAGGGAGGCGGCTGGATTGACTAAAGCGGCATCCTTGAACCATCCAGTGAAACCTGAGGCGGCATCCTCCCCGAAATGGGCATCGAGATTGCATGGCTTCTTCCCAGCCGCCTCAAGCGCCGCATCTACAGGCGCGTAGGTGTCACCTGAATGGACATTGGAATCACGATATACAAGGTGAGCCTCATCGATACCGTCTGCATAGTACTCGACGCAAGCAGTCTTGATGCGACAGGGTTTGGAGACGACTGTACCGCGGTACCGGTCGGTCCAAATGCGATCGGTGTTTTTGAAGGCAAACGCAGTCCCAACATGGCGGCGACATATAGGTAGCCAGATCCGAAATCGTCGGTGATCGTAAGGCTTTCATCGGTACTGAATTCTCGGACGACACGAGCGCCAGTCGGCTTGCGAATAAGGTGAACGTTCATACCCGAAATCTTCGTATTGGAGCTTCCATCGGGTTCAAGCCCACATGCTGGAGCCGTCTCAAGCGTCAGCGGTTTGTCTTTTGAGTTGTAGACATAGACAGGATCGCTCCAGGCGCACGAGCCGTTGAGGAGCTTAGTCCTTACGACGAGGTCATACCTATCGGCAATATCTCCGGTAAGCCATACCTTTACTCGACCCATAGCCTCGGTGTCATGGGCTCCATTTGCGCAGACCTTACTTCCGTCTGCCCCCTCATCCCATGCATCGCCATACCATCGCTGCGCGGCATAATGAATCGATCCGCTGTAATTCGAATCCTGAAGTCTCATTTCAAGGCTGAAAATAGGCTGTCCGCCATGCGGCCATCCGATATGGCGATGTGAGTATGCCTCAGTCTGTTGGTTACCATTTGCCCATGAGCCGATTCGGCATGATGCCATGATTACCGCATTGTCTTCGGCAATTTCTTCTGCCCTGTCGCTAATGTATAGGCGGAAGACTGGATAGACAGGAAGAACGTTTTCATTCTTGGCGCCAAGCACCCAGCTGGCAGGGCGAATGTATCTCGTCTCATCCTTGAATTTATTGTGCCAGCCGAGGATCTTTAGAGAATCGCCAGGCTTTGCCTCATCTGAGGACAAACCAACCTCGCCGTGGCACGCGACCTCCTCAATCATCCATTGTGCATTTACCTGTTTTGCCCAGACGCCGGGACAGGCTGGATTAGACACTGCCACGTAATCGGTACTATTCTTCGTAATACCCCATGTGTCGAGTCGTTGGCCGTCCGCGTCCGAGGTGATGAACCAGCATTTGTGATCCGTCTCGTTCGTAACGGTCGGCTCATGATGAACCCACCACGAACCTGATAGGTTGTTCGATTCCCAATTTCTATAGACAATCGCATTGCCCCTATCCATAGAAGGGCTCTTACGATTGGAATTATTGAGGCCATGGTCGAGATTCGGTCCGACCATGTTCGCTATACAGAAGGTAAAGCCTCCGAGGCCGTCAGATTTATTTGGCCAGAACATCCAATTCTGGTTGACGCCGTCATAATCATTCCAAAGGCATGTTCCGCGTCCGTTTTCGTATCGGGCCACGGGAATACCGTTCTCATAGCCACCCTGTATGAGATCGAGCCTCAGATTTGGCGCCGTGACTGGGATGACCTTGAAAATGCCGCCCATAAGCGTCAGGTCATTTTCGATATAGATTTTATCGACGTTAATCGCCATGTCGTTATCGGGGGCATAACGGCGAAACTTGATGTCATCTGGGTTTTTATTTGCAGGAACTCCGTTCACCCAGACATTCCAGATATCCATGCGAGCCCGGACTTTCTCATCATGGGGTTTCGCCTGGCGACGAACGAAGGTATCGCACCCGGGCCCCTCATAAAACCCGTTGACGAGCCAACCCTTGCTCCAGCCGCTGTTGATGAGGTTGCCCTGGAACCAGCCGACCTGCCTATTGTTGAGGAAGACATAGCTCTTGTTGTCATCACCGTCCGAGGCGCCCAGCCAAAGGGGTTTGCCGTAGCTCGAGTCGAGGGAGCGCAGTAATAGAAAGGACGGAAGACGATATGGTCATAGAGCTCGTCAGACCAGTCGCACTCCACCACGCAAGCGAACTCGGCTTGCAGCTTCTGATAGCCGTACCTATCAACATTCCAAGCGCCGTTATTCGTAGACTTCCCGAAGAAGTAGTCGTTGACCCCGCGATCGACATGGGGATGCGTGATCACGCCCGAAATGTGGCCGTTCACCCATTTGTTGCCGATCCACTGCCCGAGCCCGAAATTCTGCGCGGCAAGCATATACCTGGGTTCTCGATAGGATGCCCAGCCCGGCCGCAACCGCGAGGGCCGCGAAGAGGCCGCGGCGCGAAATGGGCGCGGAGATGCCGGTGCCGGATCTGTCGCCATGGGGTCGGCCATCATTTCCGGTCGCCTCGTTCGCGTCAACGCGGGCGATCCCCTTTTTACTCCGGGGGTCCATATCAGTATCCCCTCGACTTGATGGCAGACAGGCCGCAGCACAAGGCCACCGCCAGATAGACGGCAGCCTGGTACAAATCCAGCCTCATGGATGCAAACACGCATGCCGCGAGCCCGAACAAGGCCGTAAGTGCGTAAAAGCGCCAGTCGTCGACCTTTCGCGCTATAAGGGCGAAGGCGAATATGGCGACGGGGATCCAGATGGTCTCAACAGACCCTCGCGTCAGGTAGAACAGGGCGGCCCGCTTGCCCATCACAGGCATGATGTTGACGATGATGGAATAGGCCGAGTATGCGCAGGCGGGCAGGAGGGTCGCGGAAGACACCGCCGCGAGAGTGAGAGCTCATCCTCATCAGGCCCCATAAGTGAAAGGTTATCCAGCACTCGATATCCTCCAAGGAACTACGTTTGCCGTCAGTTGGTCGGGGCCTTGTGGCGACCAGCCCGCCACTGGCCCATGGTCGCCCATGGGCATTCGGCCCCATCAAAAGCGTAAGACGACAATCCGCTCAGTGCCGGGCGGTTTGGTGCCATTGGGTGACAGGCCGAGCGAGAAGGGAAGCTATCCTGGGGTAGAATGTCCCTAGAAATCGGCACGTCTATCGGAGTATTCGGATATATGTTTAACAAATTATTCAATTTGCTTGCTGGGACCAAAAGGGAAAAGAACCCCGCCGATAGCTCGCGTACAGATATGCCCCTGAGCCGGGAATTACAGCGGCAATTTGTCCGCAGCTATATCGAACAGACCGCCTCCGAGCGCGAAGGCGGCATCCCGAATGGCGTGTACGAGACTTCTATCGTCTCTTTCGTGTTCAACCATGAAAGGATTGAGGGCAGCTCCCTCACGGAATGGCAGACAAGGACGGTTTTCGAAACCAGGGATACCGTTCTCGCAGACTCAACCACCCCCGGAAACGTCCGCGAGACGGCAAACCATACGAAAATGTTCGATTTCCTTTTCGATTCGCTGGACAGGGAGCTGACCCCCGAATTCATCAAGGAGATCCATCTGCAACTCATGGCAGGGGTAATGGACGTGCCCGGCCAGTGGAAGATCCTGGGCAACGGGGTTGGAAGCGTCATCACGGCGCGCCCAGAGGAGGTCCCCTCGTTAATCGACCGCCTGGTCACGGAATATAACAAATACGAGCCGTCCCTGGAGAACATCGTCAGGTTCCATGTTCGATTCGAGACGATCCACCCCTTCCCGGACGGCAACGGAAGAGTCGGAAGGGCCATCGCCTTTCGTGAATGCCTGCGCGCCGGTCTCGTTCCCTTTATCGTGATGGATGCCTCGAAGGAAACCTATTACGCCTCTCTCGATGAGTTCAGGGCGGGGACTACAACACCACTTATTTCCTATGCCGAGCAATGCAGGTCGATTTCGTTTCCACGATAGCGCCCATGCTCGCCGACCGCTCTTTGTCCGATAGCCTTCTAGTGAAATTGGGCATAGAGCGACCAAACTTCAAGGATGACGCCGGCTTTGTCGGTCCTTCCACAAAATCGCTGAAATCCAGCCTCGATTCAGTCGAAAAATCTGGATCCGAGATCAAGTCCGATCATAAGACGCATCGCACTCGTCGGATTTAGCCTCAAGCAATGATGGACGTTCTTCCCGAACGGTCCCAAACCCGGTTTCAGGGCACGGTGTCGTGGCATTTCAGCGATGAGAGCACTGCGCCCTTTATTACTCGATGCTCAGATTCTCAGAAGCGGTTTTTGGCCTGCAACTGGCTTTAACAATCGACGAAACGAACGGGGACGTCCATGGGCAACGGGCCACGGGTCGTGACCTTGATCGATCCGAATTTCGAATTCAGCACCTTGCGATGGGCGATATCGGCGGGCATGCGAAAATAGTCCTCATTGTCGATATGTACGGTGCAGGTGGGCCACCCTCCGCATGTGACGACAACCAGCTCCCCCACCTCGGTAGCGCTCTCGAGAAACTCACGGACCGTCATGCTGCGGCCCGATGAGTTAGCGCCCATGCCGAAATTGAATTCATTCATTTATTTGCCTCCGGTTGCTCGTTGACGAGGGCGCGTTCGCGCCATTGTTCCGTAGTCGCCAGATGGCCGGCCGGATGGCTATCTCCAATAGTTTACTACGGGCAGCTTTGCTGGGGCTCGGAAACGCCTGAACACTTGTTCCGAGTCCATATCCAGGCGAGCGCTCCCGTTAGTGTGGAAACGATAGGTCCGTCCCGCACCGCACGCGCAAACTGTCACCCTGTGGCACCAAATCGGTGCTCATGGCGCCGATGCCGGCGGTACGTTAGACCATGGGGGCGCATGCCAATAAATGTAGCCAGAAACCCGCGTCCCCTCTCCGGTAACCGAGAGAATGGAGCAGTCATGCGACCTGGAGGAAAGATGAAGGAGTGCGCCGGCAAGCTCTTCGGCCGCATCGGCGCCCGTCTCAAGAAAGGCGCGGTCCTCGGTACGGGCGCGGTGCTCATCGCGAGCCAGGTGCTCTCCGTCGTGCCGGCGCCGACAGCGGCATATGCCGCATCGTCCGAGACGATCACCCGCGGCGAGCTCGTGAACTACGGCGGCTACTACATGTACAACTCGACGACCTCCGAGGCACGCCCGCGATCTGCCTCGATCCGAACAAACGTCACCCGCTCGATGCCACGGCGCCACCGCACAGCTGCCCGTTGAAACCGACTGGACCAAATGCTATACGGGAGGCGGTGGCGATCAGACCCGGAAAGACCACACTGACGCGATGGCGAGGATCCTCTACTACGGTCCCACGGGTCCTGGTTTCGAGGAGGCGAAGGCAAAGGGCCTGTGGAACTTCAACTGGTACGACGGCACGGCCCTGGACTACAGCAAGATGCTCGCTATCCAGCACATCGCCCTCTCGGCCCTCTCGAAGAGCTCCAGCCAGTACGGTATGCAGGGCACGACGGCCGCGTTCCGCAACTGGTGCTACAGGACCGTCCTCTACTACAACGGCAATATCAACGCGGGCACATTCCTTGCAAATCTGGACAAGAATCTGCCGGGACCCGCACCCCAGTCCTTCAAGGATACGATCTACCTTGTCAACTACGGCACCGGCACCCAGTGCCTCATCACCTTCCGCAACAAGGGCAAGCTGAAGCTCAAGAAGACGAGCTCCAACCCAGGCATCTCCGACAACAACCCGTGCTATTCGCTCGAGGGCGCGACCTACGGCGTCTACACCGATTCGGGCTGCACACAGCAGGTGGGCACCCTCACCTGCAACGCCTCCGGTGAATCCAACGTGATCGATATCGCGCCGGGCACCTACTACGTCAAGGAGACCAAGGCAGGAAGTCCTATGCGCTCGATGAGGGGGTACACAAGGTGAACGTGTCCGGCGGCCAGACGGCGACCGTGAACGTCACCGACGCCCCCCAGAACGACCCTGCCGACATGCTTGTCGCCAAGGTCGATTCCGAGACGGGCAAGGCCTCCCCGCTCGGTGCCGGCACGCTCTCGGGCGCGGAGTTCACCGTCAAGTACTACGACGCTTCTACACCCAGGACAACCTGCCCGAGAATGCCACGAGGACCTGGATTCTGAAAACGGATGCAAAGGGACGCACGTCTCTGCTAGGTGCACAAAATAAGCCAGATACGTATTTTGTTTCCGGCGATAGCCTATATTTGAGCACTGATGGTTATGCAACCCTTCCCATCGGTACAATCTCCGTTCAGGAAACCAAAGCTCCTCAGGCTACCTCCTAAGCGATTCGTCTGTACGCATTCAACAGATCACATCTAACACTACGACAGAGCGTGTAACGACCTTCGTTGAGCCCAGCGAGGATGCCCCCACTGTGCGCGAGCAGGTGAAGCGCGGGGATATCGCCTTCAACAAGGTACATGGCGAGGAGATGACCGGCCTCGCGAACGTCCCGTTCAAGATCACCTCCAAGACCACGGGCGAGAGCCACATCGCCATCACCGATGCGAACGGTATCCTGACGACCAAGTCCTCGGCCTGCCCGCATACCCAGAACACTAACGGAAATGACGCAGCACTCAACGCCGACGGCACCCTCGATGAGTCGAAGCTCTCCATCGACAACGGCCTGTGGTTCTCCGGATCGAAGGGTGCGCAGACGACGGCTGACGACTCCAAGGGCGCGCTTCCGTATGACACATACACCTTCGAGGAGCTCCGCTGCGCCTCAAACGACAGCCTCAACCTCGTCAAGTTTGAAGTGACCGTGAGCCGCGACGCCTACACTATCGACCGCGGCACCGTGGACGACAACCCCATCGAGATCGGCACGACCGCGACTGACGCCGCAGACGGGGACCATAAGCTCCTGGCATCGAACCAGGCCGAGATCGTCGACACGGTTACCTACAAGGGCCTCAAGAAGGACCTGGAGTATGAGCTCTCCGGCACCCTCATGGACGCCGAGACCGGAGAGGCGCTGAAGGACGTCGCCGGCAAGGAGGTCACCGCCACGGCCAAGTTCACGCCCAAGGCATCCAGCGGCAAGCAGAAGGTCAAGTTCAAGTTCGATGCCACGCTTCTCGGTGGCCATAAGGCGGTCGTGTTCGAGCGCCTCTACCTTGAAGGCAAGATCCAGGCAACGCATGAGGACCCAGAGGACGAGGACCAGACGGTCGAGTTCCTGCCCGTCAAAATCGGAACCACCGCGACCGACGCCGCCGCCGGGGACAAGGCCATCGGGGTCGGCAAGGCCGTGACCATCGAGGACGAGGTCTCCTACGAGAATCTCGCCACGGGCCGCGAGTACACCGTCACCGGTACGCTGATGGATTCCGAGACCGGAGAACCCCTGAAGGACGCAGACGGAAATGCCGTGACCGCATCCACGACCTTCGAGCCCGAGAAAACCGAGGGTAAGGTGAAGGTGACGTTCTCGGTCGACACCTCGACCCTTTCCAACAAGAAGCTCGTCGTGTTCGAGAAGCTCGCGGCAGATGGCAATGTCATCGCCAGCCATGAGGATCTGACGGACGAGGGGCAGACCGTCGAGGTCGTTCCTCCCGAGATCGGCACGTCTGCGGCCGATGGCGCCGACGGCGACAAGGAGATCACCGCCGACGGCAAGGCCTCCATCATCGACGCCGTCAAGTACACGGGCCTCGTCCCCGGTACCGAATACGAACTCATCGGCACACTCATGGACGCCGAGACCGGCGAGGCGCTGAAGGGCGCCGATGGCAAGGAGATCACCGCCACGGCCAAGTTCACGCCGCAGTCCCAGGACGGCACCCAGGACGTGACCTTCACGTTCGATGCAAGCGAGCTGGGCGGCGCCAAGGCGGTCGTATTCGAGAAGCTGTTCGTCGACGGCACGCTAATCGGATCCCACGAGGACCCGACCGATGAGGGACAGACGGTCGAGATCTCCCCGAGCCTCAAGACCACGGCGGCCACTATCCAGGGCAGCAAGGTCGTGAAGCCCGAGGACGAGGTTGCCATCGTCGACACCGTCCACCTCAAGGGGCTGCGCCCCGGCCAGAGCTATACGCTCACAGCATCGATCAACAAAAAGGCCGATGGTACGCAGCTCACGCTCGCGGACGTGAAGGACGCCTCGACCCTTGCCGGCAATGGAATCCAGAAGGGCTCCACTGGTACCGCATCCGGCACCGACCTCTCGAAGGCGCTCGCCGACGTCACCGGGACGGGCTCGTTTGTCAGTATTCCCGAGGGCGCCAAGCTCTCCAAGAACGATGACGGGACCTACACGCTCACGATGCCGGGCGCGACGCAGG
>ENA-OQIO01000931-OQIO01000931.1-human-gut-metagenome-genome-assembly--contig:-NODE-931-length-15112-cov-1.415215_pt1 | contig 15112 bp, 15 predicted proteins | sample MGYA00242573_ERZ504737 | MGnify/ENA primary metagenome ERZ504737 (study PRJEB26092, sample SAMD00036203) | human gut metagenome | host: Homo sapiens | study: EMG produced TPA metagenomics assembly of...
CAAAGCCAGTGCTTCGTATTAAAAACAACAAGCGTGTACGAATTTCCTGGTGAGTTCGTACACGCTGTAATTTTTTTAATATGACTTATTCAGGACTTTTCTTCTATCTTGGAATGATAGCTCTCATAAGAGTCCCATTTCGCTTTATAGGCCTCCGATTTACCTGAAGGAACCATTATTTTCAGTATACTCTCCTTAAATGGAAATGGATTACCTGTAAGTTCCGGAGCTTCTTCTCCCTCAAAAGTAATTGTTTCTACAGTAGAGTTTGTTCTTAACGCCTGGTCTCCCACTTTCTTCACCGATTTAGGAAGGGTTATTTCTTTCAACTTTCTGCAACCTACAAAAGTCCATCCTTGGCACTTCAGAAAGACTTTGAGGAAATGTAAAGGAAGTCAAAGACGTACAATTCTGAAACGCTCCTATTTCTACCATACAATCAGCTGTTTTCATTTCACCCACATAGGCAACTTTATTTAATTGTTCACAGTCACTGAAAGCCCGATAACCTATTCGCTGTATATTATTCGAAAGAGTTACAGACGTTAATTCCGCCACTCCAGTGAAAGCTTCGTCATCTATCTCCTGCAATTCTGCAGAAAATACAACCTCTTCCAGATGTGTACCTAAAAAGGCCTGCGAACCTATTTTTTTCAATGAAGCAGGAAAAGCAACCTTTTTCAATCCTGTTTCACGAAAAGCATCGGAACTGATTTCCTGCAGAGCCGTTTTAGACAGGTCAACTTCTGTCAAAGCCACACAATCTTCAAACGCATGTCCACCTATCTCCTTTAAAGAAGCGGGAAACGCGACAGAGGCCAATTTCTGGCTTCCAGAGAACGCTTGAAGCTCTATAGACTCCAATCCCTCATTAAGCACTAAAGATTCGATATGAGAGTTCCAGAAAGCTCCAGAAGCGATACTTTTCACTTCTGCCGGGAAGTACAACCTGAGTCAAAGAAGGATCTTTTTATACCGGTTAATATCCATTTTCTATCACAAAAGGAGATTCTACATTCTCACCGGCATCTTCACCGGGTTTTTCTTCCGTTGTTTCATCTCCCTCTGCACCATCTTGATGAACGACTTCTATTTTAGATTTTTCTCGGTTTGACTTAACCGATTGAAGAATAAACTCTTAGCGAATTATTTGAGAAGTAGCGGTAACGAGTTAGCAACCGTGCAATTTTCAGCGTTTTACATTGCTATGCTGTCAAATAACTCTTTCATTTGCAAATATAATATCTTTTTCCGAAAGTACGAACTGTGACGGCAATTTTATAAAATTGATTGAAAAAAAACAGAAAATGTAAGAAGCCCCCAGCGAGTTATCCCACCGGAGGCATAGCTTATTTATTACAATCACATTTTTGAAAAGTCCTTTCTTCTTTTACAACCTCTTGCTTTATAAGTTTATCATCAATAAAAGTAAAAGCTGTTGTTATAATATACCATGTACCTTTGTTTAATTCTTCTTTATAGAAGAGTTTTTCTTTCTCTTGATTGTCTTGTGTATAGGATATTTCCTTATTAAAAGGCTTTCCATATCTTTTTATGAAAAGATTTTTATCTATGCCCAAATTTATATTTTCAGAGCTGAATTTACTTATTCGACTGGATGTATAACATGATGTCAAGACGATTGTTAGCAATGTAGTCTGAATGATGTTTTTTAGTTTCATATTACTATTTATTGTTCTTTTAGGTAGCGTTTGTGTACCAAGATAATTGTATGTCACTTCTTGTATGTTATAAGGGAAGACATTATAATAACCGTCCGTTTGTATAATTTCCATGTTCAAAGCTTTTTGACCGTATGCTTTACGGAGTGTTGACCACTCGAAATCGAATGATGTTCCGGGACACATCACCATGGTACGTTTATCAGGAAGTGATACTGGCTGTTGGAGGATGCGCACATATACGTATAGGGTAGCTGTTGGTGGCAAGGTCGCCGAGGTCATTTTACGCATAGTATAAATGCCTTGGGCAATGTTTTTTTTGCAAGGTAGGGTGGCAAATGACGGAGCGTTAGTGAAATGAAAGGCACAACTTCCCCATAAGCAATAACCTTGTTGGGATAATTCTCTGTTCTGCTTGGTTTCCACATTGACACACGTTAAGCCCGAAAGCGGGAAACGCTGTTGATTGATGTCGTACATTTGGAGTTCCGACAAACATTTGATACGGAAAACCTTATTGAAATCTGCATTTGCCACAGCTTGTTCCAGTTCTTTCCGATATGTTGTACGAAGTTCTTCCAATGCAAACGGGTCATTGGCTGCTTCTGCATACTGTTGGGGAGCAGAGAGAGAGGCATAGGTCTCGACTGATGCTGTGTCGATAGGTTTGCCGTAAAGTTTATGTGTGTAGGCGAACAAGATAGCCGGGGTAAGGTCGACAGCTCCATCCATATGGGAAACATGATGTCCGGACATGATGTTTCCTTTGGTTAAAGCCATGTTTAGATATACGCCAATCTTGAAATCGCCCTGTTCGGCAAAGACTATTTGGGGCGTTTCCGGCTGTTGGTAAATGCCGAACTGTTGATAGAGTTTGGGCTGGTAAGCAGGTATGTCGGTAATGACGGCAGTCCGTCCGGTTGAGTTTTTCGGATTCAACTTGTCGAATTTATTATCGGCGTTTATCTGCTTTATAAATAGATAGCCCGAAGGCAATGGTTCGCCAATACGGAGCGTGTCGCCTACTTTATAAGTACGACCGTCACAAGCATCAATGCTCTGCTGGGCTTGAAGGGGTTGGCATAACAAACAGACACCGCTTAACAACAAAACGGTCAGATTTATTCTTTTCATACGTTTTTTTGTGCTTAATTCTATAGTTCTCATTTTAATAGATTCTTATAATAGTTGCAATGATATAGTCAAACTGCGTTATTTTGAGAATTTTACACAAAAAAAAAGAATTGATTATCAACAAATTACGATTTAAATCCCTCTCAAACCAATTCTGTTTGACTATAATTAGGATGATTGATGCTCGCTGAAGATTTTATGTTATTTAATAGAAATGGCATAAGAAACCACAACTGTTTTCACTCCGGCTTGCGGATATTTATTTTTGTAGTATTCAGAAAGGTCTTTATAAAGATAAGCTACATCGGGGGTTAAATCTACGTTTCTTGATTTAGCAGAACGACCCATAAACACATCAAATGAAAGATAATTCGTTTCATTTCCATGTTCATCTAAAAAAGTCCATTTCCCATAACCAAACACATTTCCTTCTGGAGGAAGTAATTTGTAAGATTCTGGCATTTCTTCCGGGGCTTTGTTTTCGTTTTTTATAATACACGGTCCCAATGTATTATTATCGTCTTTTATTGCAATACATCTTAGGAATTTGTCTTCGCTCCGCCAAAGCATATAATGAAAATCCAAAGGAATAAAAGATTTTTTTTTCAATTCTTCTTCAATAAGTTTTTGATTATTATCTGCATCTACTACATATCTGTATTTAGGAAGCTGTACATTCTCATAGTATGATTTAGGGATAAAATGTAAAGGCAAATTTTCTGAATCTTTCCTATCTTTAGATATTATTTCAAGTAGTTCATATTCCGTCCATGCGGGATTTCCCATGCTATAATCCAAATAATTTGTTTCACTGATTTTTACCTTTATATTCATATCCTTTCTCAAACTCAAATTCATCAATGACTCCAAGGCTCTCCCATTCTTGGGCATTTTCTTTCTTTACGGCATATACATCAGACAAATAATTAAATCCGTCTGACCAACAAACACCGGGTATCTTCTTTGATGCAATGGTTAAAGAATATTCCTTGTAGTCTGTCACTTTCTCACCCTCTTCATCTTTGTTATCACAACCTATAAAGCCGAATATACAGAGAAATAATATCAGTATTTCTAATTTTTGAGTTTTCATATCTATCAAATTTTACGATTCTGTATTTACTTTTATTTGCTCTATCCTTATTTTGTGTGCAAATATATAAAAAGTGCCATTCATAAGGCATTATGAACAGCACTTTTTTATTGTTTTCCAGCAAGATAAAACGGTTATATCTTCATTCCCCTACCTTTTTTTTGCGGTTGTATAGGTCGGCGTATGTTCTGCCTTAACTTCTCGAACTGTTCCTTGAACCACTCGGCAATGGGCTTTCGGTCAATGGCAAGAACCAGTCTCGTCCCGTCCGTGGGGTCTTTCACGACTTGAAACCCCGCCTTTTCGGTCGTGAATTTCCGTCCGTGTTCCTCCGAGTAAAGTTCCCCTGCATACTCCAACGGCTTTCCCTTGACGAGCGTTGCGGTTTGCCTTTCATCGAATCCCACAAGGCGGCATAGGTTTTCGATACGGAGCATTTCACGGAAATAGGGAAACCATGCCGCCGCCCTTGCGATTACCGTTTTCAAGAAAGATATTTCCTCCTTGTGCTTCGTTTCCTTGTCCGCTATCTCCCTGCGGTACTTCCGTTCTACTTCTGCCATCTGTCGGCTGTGGTCTGCCTGCATGTTCTGTATTCTGTCTTGCAGGGCTTCGATGGTTTCCTCGTGGTCGGCTACCTCCCTATGCAGGGCGATGTTCTCTTTTTCCAATGTCTTGACCTTGTTGCTGCCGAAAAGAGAACCGACACTCTCGGCGATGTTGGCGGCTGCGGTGGTTGCTGCCCCTTTCAGCTTCTCGGTCTGTATTTCTTTTTTCGCCCGTCTTAGTTCTTCCCGTGCCGTTTCTTTCTGCTGTTGCAAATCCACCACTTCCGCTTTGAGGTTGTCGGCGAGTTTCTGTATATCCCGATAATACTGCTGCGTGGACTTGTGGCGAGCCTTCGAGCCGTCTATGCCCCTTTGCAGCCCATATTTTGCCATCGCTTCGGCATAGGTATCTTGGTAGGACTTCAATTTCAGCCGTGTCATAATATCGTCTGCGCACAGCCTCACGGTGTCGGTCGGTTTCTTGCGGTATCGCTTTTTCGTCTGTTCCTCCCTTTTCCTGCGCTTTCGCTCTCCCTTGACGATGGGGGCGAGCGTAACGTGTATATGCGGTGTTTCCTCGTCCTGTGCAGGTGAGCCGCCACGATGTTCTCCTTTCCGAACGTGTCGGCGAAGTATTTCAGATTGTCGGCGCACCACTCGTCCAAACGCCCCTCTTCTTCTATCCGCTTCATGTCCTCGTGCGTTCCCGACACGTTGATGCGGATTGCCCGTACTTGGTTGCTTCCGATTTTGCGTGTCAGCCCCGCTTCTTCTAATCTCTGCTGTATAGCCGCCGAACGGTCTTTCACCCCGTCGGGGTATTCGATGAGTCTGCGGTTTAGGTGTGTGCGTGTGGGGTCGGCGTTCTTCGGTATGATGAAACGCTCGATATGTGCGGTCGTTCCGCTGTCGCTGCCGTGCGCCTTTTCCATGTGTAAAACTACGAAACCCATATATTTTTCCTTTCTTTTTTGGCTTGTGAAACAATGATTTTTTGTATCTTCGGGGGCGGCAAATGCCGTCCCCGATGGGGTGTGCAGAGGGGCTTGCCCCTTGCCTTATTGGGGAATTTTCAGCGATACGTAGTATTGCGGCTCGGAAAATTCCTAATAAGCTACGGTATTTTCTCCGTAAATACCCTGCGGCGTGCCGTCCGTCTGCCTTTCTGCGGTGGCTGTTCCTACCACCTGCTTACCCATATAACCCCACCTAATTTTTTCCCTTTCGGTCGGTGGATGTGGGCGGTCGTTTCCGTTTTCAAAGGCTCTTTTGCATGGGGCGTCGGATACAAGGTTTTCCCGATAAATACGCTCGCAGCGAAGCGAGAGGAAGATTTATCGGGAAACGGCGCAGCCGCCCGACCTTTTAGCCGACATAAAGCCCCGTACTTGCTTTGCCTTTATAAACGGAAATGATTTGCTCCGCTTTCCTCTGAAAAGAGGAATAGAACCTGCAATATATATCACCATAGTGATAGGTTTGCATGTTGATATGTTGGTATGCTGATATATCATCATGCTTTCCAACGGCTGTTGGGCTTGCCATCCGAAACAACCGACACGAATACCGTCGTTTTCTCTTTTCGCCCGTGTATAATCCTTTCCAACAATGCCCTGAGGACTTTCGCCGCTCCGAACGATTCGATACGGAAAGCGAGGGAGGTTATCGCTTCAAGATTGTAAACCTCCGCCTTGTATCTGTCCAATACGCGGATAATGCGCTTTATTTTATAAAGAAATACCCAGCCGAGCGGAAGGTATTCTTTGGGGAGAGATTGTACCTGTTGTCATTCGTAATCGATGGAAAGAGTTATACTACAATCAAATATATTCAGAAAGCTGACAATGAACGATACGTACGTTTAGTCAATCATAATCCCCAACATTCGCCGAAAGAGATCCCAGCAAATTCGATTCAAGCATTAGCATTGGTAAAAGCAAGTATCCGATTCAATACAATGGGATAGTCATAGTGTTTCGCACAGTTTTTATATCAACAAATAATAAAATATCAGATTATTGTATTGATAATCAATGTAATATATAGAATACAAAATTGATCTACGTCAAAAAATAATGTCATTAAGGGGTATTTATAACGCTATTTTATTGCATTTTGAAGGGAATTTAATGCACTAACCGTTGAATTTACCGCATTTTTCCACATCGAAATTGCCGTCTTAATTAAAAATTTGGCCATATCATTACGTATGCTGATATAGTTGTTTGAAAGAATGTTTTTGGAAATTTGAACTGTATTTTGAACCTTGAATACCTTGTCCCATGCAAGCCTGCCACATATAGCAGAAACCCCGCCAGAATCGCCGTTTTATCGGATTCTGACGGGGTTTTGTCTTCTTAATGGGCTATTTTCCTCCGTATTTTAGGATATTTCTGGGACTATTCAAGGACATGTAACATTTATCGCTTGAACAGACCGTTCGAATGCCATTTAGTGTAACACAAAAGCAACAGCTTTGTTACATTTCGATCGCTTGACCGTTCGGGGTAGTTTTACACCTATCTCACTATATTACACCAACTTTGCCTACTTAATGTTGTTTTTTCTATTGATACACTTCGTTTTGATCCCCTTACTTATCGAATGCTTTGAGAAATATTTGGACGGTTCCCGTAAGTTCAGTATAAAACCTTTCATAGCCGGGTTTGTCAGCGAAGTACGACTTCACGGACGACTTCGCCGACAAACCCAGGCAAAGCGGCTGTAGGCTCATGGCAACCAAGGTAAGGGGCGTGAAGGCAACATTGGTCTTGGCATCGTGCAGCGGAACGGCAACTCCTGTTACGCTGCATCATATCTTCGTCCAACTCCGTAAAATGTCGCCAAAAGAACGGCAGAGCATTACCCTACCACTCTTCCACTGCGTTGCGGCCGGCATCACGGATCGGCCGTGCGTCAAAAAGACGGGACGACTCCGATGGAGGCGCCCCGCAAATTTTACAGCAGTATGCTGCTACGTTCGAATACACTATCTGTACTCGAACGGTATAGTAGACGACTCAACGGGAACGTCGATAGCATTGGTTACGGCGTAATCCTTATCGACAAGCTCCGTTACGAAGAATATCACATGACAATTCTTCACGACCCAACTTCATCCAAGGTCATCGTAAAGAGATGCTCACCGGTACCGCCGGCAGCCAACGCACCGACCTCATGGCCGGAATAATCCGAACCAGAGTAACGACTATTCACGTGGCGGATAACATTATTATGCGTGTTGAAATCGTAATCCCCCTTCATACCATTGTTCAGTTGAGTACCTGTCAGACCATCTTCCAGCACCCAAGCGCCTACGCGGAACGAACCGGAGCGAGCAGCCTTCACCGTAACACGAGCGACCAGTTTGTTTCCAGCAACTTCCATACCGACCGAAATACCGGCACCGGCATCCACAGAGAGCGATTTGTCGATATTTTTCTTGATGTTAGATACGTTGCTGTTGTAACCAAAATTACCAATCCCTGTCTGGAAATCGAAATTTACATAAGGATACGTGCTGACACCCATAGCGTAATCCAAAGGCACATCGGGCTGATAAGGATCACCCCCATAGGTGTGACAGGCTGCCAATACGGACTTGTCCGCATATTCGGCCGACTTGCGTACATCTTCCATCGCAGCGATCATAAAAGGACAGTAGCCGCAACCCAAGCCCGTGAACTGCGTGATGAGCGTCCGGCGGACGAACGAGGTGTTGTCCGGCTGGGGATCTTCCGGAGCGTCAGGCACCGAGAACTCTACAGCAGAAATGGTTGTCGGACGATCTTTGGTATTGTGGGTCTTATAAGCAACCCAGAACGAAAATTCACCCGGCTCGGTAACAGTGTACACAAGCGTGTTGTCCTCGATGGTGAATTTCGAAAGGTCGAGCACGTCGTTACTTTTGGCATCGTAGAAAGCGACTGCGTCGAGCGACAATTTCACTTTGTCATAATAGACATTAATGCGGGCGGCATCCTGCCCGTCGGCATTGATTACCGTCGTCGATGCCGTCACCTGCAGACCGTTTTCGATGTTTTCATTCGTACCCCCATTGCCGTTTTGACCGCCACCGGGGGTCACCGGATCCTGCCCCGAACATCCCGCGCTCAACATAGCCATACAAAGCGCAGGGATAATGAATTTCTTGAATTTCATAATCTGTTTTTAATTAAAAGGATGAAGTGATCACAAGGTTCAGACCCGTGTAAGCCGGCATATAACGACACGCCCCTCCCGAACAAACATAGCCTGCACGATTGCGGCCGTAGCTGAGTTGAATACGCGTACGATTTTTCAGGTAACTGAATCCTGCACTGTAATAATTCGTTTTAGTAAAGGAGTTAGCCTCGGTCTCGTCGAGGTTATACATATCGCTCACAAAGAAACTCCAATGCGGCACCATGTTGAACTCCACCAAAGCCGCGACCCAGTCACCCTCGTAGTCGGTCGAATAAAGGTATTGCGCCTCGACGCGCAACGACTTTTTCGAGTCGAATTTGTAGGTGACATCGCCTATGAAAATGTTGGATACGTAGGTCTGACGCTGGAAACCATGACTCGGGTTGCGCTTCTGGATCGAAACAAGCAGCGAGGTTTTGAGTTTCTTGTTCCACTGGCGCTCTACATCGATGTTAATATCACGCCACATCAACTCCCGCTCGCCCGATTCGCTCTGCTCCGAACGCAGCGTATAGAAAGTGGATAAGTTGGCGTGGAAATTCCAGTAGCGATGACGGTTCGACTTGCTGCGATACGTATAGTAGAGATCCACCTGACCGCCTATTTCGCCGTCGGTATTAACGATATACGGTTCCAAATTGGCCAACAGGTAAGTGTACTGGCGCGTCAGAGAGGGCAGGTATTGAGTACATTGCCCGTACCAGAGCCGTAAAGCGAAAGCATCGTCCCCATACGGTCTAACCGACGGAAACTACCCGAGATGCTGAAAGGTCCGTAGTTATAACCGGCCTCGACCAAGATGGCGTTGCCGGCTGCGGCTACGTCCGCAACAGTCGAGTAGATGTCCTTCCCCTTATATACGTATTCGCCTTTGAGCGAAAGCCCCTTCCAGTCGAAATTCAGGCGGCCCGAATACATGTTCAGATTGGGCGAGGTAAGTCCGCGAGAGGCGAAGTCGATCGTCTGATCCTTGTCGAGCGACTCGTAACGGTTGACGTAGCTGCCCTCAGCCGAGAACTGCGCAGCGTTCCAACCGAAAATATCATTCAATGAAATGTGCAGATCGGCACCGCGCACCCACGAATCCGCATAGTCGGTGTAGAGCCGGGGACGACCGTACATACCTTTCACCTCGACGTAGTCGCCGAAGCGGTAGATACCCTGCACACCCTCGATCGAATTGTTGAATCCCAGCTGACGGTCTTCGAACGAACGAAAAATAAGTCCGCTGCCGAACTGGTCGAAAATATCACCCACCCGCACGGAATAGTTGTGATCCTGCCACTGGATATACTTCGAGGAGAGATAGAAGTGATAGGCTCCGGGCTGCTGACCGATCTCATATCCCTGCAATGCAGGGAGATAAGCGTCAATCTGGAGTCCCGCAGAAAAACGACCGTTCATGTAGTCGAGTTTCATGTAGTTGTTCGAACCGAAACGATCGTCGGGAGCAGTGCCTGCTGCACCCAATCCCGAGTCGTCCTGGTAGTAGATCGAGTTGCTCTCCGAACTACCGGAGAGCTGGCCCCCCCCCACGCGAACCTGCGCCGAAACGGCAAGCGTCGCCAAGAGTGCAAGCGCCAAGCCAAACAGTTTTTTCAACATATCGGAATCTTTTTTCGATTTAAAGAGTAACTCTCTTCTGCTTCCATAAAATACGCCTCCGCACCTCCAGCGGATTTGCGCATCCGGTTATTTTATAAAAGCATAAAGCAGGGGGAAAATTCCCATTCCGGGTACCTCCCCCTGCCTTATTTCAAAAGAGTCTGTTAGCGACGGATATATTTACCTGCCGCCCGCTGCTTCCAACGCTCGCGGAGCGACTTCTCGGCAAGAGGAGTAACCTTAAGCGGCTCGTAGCTCTTCGCATCAGATACGCTCGTGCGGCTCAACGGGCGGACAGCACGCTCGGCACCCAGCACATCGTTCGTCGTCACGGACTTGCCGCCCTTGACAACCGACTTCACGGACTCACCATTCCAACCCTTGGTCAGCGTCAGTGCGCCGCATACCCGGGTGTCGGTCGAATACTGTCCTCCGAACATTATCTTCGCTGCATTCGGGTAGTAAGTATCACCTTCGTACTCATATCCCCCTACAGTGATCGTAGAGTTATCGCTGCTAATCGTTACGGGGAACTCACCCTGCGTAATCGCCATTTTGCTGATACCAATGAAATAGTACTCGGCCCCCTTGTTCCATAACGTAAGCGGCGGCAGGTTGGTTACGTCGAACGGAGCGACTACGGAACCGTCGGATTTCATCTCGAGATACCACTTCGGACCGAAATCGAAGAACATAGACTCCGTATCGTAGCCGTTGTACTCTTCCGTAGTTGCGATGAAAAGGTCGTATGGCGTCTTCCAGCCGGCCAGGTAGTTGGTACTGTACTCGTACTTCGGACGGTCGATATCGAGTCCCAGGCAAAGCAGGCGGTTCTGGCCGCGCAGACGCTCATTGTAGAGCTTAAGCTGCTTCTTGAAGCCCTCGTACAACTTCTCTACCTGCTCTTTCGAGTAGTTTGTGTTACTCAGATAGTAGTCAATGACCTTCTGGGACAGACTCTCCGGACACGTCAGTCCAGAAACGATCTCCACCTTGCAGGTCATCGGCGCCTCGCCGCCCTCGTATTCAGCCGACAGCGTCCACTCACCCAGCAGACTTTCGAAATACTTCGAATCTACCAGCTCTTTATCAGGTACAGGCATAGAACGCTTCTTGCCGATGGCAGAACCATCTTTGTCGGGATCTTGCCGGTACCCTCGTCATTGTAAGCGATTACACCCAGGTAGGTGTTGGCATCGGGACGGGTCGAGAACATTACGTTGTAACCCTCGGCCGAGTTGATCTTCTCGATATCATCCGGAGTAAACGCGTTACCGTTTTCGATCAGGTCGGTGTTAGTCTTGCCGGCGTGAGTTCGACCTCCCACTCACGCTCGTAGTTGGCAGCGTACTTGGCAGTCACCGCGTCACCCGTAGTACATTTGATATTGAACCAAACTTCGTAGGGCGACTCCTCATGACCTTCCGGAGCATCGATACCGGTAACGGTTACCTCGGGAGCCGGTTTCGTAGGTTCGGGCAGCGTAAAGCCTTCGAGTTTGGCGAAAGCCTGCTTCGAACCGGTATTATCGTTGATACCCCACCGCATAGACGTAATACTTCGTACCCGGCGTGAACTTAATGAAATACTCCGTCAGGTTGAAAGAGAAGTCGGTCTGCCCTTTGGCTATCTCATAAGTCTGGACATTGAGGATGTAAGGTGCGTTGTAAGAGGTCAGCGCCCACTGCATATTCGACAGGTCGCCTTTCAGCATTGACGTCTTAATCACCTCCATATCATACTCCTCGAAAATACCAAGACACAGGTAGGATACCCCCTCGCACAACTCGAAAGTGAGCAGACCGCCGTTGGGTTTCAATTTATCGGTATTGATCTTGATCTCACCGAGTTTTTCGGGCTTCTTGTTGGTAACCTCTATCTTCTGGTAGTAGCCGGTCCAGAAATCGCCCTGCTCTACACGTCGGCACGGGAACTGGCTCCTTCCAAGATACCGCCGCCGCCGACAGCTTCGTAGTATGCGTCCTTATCCCAAAGGGGAAGATAATATCCCTGACCGAAGCCCCAAGGGTGCTCGCCATATGCGAACTCGCCGAGCAACACATAGTTGAGCTGTCCGGGTGCCAGCGGATTCCAGAGCGTTATCATCGAGCCTTCCTCATCGGTCACAGGCTCGCCGTTCTCGTCGCGTATAATCGAATTCTCCTCGTTGAATACGAAAACGGTGTTCTCAGTGATATAGTTGTGATATATATCGTCGAATAAATTCATCATGTCGGCGTCGGTATTGCCCATCATACTCTGATAGTTATACGTCAACATGTCTATCAACAGATATCTGATCACATTCTCGGGATCGGTCGGCTGGAATTTCACGTTCATGCTAAAACTCATGTAGTCCACGTCAAACACGTCGTACGCGTTATCGCCGAACGAAGCGGTCTTGGCCTCAACCTCGAGAACCTTCTCAAAGAACTCTTCGTTCGCAGTGGTGGCAGCCACATAGATCACATACTCCGTATCGGGGTCCAATTTACTTACGGTCAGCGAAGAAACGCCGTCCGCAATCGCAGATTTGACGCCGGTCGCAAAGACGATCGTTGCCGTCGGGGTCTCCTTGGCATCGGCCTTGGGCGTCGCCAGGTAAGCAATTTCTGTCAAATTAGCGGCAGTCACCTCCAATTTGACTGTCGAATACTGTGCTTCAAGGAACTTCACTTCCAATGAAGGCCAAGTACCGGGGTCTGGTTCTGTCTTGTCGTCGGTACACCCCGTCAATCCTACTCCTGCAAGCAGCATGCATACAAGAGAAAATAAATTAACAAATAAATGTTTCATAAAAAAATTTTTAATAAGGCAATTAAGGGTTTCTTCGTTTATCAATATTATCATATCACCATTCGTCTGCGGTTAAAGCAAACCATCTGCATGGCCTTTTCGCAAAATACGGGTGTAAATATAAAAATTATTTTATAAAAAAACAAAAACAGAAAATTTCACCAGCTATCTATTTCCGCAATAAATGATCCACGACGAGATTCCTGCTTTCGGCGAAACGCCGGATCTCATCCTGCTGGTTGGCAAGATGCTGTTTTCCCATGCTGACACGTAAATAACCTATTATCATAATACAAATGATTTTAACCGAGCAACGTCGCCTCGGTCGGTAAAGGTAAGCGTATGCTTCGGGAGCACCGGAATACAAAACCTTCCGGCATAAACAGTCCGGACCAGCCGCAAAGCCCGGAAAATAGATGGAATTATCATATTCGTTCGCACCGAATGATCCCCACAGCGGTTTTCTACCTCCGAATTTGGATTTTTGCCGGATTTTGCTTAATTTGGTGATATTGATCCTCTCGGACAAAGGCTACCTTCCATGACGAAACACACGATAATATTTATGACATTATTCATTTGTTCGAGTTGTCGTAACTTGCAGGGCACGGTATTTTGCATCGATCGGCAATCGGACAATCTCAACAATCGGTTAAAATTATCGGACTACACCCTGGACCGAGCAGGCAATTCCATGATTACGGATCGGGATACGATCTATCGGTTAGCGCTGCTTTTAGGTAACGATACGACGGGATACGGAAATTGGAAACAATATTATCGAATTCCTTTCGACGGGAATCGTACCATGAGATTGGTCCTCGACGGAGGCGACGATCCGGGGCCGCGAGAATATTTAATATTGCACGACGAACACGGTAAAATTGTTCGCTATATCGAAATTGCGGCGGAATATGGAGATGGTCCCCGCTCAAAAAAAATATATAGCGTGCTGACTAAAGACAGCCTGTATGTTTACACGGTTACTACGGAAGCATTTTTGACCGGCGACGATTTTATAGACGATACGAAACCTGCAACAGCGGATACGATGAAAAAAAGCTACCATATCGGCGACTTGACAGCGATTTACAGGTAAAACTTAGTTAAAGATTGTTCGGGCAAAGCTCAAAATTTCTCAGCAGCTCAAAATAATTCCGACATTTTACGGCATCGGATTTGGCATTATCGGAAATATTGCGTAATTTGGGTTGCAATTCGATACTCTTTGATGGTAAAAGCGACTGTACGAATTTTCAAAAATCACGGATTCAAACAAATCAACCGGAATATCGAAGAACTGAAATTTACCCTATTAAATTATAACACGGTCAGTTTCCTACGTAAAGTCGGACAGGAAAAACCGCAGCGGCAGCGAATATGAAACGAATAAGCTTTCTGGCGATATTCTTCGTCATCGCTTCTCTCGGTGCCATCCACGCCCAACAACGCACGGGTTTCGCCTATTACGACCTCGACCGCCTCTACGACACGATCCCGTCGCTCTTCTACGACGACACGGACTACACACCCGAGGACGGCTGCGCTGGAGCGGCGAGCGTTACCGCGCCAAAGTCGAACGGGCGGGCGCTGTAATCGGCCGAATGGCGATGCCGCTCGCAGGAGTGTATGGAGTCGAAAACGAGGAGGTTGTCAAAGACTTGGTCCGGGCGTCGGACCTGCCGTACAGTTATGTGCACCGCACCCTCAATACGCTGGACGGGATGGATTTCGCCTTGCTTTACTATGCCGACCGGTTCTTCACGGAACGCATCGAAACGGGCTATGGCTATCTTTGCGTCGAGGGTACGCTGGACGGAAAACCGACAGCCGTACTGCTGACACGCGGCGACCGGTATGCTGCCGAACTACTGGAGGAGCTGCGCGAACGAACACCCGGCATCCGGATCCTCTGTGCAGGCAAGCTTCCGTCTGGAACTGCGGAAAAACTCTCGCTCAGGGATGCATTGGCTCCGGCCGAGCGCCGAGGGCGGGGCAATGCCTACGCACGGGCGGTTGGTGGCTGCACGACCGAATCCTGACAGACACGGCGCTAACCGTCATCCGGG
>ENA-OQIO01000932-OQIO01000932.1-human-gut-metagenome-genome-assembly--contig:-NODE-932-length-15102-cov-1.501235_pt1 | contig 15102 bp, 15 predicted proteins | sample MGYA00242573_ERZ504737 | MGnify/ENA primary metagenome ERZ504737 (study PRJEB26092, sample SAMD00036203) | human gut metagenome | host: Homo sapiens | study: EMG produced TPA metagenomics assembly of...
TGTTGTTGGAGCCAGTGTTCAGGAAAGTCAACATTTATCAAACTGCTTCTTAAAGAGTTAATCCCACAGAGGGAACAATAGTGGTAGATGATGTTAATTTATCAAAGCTTAAATCAAGAGGAACAGCTAAGTATAGAAGAAAGGTTGGAGTTGTTTTTCAGGATTTCAGATTGTTACAGGATAGAGATGTTTACTCAAATATTGCTTTTGCACAGAGAGTAATAGGTGCGTCACCAAGAGAGATTAAAAAGAATGTGGCAAGAGTATTATCTTTGGTGGGACTTTCAGAAAAATATCGTTCCAATCCGTCAGAATTGTCAGGTGGTGAGCAGCAGAGAGTTGCCCTTGCAAGAGCACTTGTTAATAAACCACAGTATATTTTGGCTGATGAACCTACAGGAAACCTTGACCCTGAAAATTCATGGGAGATTATGAAACTGCTTGAAAAAATTAATGAGCAGGGAACAACAGTTATTGTTGTTACACATAACATGGAAATAGTTAGGGCTATGAACAAGCGTGTCATAACTATGAAGAAAGGTGTAAAAGTAGAGGATAGCAAAGGGGAGGAACAGACAGATGAATACTAGAACAGCAAACTACTGTTTAAAACAGGGTTTTGTAAACATAAAGAGAAACAAACTGTTTTCCCTTGCATCAATAGGAACTATTGCTGCGTGTATATTTTTAATAGGTGTAATTTTTACAATTATTATTAATGTTAACTTTATGGAAAAGAAAGTTGAGCAACAGGTTGGGGTAACAATATTCTTTAACGAAGGGTTAAGCCAGCAGGGAATAGATGATATTGGAAAAACAATTAAGTCAGATTCCCGTGTAAAGAGCTACGAATATACATCAGCAGAGGAAGCTTGGGAAGGTTTCAAAAAGAATTATTTTAAAGATAATCCTGATTTGGCAGAAGGATTTTCAAAAGAGAATCCATTGGCTAATTCAGCATCTTACACAGTTTACTTAAAGAGTATTAACGACCAGAAAGCTTTTGCCACAGCAATGGAAAAGGTTCAAAGGTGTAAGACAGGTTAAGTATTCAAACCCAACAAGAGAGTTTCTTACAAACTTTGGCAAAATGTTAGGATATGCGTCTATTGCATTGATTATTATTTTGCTTGGTGTTGGTATTTTCCTTATAAGCAACACGGTTATGATTGGTATTTCAGTAAGAAGACACGAGATTAAAATTATGAAGCTTATTGGAGCAACTAATAGTTTTGTAAGAGCACCATTTATTATAGAAGGTGTAACAATCGGTTTATTAGGTTCAATAATTCCGCTTGTTATAATAAGACTTGTTTATGACAGATTAATTGATCTTATTATGACTAAATTTGGTGTACTTGGCAACAGTATTCCTTTTGCGTCAGTTCATCAGATTTTTTTGGTGCTTGTTCCATTAGGACTTGGAATTGGAGCAGGTATTGGTTTAATAGGATCAATTGTGTCAATGAGAAAGCACTTAAAGGTATAAAGTTAATTGAGTTAACAGGGAAAGAGATAAGGAGAAAGTAATGAGAAAATCTAAAGTATTAAGTTTTGTTCTCGTGGCAGCATTGGCAGTTACTGCTATTCCAATTAATGCGTTTGGAACAGTTAACGATGAGAAGAATAAACTTCAGATTTGCAGAATCAGAAGCAACAGGCTCAGGATGAAAATAATAAACTACAGAAATCTAAGTCTGATGCACAGGAGTACATTCAGTCAGTTGATAAGAAGTTAACTAGTTTGGCTACAGAGATGTACAAGACTAATCAGAAATTATCAAAAACAGAAGACAAGATATCTAAGACTCAGAAGGAATTGAACAATGCTCAGGTTAGCATAAATGAGCAGTATGAAGATATGAAGCTTAGAATCAAATATATGTATGAGAATGGTGATACTCAGATGATAGATTTGATTTTTAATTCAAAGAGCATAACTGATTTTCTTAAATCAAGGCAGAGTACATAACAGAGTTATCACAGTATGACAGAGATATGCTTAATAAGATGAAGAAGACTAAAGAGAAAATAGCTTCTGCAAAGAGTACTCTTGTAACTGAGAAAAAGAATCTTCAGACAATACAGGCACAGCAGAAGAGTGACCAGACTAAGCTTACTAATCTTTCTGAATCAAAGCAGCAGGAACTTAAGAATTATGAAGATTTGATAGCACATAATGAGGCCACATCTGATGAATTGGAAGCAGAAATCAGTGCACAGGAAAAGAGAGTTGCATCTGTTGAAGAACAGAGCAAAAACCAGGCAGCTGCTGAGCAGGCAAGTAAGGCCGCAGCGGAAAAAGCAAGACGTGAGGCGGCAGCAAAGAAACAGCAGGCAGCTAGTTCAAATAGTAGTACAAGCAATACATCATCAAATACAGGAAGCAATACAACAGATACTTCAAACAGTGGAAACTCAGGAAGTAGTGGAACAGTTTCAGGCGGTGGATTTACATGGCCACTTCCGGGACATACAACTATATCTTCAGGATATTGGATATAGAGGTTCTGAATTTCATAAGGGTATTGATATTCCGGCATCAGCAGGAACCACTATTGTTGCAGCAGGTTCAGGTACAGTAGAGTGGGCTAATTATAGTACAACAGCAGGCAACTGGATTGGTATTAATCACGGCAATGGTGTATATAGTGTATATATGCATATGTCTGCACTTTTAGTTTCGGCAGGAACAAAGGTAAGCGCAGGACAGAGCATTGGACTTGTAGGAAATACAGGAGCATCACAGGGTAACCATTTACATTTTGCAGTACGTAAGAACGGGGCATATGTTAATCCTTGGGATTATTTAAAATAAACTTGAATTAAGGAGTCATGATGAAAAAGAATAAGAACCGTTTTTTACTTGGATTCTTTTTTGGAATGCTTGCCATGCAGTTGTGGTAGGTGGTGTTGGAACAGGTTTGTATTTTGCAAACCAGAACACATCCGGAAAAACAATCAGTGAAAAAACATCACAAAAGCTTGATTATATAAATAAACTTATAGATGCTAAGTTCTTAAATAAGGTTAATGAATCTGACTTGGAAGATGGAATTTACAAAGGATTGTTGGAAGGCTTAAATGATCCGTATTCTGTTTATTACACGGCAGAAGAATACCGGAAAATGATGGAACAGACGTCAGGAACTTACAGCGGAATAGGTGCTTTGGTATCTCAGAATGCTGAAACAGGAATAATTACGGTAGTTAAGGCTTTTGCCGATGCACCGGCTGCAAAGGCAGGAGTAAAGAACGGAGATATTATTTATAAAGTAAAGGGCAAAGAAGTAACTGGTGTTGACATTAACAATGTTGTTACTGAAATGAAGGGCGAAAAAGGAACAAACAGTTGACATAACTGTTTACAGAGAGTCCGAAAAGAAATACATTGACTTTACAATAACAAGAGATCAGGTTAATGAGCCTACTGTTGAATATAAGATGCTTGATAAGAAGAAAAAGATTGGTTATATACAGATAAGTCAGTTTGAAGAAGTTACTTATGACCAGTTTACGAAAGCATTGGATGACTTGAAGAAGCAGGGAATGAAGGCTGTTATCTTTGATGTTAGAAGCAATCCGGGTGGATTATATGAGACAGTCTGCAAGATGCTTGATGAAATACTTCCTGAAGGAAATTTGGTTTCAACTAAGGATAAATATGGAAATGAGGAAAAGCAGACTTCAGACAGCAAGTGTCTTGAAATGCCAATGGTTGTTTTGCAGAATAAGGACAGCGCCAGTGCATCAGAAATTTTTGCAGGTGCAATTCAGGACTTTAATGCAGGAAAAATCGTAGGCACACAGTCATTTGGTAAAGGAATTGTACAGACAATTCTTCCATTAAGCGACGGCTCAGCGGTAAAACTTACAGTTCAGGATTATTATACTCCAAGTGGCAAAAACATTCACGGAAAGGGAATAACTCCTGATGTGGAAGCAGAATTAGAAGAAAATGCAACAAGCGATACACAGCTTGAAAAGGCAAAAGAAACAATTATGGAATTAATGAAATAATGAACAGAAAGACCATACATATATCTTGAAAACGAAGATATATGTATGGTCTTTTTCTATGTTTTGAATAACTGTATAAAATAAGTAAAAGGGTAAATGAAAAATGTTCCTTTTTATTTTGACAAATGCTTATGAAAAAATTAAATTTGTAAAGTGTCAAAATAGACAAAGTTTTTACGAAAGTTTTGGTTATTTATTTGTCTAAAAATCATATTAATAGGCTGGGTTTCACATTGTTATCGTGACGTTAAAATGCTATAATATAACATGCAATTATAGAGACGGATGTATTAAAAAGGGACAAAATCATGAAGAAAAAAACGAAAATTTTAATATCCATTGCAGTAATGCTTTTTATGATATGCGCGGTTAAGGTACCTTTTGTTAAAGCAGAAAGCAAGGTAATTAAAGTAGGTTATATTGATAATCCGGGATTTATACAAAAGATGGATGACGGCTCTTATGAAGGCTATGGTGTAGAGTATCTGAATGAGATAGCTAAGTACAATAACTGGACATATAAGTTTGTGGAGAATACATGGGAGCAAACTTTAAAAGATTTAAAGAACGGAAAAATCGACATAATATGTCAGGCTCAGAAAACAGCAGAAAGAGAGAAAGACTATATTTTTTCTAATTATTCTGTTGGAAGCGAGTTTACAATTGTATATGCCAATCTTAAATCTAATATTTATTATAAAGATTTAGAAGGTATGAATAACAAAAAAGTAGGCATGTTAAAAGACGGCTATCAGATGTTAACATGGACCAACTATGCTAACAAGAATAAATAAATTATACCCCGGTATATTATAATTCTGAAACGGAAATTGTTCGGGCCTTAAAGGATAACAAATTGACCTTGCAGCAGTGGGAAGTACATTACCTCACAAAGGAATGAGAGTTGTTGACAGATTTAATCAGGAGCCTTTCTACATTGTGACAGGAAAGATGAATGGAAAATTTATGGCTGAAGTAGATAGGGCATTAGATGAAATTAGAATGATTCTCCTTATTTTCAGCAACACCTTCAGGACAAATATTATAGTGAAAGTGCATATTCCAATCAGCCCCTTTTGACGAGAGAGGAAAATGAGTGTATTGAAAGATACAAGGAGATTGTGGTTGGATTAAAAGCTGACAGTATTCCATATAGCTATAAAGAGGCTCATAAGATTACAGGATTATTTAAAGGAGTTCTTGACCTGATGGGCGGAAAGTCCAAATTATCAATTCGAATAGAATATGTAAGTGATCCGGAGAAGTTTCTGGAAGAGGGGACTAATAGATTTTACATAGGAAATTCATTGGGCTCAGGTGTGTCAACAGTAAAGGGTAAGTATTGGCATTCTAACAATATTTTTAGCGTTGACCAGGTAATTGTAAAACGTAAGAATACTTCAATAAGCGAGGATAAAGTGTCAAGCGTAGCTGTGGTAAAAGATGCATTATATAATAGTCAGACTAAACTGTTATATGTAAACAGTGATGAACAGATTAAGAAATATGACAGCGTAACAGAATGCATGGAGGCTGTCCGTACCGGAAAAGTTGATTTTGCAATTAATGATATTTATTCAGTTAATTATTATATGCAAAGTAAACGTTATGCAGACAGTTTGGCAGTAGTCAGTGAGTATAATGAGTCTTCTGCATATTGTCTGGTTAGCTTCAGCTCAGGTTAATGATACATTGAAATCTGTAGTAAACAAGCTGATTTAGTTCTATTTCAGATGAAGAAATAGATAGTGTTTGTGTTAACTATTCCAGCGGAATAAAATATAAAGCTTCGCTTACAGAACGAATAGAAGACAATCTTGCTTTGATAATTCTGGGAATTGCAATTGCAATATTATTGATAGTTCTTGGATATGTTGTTATTTCAAAAAAGACTAATGCATTAATTCAAAGCAAAGAAAATGAAATTCTTCGAAGAAAAGTAGAAATTGATAAGCTTACGGGTTTGTATAATATTGATATTTTCTATGAAAAAAGTTGCTGAAAAGACTTAGAATAAGCGATGAAGAATTTTATATTATGAACATAAACATTAACAGATTAAAGGTTGTTAATGATATTTATGGCATAGAAGAAGGTGATAAGCTTATTAAGCATGTGGCTGACAGATTAAAGATGTTCAGAGATTCACAGACAGATGGAGACAATATTCTTCTTGCAAGAATGTCAGATGATAACTTTTTGCACTTTTGACTAAGGAACAGTACGATCTAAATAAGACTTTTGACTTGGTTGATGACTATCATTTGAAAATAAATATAACTGTGCGAACAGGGCTATATTTGGTTGATGATAGAACACTTCCAATTAACGTTATGTGTGACAGGGCACAGATAGCAACGGATACTGTAAAAGAAGGAATGAAGAAAGTTGGTATATATAGCAGACAACAGGGAGATCAGTTAATCTTTGAACAGAACATACTGAATGACATAAATGGAGCAATGGAACAGGGGCAGATTGTTATATATGTTCAGCCGAAATATGATGTTGTTCATAAAAAGATTGTAGGCGGAGAATCGTTGGTAAGATGGTTACATCCGAAATTTGGAATGATACCACCATTTAAATTTATAACAGTACTTGAAAAGAATAATTACATAACAAGGCTTGATTATTATGTTTGGGAGAAAAACGTGTCAGTTATTGCGTTATTTAAAGGATAAAAACGGAAGTGTACTTCCTATTTCTGTTAATGTTTCAAGAGTAAATTTCTATAGAACTAATCTGGTATCAAATCTTTTGGAACTGGTTGAAAAATATAATTTGGAACCAAAGGATTTGCAACTTGAAATTACGGAAACAGTATATACTGAGGAAAAGCAGGTAATATATTCAATAATAAGTGAATTGCAGGAAGCAGGCTTTAAGATTTTGATGGATGATTCGGAAGTGGATATTCATCACTTAATATGTTAAAGGATGCGCCTATAGACGTACTTAAATTGGATATGGCGTTTATGCGAAATTTGGATAATGAAAATGAAAGAAACAACATAATTGTTGAGTCTATTGTAGAATTGTCCAAGAAATTAAATATTTCGGTAGTAGTAGAAGGTGTTGAGTCAGAAAAACAGGTTAACTTCTTAAAATCAATTGGAGCAGAAGTGATTCAGGGATATTATTTCTCAAAGCCAATACCTACGGACGAATATGAAAAGTTAATAGAGGAATAATAAAAGAATAACAAAAGTACAGAACAAACATTCGATTTTGTTCTGTACTTTTGTTCTTTTGAATGATATACTTGACAAGTAACAATACTAAGAAAAGTAGTTGATAAATGATTTGGGTTTTGAAAATACTCAAAATATTGATTTAGAGCTAAATTGGGAGAAATCATATGGATCATTTTGAATTAGTTTCAGAGTATAAGCCTACCGGGGACCAGCCGCAGGCTATTGAAGAGTTAGTTGAAGGTTTTAAGAAAGGAAAACAATTCCAGACTTTGCTTGGTGTAACAGGTTCAGGTAAGACTTTTACAATGGCGAATGTTATTGAACAATTAAATAAACCTACACTTATTATTGCTCATAATAAGACTTTGGCAGCTCAGCTTTACGGTGAGTTTAAGGAGTTTTTTCCTAATAATGCTGTGGAATATTTTGTTTCCTACTACGATTATTATCAGCCGGAGGCTTATGTTCCAAGCACAGACACATATATTGAGAAGGATTCATCAATTAATGATGAAATAGATAAGTTACGTCATTCGGCAACAATGGCTTTAATGGAGCGTAAAGATGTAATTATTATTTCTTCAGTTTCATGTATATATGGTTTGGGAGACCCAATAGATTACAAGAATATGGTTGTGTCTTTAAGACCGAATACCATTAGAGATAGAGATGAGATTATTCATAAGCTTATTGAAATACAGTATGACAGAAATGATATGGACTTTAAACGTGGAACTTTCAGGGTTCGTGGAGAGAATCTGGAAATATTTCCTGCTTCGTATACGGATAGTGCAATTAGAGTTGAATTTTTTGATGATGAAATCGAGAGAATTTCAGAGATTGATGCTTTAACGGGTCAGATTAAGAACGTGCTTGAACATGTAGCAATATTCCCTAATTCTCATTATGTTGTGCCACCTGAAAAGATGGAGCGTGCCATTAAGGATATAGAGAAAGAGTTAGAGGAACAGGTAGCATATTTTAAATCAGAAGACAAATTAATAGAGGCACAGCGTATTGCAGAACGAACTAATTTTGATATGGAAATGCTAAGAGAAACAGGTTTTTGTTCAGGAATAGAGAACTATTCAAGACATATGGCAGGTTTGGAGCCGGGAGCCACACCTCATACATTAATGGAATTATTTCGGAGATGATTTCTTAATAATAGTAGATGAGTCTCATATTACGATTCCACAGATTAGAGGAATGTATGCCGGTGACCAGTCAAGAAAGTCTACTTTAGTTGATTATGGGTTCAGACTGCCTTCGGCTAAGGATAACAGACCACTTAATTTTGAAGAATTTGAAAGTATGATTGACCAGATGATGTTTGTGTCAGCTACACCTAATGTTTATGAACAGGAACATGAATTAGGCCGTGCAGAGCAGATTATAAGACCTACAGGATTGCTTGATCCGGAAGTTGAAGTAAGACCGGTTGAAGGACAGATTGATGACCTTATAACGGAGATTAATAAGGAAGTTGCCAAGAAGAATAAAGTTTTGGTAACAACTTTGACGAAGCGTATGGCTGAGGATTTGACAGATTATATGCGCGATGTGGGAATTAGGGTTAAATACCTTCATTCAGATATAGATACGTTAGAGAGAACTCAGATTATCAGAGATATGCGATTGGATGTTTTTGATGTTTTGGTTGGTATTAACCTTTTAAGAGAAGGTTTGGACATACCGGAAATTGCTTTAGTTGCAATATTGGATGCTGACAAGGAAGTTTTTACGTTCAGAAACATCACTTATTCAGACTATTGGACGAGCTGCAAGAAATGCAGAAGGCACGTAATAATGTATGCTGACAATATTACTGATTCAATGGATAAAGCTTTAACGGAAACTAACAGACGTAGAGAGATTCAGCAGAAATACAATAATGAACACGGCATTACTCCAACAACTATTAAGAAGGCTGTTCGAGACCTTATTAGCATCTCCAAAGAAGTGGACAGAAAGATTAGCGACGTTGAGAAAGATCCTGAATCAATGGATTATAAGGAACTTAAAAAGCTTATCGAAAAGGTTAAGAAGAAAATGGAAAGAGCTGCAGCAGAACTTGATTTTGAAACAGCTATTGAAATGCGAGATAAGTTGGCAGAATTAAGAAGTTGCAGGAAGATAACTAAAAATCTATAACGGAATTTATTTGGAAAAGATATAAAATAACCAAATAACAAAGATAGAAAAAGATAGGAAAATAAAATGAAAGACAATAAAAAATATATTCATATAAAAGGTGCAAATGAGCACAAATTTGAAAAATATTGATATTGATATACCAAGAGATGAATTTACGGTAGTAACAGGTTTAAGCGGTTCAGGTAAGTCATCCCTTGCTTTTGACACTATTTATGCAGAAGGACAGAGAAGATATATGGAATCGTTATCTTCTTATGCAAGACAGTTCTTAGGGCAGATGGAAAAACCACAGGTTGAAAGTATTGAAGGATTGCCACCGGCTATTTCAATTGATCAGAAATCAACAAACAAGAATCCACGTTCAACAGTTGGAACAGTAACAGAAATATACGATTATATGAGATTGCTTTATGCAAGAGCAGGTATTCCACATTGTCCAAAATGCGGACGTGAAATAAAGAAACAGACAGTTGATGAATGGTAGATCGTATTCTTATGCTGGAAGAACGTACTAAGTTTCAGATATTGGCACCTGTTGTAAGAGGAAAGAAAGGACGTCACGAAAAAGTATTTGAAAGTGCTAAGAAAAGTGGCTATTTGCGAGTAAGAGTTGATGGCAATATGTATGAACTAACTGAAGAGATTAAGTTAGAAAAAAAACATAAAGCACAGTATCGAAATTATTATAGACCGACTTAGCATTCGTGAAGGAATTGAAAAGCGTCTTACAGATTCTGTTGAAAACGCTTTAAAGCTTGGCAACGGACTAATGATAGTAGATGTTATTGGTGGGGAAGAGATGACTTTTAGTCAGAATTTTGCCTGCCCTGACTGTGGAATAAGTATTGACGAAGTACAGCCTAGAAGTTTTTCTTTTAATAATCCTTTTGGGGCTTGTCCTGACTGTTATGGTTTGGGATACAAGATGGAATTTGACGAAGACTTATTATTCCTGATAAGAGTTTAAGCATTAATCAGGGAGCAATTGTAGTATTGGGGTGGCAGAGTGCAAATGACGGAAAGAGTTTTAGTAATGCGATACTTCAGGCATTGGCTTTAAAATACAATTTTTCTCTTGATACGCCTTTTGAGGATTATCCAAAAGAGATACATGATATTTTGATTTATGGAACAAATGGTGAAAAAGTAGCCGTAAGATACAAGGGGCAAAGAGGTATTGGAGTTTATGATATTGCTTTTGAAGGATTAATTAAAAATGTAGAAAGACGATATCGTGAAACAAGTGCAGAGTCAACAAAGGCAGAATATGAAACATTTATGAGATTTACGCCATGTGCAACATGCCACGGACAGAGACTTAAAAAGGAATCGTTTGGCTGTAACTATTGGAGATAAGAATATTTATGAAATGACAGAAATGTCTGTAAGAGATTTGCGCCAGTATTTGGATGAATTGCAATTAACTGAAACTCAGCTAAAGATAGGAAAAGAGATTTTGAAAGAAATTAAAGGACGTCTTCAATTCTTAGTTGACGTTGGACTTGATTATCTTAGCCTTTCAAGAGCTACGGGAACTTTGTCAGGTGGAGAGGCTCAGCGTATACGTTTAGCAACTCAGATAGGTTCAGGCTTGGTTGGTGTAGCTTATATAATGGATGAGCCAAGTATTGGATTGCATCAGAATGATAATGATAAGCTTCTTGCAACGTTGAAGCATTTAAGAGATTTGGGAAATACTTTGATTGTAGTTGAACATGATGAGGATACAATGCGTGCAGCAGATTATGTGGTTGACATAGGTCCGGGAGCAGGAGAACACGGTGGACAGGTTATTGCTACGGGAACTGCAGAGGACATAATGAAGAATCCAAATTCTATTACAGGAAAATATTTAAGCGGAGAAATTAAAATACCTGTTCCAACAACACGTAGAAAACCAAAAGGTTTCTTAAAAGTAGTTGGAGCCAAGGAAAATAACCTAAAGAACATAGATGTAAAGCTGCCAATTGGGGTACTTACATGTGTAACAGGTGTTTCAGGCTCAGGTAAAAGCTCACTTGTTAATGAAATATTATATAAGAGTCTTGCAAGAAAATTAAACAGGGCAAGAACAATTCCCGGAAAATGCAAGAAGATAGAGGGAATGGAGCAGCTTGATAAGGTAATAAATATTGATCAGTCACCAATAGGCAGAACTCCACGTTCAAACCCGGCAACATATACGGGAATGTTCGATATGATAAGGGACCTTTTTGCGGCAACAACCGATGCAAAAGAAAGAGGTTACAAGAAGGGAAGATTTAGTTTTAATGTAAAAGGCGGTCGTTGTGAAGCGTGTTCAGGTGACGGAATTTTAAAAGTTGAAATGCATTTTCTTCCTGATGTATATGTTCCATGTGAGGTTTGTGGCGGAAAGCGTTACAATAGGGAAACACTGGAAGTACACTACAAAGGTAAGACTATTTATGATGTTCTTGAAATGACAGTGGAAGAAGCATTGGATTTCTTTAAGAATGTGCCTAGAATTCTTAACAAGGTACAGACATTGTATGATGTAGGTCTTGGTTATTTAAAATTAGGACAGCCGTCAACAACATTGTCGGGTGGTGAAGCACAGAGAATTAAGCTTGCAACAGAATTAAGTAAGAGAAGCACAGGAAAAAACAATATATGTATTGGATGAACCAACAACAGGTCTTCATTTTGCTGATGTGCATAAATTAGTAGAGATTCTTCACAGATTAACAGATGAAGGTAATACAGTAGTGGTTATTGAGCATAATCTGGACGTAATAAAAGTGGCAGATTATATAATTGATATGGGACCTGACGGTGGTGACCGTGGTGGAACAGTTGTAGTTGCAGGAACACCTGAGCAGGTTGCAGAACATCCAACAAGTTATACCGGCAAGTATGTTAAGCAGATGTTAGAGAGACAATAGTCATTTTTTATAAAAAAACGATTCATAAAAATGTTTAAATAAAAGGGCATTTATGCAATGTTTATAAAGATGAAAAAAGTGCTTGAACCCCCTTTAAAATAAGGAAAAATTGTGCTATATTGAACATACAAACAAAAACGTATTAAATACCTAAAAAGACTTCTACAAAGAAGTTAACGACCCACTTGTTATTAGATGTCAACCTAATAACAACAGTATCTAAGTTTAGTGGTGAAAGGAGTTTTACCCAGTGATATCTGCTAACATGGCAATCAACGGAAGATTGTTTAAGTAGTGATTATTGGATGAGGTGTTACAAAGAATTGGATAGGATAGGAATTATTCAAAACGAAAATTCAATGAAGAATAACATCTTATGGTTAAGGTAGATAGTGAAGTCGAAGCAGGACAAATAGTAAGGAATAGACTAGGTATACAGATATTCGGAATGCGATCGAAACGAATAGTGTACAGAAGAAATTCCCGAGAAGATTCATTTAATAAAAAGTACCTGCGGTTGTTAACAAAATTGTAAAGTTAGGGTATTGAAATAGGGAGCATCTGTCATACGAGGAAGTAGGGCAGGTGCTCTTACTTCGTTATAAGTACTTGAAATGATATTACAATTTAGGAACGTGTGAAAGTATATTATGAGTCTGAAAGATGTATAAGTTTAAAAATATTTTGTATATAGAGAGCAGTCAGGTTATAAGTTATGGGAATTATAAAAGTTAGTACAGTGTACTTGTTTTAAATAGAAAAATAGGGTAGAATTAAAAATTAGCAGGTAATTAGATTTTATATAGCAATTACCTTTTACAGTAGTATGGTGCAGGCACCATTTTAGGAGGAAATACATTGAAGAAAGAATTAGTAATCGTTCTTGACTTTGGTGGTCAGTATAACCAGTTGGTTGCAAGACGTGTTCGTGAATGTAATGTATATTGTGAAATATATTCTTACAAAACAGACATTGAAAAAATCAAAGCAATGAACCCAAAGGGTATCATCTTAACAGGTGGACCAAATAGTTGTTATGAAGCCGATTCTCCAACATATTCAAAAGAATTATTTGAATTAGGCGTTCCAGTGTTAGGACTTTGCTACGGAGCACAGCTTATGATGCATGTGTTAGGCGGAAAAGTAGAACGTGCAGATGTACGTGAATATGGTAAGACAGAAGTATTAATAGACAAGACTCAGTCAAAGATTTTTGCAGATGTTTCACCAAAAACAGTTTGCTGGATGAGTCATTTTGATTATATATCACAGGTGGCACCGGGATTTGAAATCTCATCACACACAAAGGATTGCCCTTGTGCATCAGCGGAAAACGAAGAAAAGAAACTTTATGCAATACAGTTCCATCCGGAAGTACTTCACACACAGGAAGGAACAAAGATGTTATACAACTTCGTTCGTGGAATTTGCCAGTGTTCAGGAGACTGGAGAATGGATTCATTTGTAGAGGAATCAATTAAGGCAATCCGTGAAAAAGTTGGCGATGGTAAGGTTTTGTGTGCATTGTCAGGTGGTGTAGATTCATCAGTTGCAGCAGTAATGCTTTCAAAAGCCATTGGAAAACAGCTTACATGTGTATTCGTAGACCATGGCTTACTTCGTAAAAACGAAGGTGACGAAGTAGAAGCAGTATTCGGTCCTGACGGTCCATATGACTTAAACTTTGTCCGTGTAAACGCACAGGAACGTTACTACAGCAAGTTAGCAGGAGTAAAAGAACCTGAACAGAAGCGTAAAATAATTGGTGAAGAATTTATTAGAGTTTTTGAAGAAGAAGCAAAGAAAATCGGCGCAGTTGACTTCCTTGTACAGGGAACAATTTATCCTGACGTTGTTGAAAGTGGTTTAGGTGGCGAATCAGCAGTAATTAAGTCACATCACAACGTAGGTGGATTACCTGACTGTGTAGATTTTAAGGAAATAATCGAACCACTTCGTGATTTATTTAAGGACGAAGTAAGAAAAGCCGGCTTAGAAATGGGTATACCTGAATATTTAGTATACCGTCAGCCTTTCCCAGGTCCGGGACTTGGAATCCGTATCATCGGTGAAGTAACAGCCGAAAAAGTTAAAATGGTACAGGATGCAGATGCAATTTATCGTGAAGAAATTGCAAATGCCGGATTGGATAAAACAATAGGACAGTATTTTGCAGCACTTACAAATATGCGTAGCGTAGGTGTAATGGGCGACGAAAGAACCTACGATTACGCCATTGCACTTCGTGCAGTAAATACTGTAGATTTCATGACAGCAGAAGCTGCAGAAATACCTTACGAAGTATTGTCAAAGGTAATGAGCAGAATCATAAACGAGGTGCGCGGGGTCAATAGAGTAATGTACGATTTGACAAGTAAGCCACCTGGAACTATTGAGTTTGAATAAGCGAACATACGTTTGAATGCCCCGCAAACAAAGGGAAAGCACCGAATATAAGTCTCTTATGAGAACATTTTGAGAACAAAATCAAGAATAAGAAGAGTTATTTTGACTAATAAGTTGAAATAGCTCTTCTTTTTTGCTTGAAAAGCCGATAAATAAAGGAATCTGGAACTTTAAACTTGATAAAAAGACAAATTTGTTTAATGTTGGTTACAAGAGAAAGAAGAAGTTTATTAAAGGAAAAGGTATAGTGCCACTAACTCCTATTTGGAAAGTAAAGGACTAAAGTAGAACTACGGTCAAACAAAAACAATTTAATCAAAAGAGAGAAAGGAGATTACAAATATGACAGACAGGATGTTTATGGAAGTTCAGGATGTAACAGAGATGTTAAATGTTTCAGAAGGAAAGGCATATGAAAT
>ENA-OQIO01000933-OQIO01000933.1-human-gut-metagenome-genome-assembly--contig:-NODE-933-length-15087-cov-1.757888_pt1 | contig 15087 bp, 18 predicted proteins | sample MGYA00242573_ERZ504737 | MGnify/ENA primary metagenome ERZ504737 (study PRJEB26092, sample SAMD00036203) | human gut metagenome | host: Homo sapiens | study: EMG produced TPA metagenomics assembly of...
TTGTTTTAAATGAATTATATGATCGTTATCAAAAACCATTTATTTATAGTAGAAAATGGAATGGGAAATGATGATATATTAGAAAACAATGAAATTCACGATGACTATCGTATTTCTTACATTAGAAATCATATAAAAGAATTAAAAAAAGCAATAGAAATCGATAGAGTTGATGTACTTGGCTATACTCCATGGGGATGTATTGATATTGTTTCTGCTGGAACAGGAGAAATGAAAAAAAGATATGGTTTTGTATATGTTGATTTAGACGATTTAGGCAAAGGTAGCTTAAAAAGAATAAAAAAAGATTCTTTTTATTGGTATAAAAAAGTTATTACAACAAATGGTGAAGAATTAGACTAAGGTATATTTCCTTCCTTATAAAAATTTATATACCTTATGTTATTTTGAACTCATTTATCAATAATATAAAAGAAGAAAAAATAAAGCGATTGTGATTATATAAAAGCTGAAAGCAAAACCAATAAATAAGTTGGATATGAAAAAATTAAGAAGAGCACTAATAAACCTAGATAAATAGGAATTGTTGGTGCCTTTTAATTTGATGATTTATTAGTGAAAATGAATTTTTTAACTTTTGATAAGGGGATATAAAAGAAGTTGACGGTGGTAATAAGCGATATATAATTATTTTTGTATATAGAGGGGGGATGTAAATGGATTATTATAATCGAGCAAATGAATTAAAAGAAGATACTATTGAAATACGAAGATATCTTCATAAAAATGCAGAAGTAGGATTAGATTTACCAAATACGGTTGAATATGTTATGAAACAATTGAAAGAATATGGAATTCAACCCCCAATTATGTGGACATGGAGTAACTGCAACGATTGGTAAAGGAAAACCCGTTATTTTATTGAGGCAGATATGGATGCTTTACCGATTACTGAATTAAGTGGAGAAGAGTTTACTTGTACTTCAGGAAACATGCATGCCTGTGGCCATGATATCCATACAGCTATGTTATTAACGGCAGCAAGAATGTTAAAGGAAGATGAAGATCATTTACATGGAACAGTAAAATTAATGTTTCAAAGTGCTGAAGAAATATTTAAAGGTGCCAATGATATGATTGAACATGGAATCTTAGATCATCCAAGACCAGATGCAGCTATGGCTTATCATATGATGATAGGAAAAAATCAAGTTGGAACTTATATGTATAATGCAGGAGGCATTATGATGAACTCTGTTGATGAATTTAAAATAACCATCCATGGAAAAGGAACACATGGAGCTTATCCTCATCAAGGAATAGATCCTATAAATATTGGAGTACATATTCATCTTGCTTTACAAGAACTTATTTCAAGAGAAGCAAATCCTCAAGATATATGCACACTTACAATAGGTAAGTTTAATGCTGGGAGTGCAGCTAATATCATACCTGAAAGTGCAATTTTACAAGGAACACTTCGAACAAATAATGTTTCTACAAGAGAAAATATATTAAGTCGTATGAAGGAAGTATGCCATAAAATTGCAGATACCTATCGTGGAACAGTTGAAATTGAAATGGTTTCAACAGTACCACCGCTTATGTGTGATCCGCAGCTAACTTTAGAAATGGCAGAATATATGTCACAAATAGGAATTGAAGGATTAAAAGGAATACCTAATAGTATAGCAACGGCATCAGAAGATTTGGCTATTATTGCTGAAAAAATACCGACAACTTACATGATTTTAACTGCTGGATTTATGGATGAACGTGGCGATTATCCTTTACACCATCCTAAAGCACAGTTTGATGAAAATGTTTGTGTTATTGGTGCGGCATGTTTTGCATATTGTGCAAGTCATTGGCTTGGAAATCATAAAAATAGGACTTGATAACTTTTAGAAAATATATGTAAAAGATATGGACTTGTACATTAGGGGACTAATGTGCTATACTTTACTTGCAAGTCGGAGAACAATTGCATCAAAACGAAAAGGTAAGGATTGGTGGATCCTTACCTTTTCTAACTTTTAGAGTGGTCTAACACTAGGCTAGTTATCGCTTAAATCTTTTGTCTAACCATTTGCATATGTAATAAACTAACACACCTGCCACGACAGATACTACTAAGTCGGAAAACAATTAACATCACCTCCTTTCAAGGAGGACGATAACAAAATAATTATATCAAATTATGTCAAAAAAGTATGACTGAACAGTAAAATAAATGGATAAAAATAGTATTTTATAAACTTATAATTAGGGCTCTTTCTTTTTGTGATTTATTAATTACTTTACAAATTTGCTAATGTCGTATGTCATATTAGCAAGAATGTAAAGCTTAAATCTATCTTGACATGAACTTGGCTTTAGGGGTTACAATGTATATAGGTTAATTTGGGGAGGATAAAAGGATGGAATATAGTAAAATTGATAAACTTAATGTCAATCCTTCATTATTAGGATTTGGCTGCATGCGTTTTCCTAAAAAGGAAGATGGCACTATTGATGAGGTAGAAGCAGAAAGAATGTTAGATCATGCTATTGAAAGTGGTGTGACTTATATTGATACAGCTTATCCTTATCATGATGGCGAAAGTGAACCATTTGTAGGTAGAGTTTTAAAGAAATATAAAAGAGAAGATTTTTATCTTGCGACAAAGTTACCAATGTTTAAAATTGATTCATTGGAACAAGCAAAAGAAATCTTTGAAGAACAAATAAAAAAGACTTGATGTCGATTATGTTGATTTCTATTTATTACATGCTTTAAATAAAGATACATGGAAAAAAGTTATTGATTTAAATATCATTCCTTATTGTGAAGAATTAAAGAAACAAGGAAGAATTAAAAACTTTGGTTTTTCATTCCATGATGATTATGAAGTATTTGAAGAAATCATTAATTATCGTGATTGGGATTTCTGTCAAATCCAATTAAATTACATTGATACAGATATCCAAGCAGGAATGAAAAGGATACAAACTTACAGAAGAAAAAGAATGTACCATTAGTTATTATGGAACCTATTAAAGGCGGAGCTCTTGCTAGCCTTTCAGATGATATTGAAAAAGTCTTTACTGACTATAATCAAAATGTCAGCATTTCAAGTTGGGCTTTACGTTTTGTGGCTTCACTTCCAAATGTTAAAGTTGTTTTAAGTGGTATGTCAACTTATGATCAAGTAGAAGATAATCTTGCTACTTTTAAAGAATTTAAACTATTAGATCAAGATGAAGAAAAACTTGTAGAAAAAGTAGCTAATATGATTAAAGCAAAAACTAAAAATGGATGTACAGGATGTCGTTATTGTATGCCTTGTCCATTTGGAATTGATATTCCAGGTAACTTCAAGTTATGGAATGAATATGGTATGTTAGGTCTTAAAGATACAGCTAAAAGACGTTATACAAATCTAGGAGATGCACAAGCTGAATTTTGTAAGAAATGTGGTAAATGTGAAAAACTTTGTCCACAATCTATTAAAATCAGAGAAGATTTACAACGTGTCGTTCAAGATATTAAGAACTTATAAGAGAATGGCGTTATGTCATTCTTTTTTTTGTATTATGTTTTAGTAAAATAAATAGTGATATGTATGGTATGATGTATTTATAGATAAAAGTGAAACAGGATATACGAGGAGACAACTTATGAAGATAAAATATATGGGGAAATTAGATCCAGAAACTAATCCACTTCCAACAAATAAGCTTAAAGAAGGGGCTATTCGATTTAATGAGCCAACGGATAGAAAAAAACAGAATATACAAACAAGTATTGTTACTTTTATTATTATATGTATTATGTTTGTACCAGAATATTTAAATTGTTCTTTTTAGAGATGTTGATTCTATGGATTTATCAAATCTTTTTAGCTATTTTATATTTGCAAATATTTTATTAGTTCTTTCAAAACTATGTCAGTTTTATTTCTATAAAGAAATTTATATGTTTAAAATACCACGTGTTGGTTTTGCAGGAGTATATACAACAGAGTTTACAAAGAAAAAATATATAGCTATCAATCTTATTCCTGATATTTTATTTGGTTTAGTTCCTTATTATATTTCATTAACAAAATGTAAGTTTTTTTTAGGAATGGCCGCTATGTTTGTTGTTGCAAATTCAGCAGTAGATTTCATGAATGTATATCATGCATTTGTAGAAATGCCACCGGGTTCAAAAACATTCTTATATCAGTTCAATAATTATTGGTATTTACCAAAAAAAGATAATAATAACTAGGGCGAGGGAAACAGTATGATACTGTTTCTTTTTTATATGAAATATGATGGAATAGAGTTGAATCTTTAAGATATCATAATATAAAATTAAATTATTAAAGAACTTACACAAAGATTACAAATGAAGAAAGTATATTAAAGATGAAGGGAGGTATTGTTATGAAGATACTACTTGCTGAAGATCATGATAATTTAAGAGAAATAATAGAAGATTATTTGGTTGTTCATGGGTATGTTGTGGAAAGTTTTGATAATGGAGAAGATGCTTACTATAGCTTTTTAACTGAAAGTTATGATCTTGTTTTATTGGATGTGATGATGCCTAAGATGGATGGTTTTACATTATGTAAAAAGATACGTGAAAAAGAAGAAATACCAATTCTTTTTATTACGGCTAAGGTACAAGAAGTTGATCAGTTAAAAGGATATGAATTAGGTTGTGATGATTATATTATTAAACCTTTTTCATTACCGGTATTACTTGCTAAATGTAAAGCTATTACAAACAGAAAACATTATCAATTTTTAGAAAAAAAGGTATATTAAAGTTAAATACAAGAGAAAAACAAGCATATCTTAATAATCAAAATTTGAATTTAAAAATAATAGATTATAAAATATTAGAATATTTTATAAAAAATCCAAATCAAATCTTATCTAGAGAACAGATTTTATTAAAAGTGTGGGGGATTTGATTATAAAGGACAGGAAAGAAGTGTTGATACACATATTAAAATATTAAGAAAAGCCTTGGGACCTTATCAAAAGGGAATAAAGACAGTGATTAAACAAGGTTATTGTTTTGAAACGAAGGTGTTTGAAAATGGTTGATTTTTTAAGAGCGTTAAGTATTGTTTTATTATTAGGCATGTTTTATCTTGCCTTTAAAAATAAGAAACTTAAAAGATTTTTATTAATTGAAAGTGTGTTAATTATTATTTTTATTATAGGTAGGCAGATGTACACGAGTAATCTTAATACAATGGATACTGTTATGTGGTCACTAGCAAGTGATGTTACGAATCAAATGATAACGCAAAGTGATAAAAATATTGAAAATAATATGCATGATGTACTATCTACTATTTATGATGGTAATGGTTTTGATATTAAACAAAATATAGCTTTTGAATATAAAGTAAAAAATAAATATGAATTTAGTAATAAAAACTTTATTATCTTTTTTAAAGATAGTGCAAATGAAAAATATACTTTTTTTAATCTAGAAAATTCTTTTAATAAAAAAGAGATCAATAATTTATTAGACTTTTATAATCAAAATCAAGTTGGTTGTACTATAAAAAAGATGAGTTTTCATTCAAAAGATAATCAATACATCATAGATCAAATTGTCTTTTATGATGAAAATAGTCATACGACTTATAAACTTGGTAACTCACAAGGAACAATGAATTATTATTCATGGTATAAATATAAAAATAAAAAAGCAAGTAATCAAAATAGACTTGGTGATTTGAATTAATGTTTTTTAATTCAAAGCAAACACTAGAAAAGAATCCAAAAGAAAAAGATATTAAAGTAGAACAAGAAACATGTGATATTTCTTCTGATAAGTCAAAGATATATGTTCATTATGTAAATAAAGAAAATAATATAAAACTTAATATGTTTATTGATACCCCAAATATTGTTTTAGATAGTCTAAAAGATAGATTTATTTTAATGTTTAGTTTTGTACAAATTATTCTATCATGTATTTATTTTATATATACGTATCTTGAAAATGAAAGAGAAGAATTAAATAAAACAAGAAACTTATTTATTAATGCAATGGCTCATGAAATGAAACGCCTAATGCAGTTATTTTAAATAGTTCAGAAATGTTGATAGAGAATGTTAATCCTGAAAAACAACATAAATACTTAAAAATGATAGAAGATGAATCTAAGCATATGAATAATCTTTTAAATCAAATGTTGATATATACAAGAACGACAAATTCTTATCAATTACATAAACAAAATCATAATCTTTCGACAATGTTTGAAGAAGTATTAAAACATTATGATTTAGAATCAAAAATCATTACAATTGATATTGATTCTAAAATCAATATTTCATGTGATCAACAATTGATGATGATTGTCTTTGACAATCTTATCAACAATGCTTTTAAATATGCAAATCAAAGAATAAGTATTGTTTATAAACAAGAAAAAATAATTATAAGTAACGATGGATCAAAAATAGAAAATAAAGATATTAATCATATATTTGAACCTCTCTATAAAGCAGATGTATCCAGAAATGATACCAATTCTACAGGAATGGGATTAGCGATTGTTAGAAATATTTTAGATTTACACAACTATACTTGTAAAGTTGTACAAGACGAAGAAGTTCATTTTATCATAGAGATGAATAAGTAATAAAAAGTTTATGTAGAAATACATAGACTTTTTGTTACCTTTTTTCTATATAAAACGTATTATAAGTGAAAGAGCTCTTGAGGAGGCAGTTATGAAGATAGATACAGAACAAGTGATTGAAACATATAAAGATCGTATTTTTGTGATAGGATTAACGATGTTAAAAAATCCTGATGATGCTGAGGATGTTGTTCAAGAAACTTTTCTTAAATATCATACATATAAAAAAGGTATTGAATCAAAGAAACATATAGAATCTTGGTTATATAAAGTAGCGATTAATAAAGCTAAAGATATTCAAAGAAAAGTTTTGGAGAAGAAAACAAGTATCTATAGAAGATTATATGGCAACTATTCCATTTGATAGACCACAGGATGAAGAATTATTTCAAGCAGTGATGGCTTTGCCATCAAAGTATAGTATTGTAATTCACTTATATTATTATGAAGATTATTCAATTAGAGAAATTGCTCAACAATTAAAACTCAATGAAGGGAATGTTAAAGTAAGACTTTCTAGAGCAAGACAAATATTAAAAGAACAACTTAAGGAGAACTGGAACAATGAAGAATAAAGAAGCTTATAAACAAGCATTTAAACATGTACATTATCAAAAAGAAATCAATTTAAATCAAAGAAGAATTCCAAAACCTTTACTTACTCTTGCAACATCATTAATTGTTTTATTATCTACATTTACTGTTGCCTATGCCTTTGATGTAGGGGGTATACAAAGTAAATTAGAAGTCTGGTTCCATGGTGAAAAAAGAAATGTTCAATATGAAAAAGTAGGTGATGATACTTATCATCTTTATACAACAGATGAAAATGGCAATGTAATTGATATAGGAATAGATTCAGGGACGAAATGGACACCTACAGGGATGAAACCTATGACGGGAGATGAACTTGTTGAAAGTTTAAATGATGAATTTGGTATCTTTTATGATGAAAAGAAGATAAATATTTATTCTATTATCAAGATAATATTGTAGATGTAACGCATATGTTTGATAAAGAAAAGAACTGTTATTTAGTAATCAATAATGGTCAAAAGGATATCTATTTTGTAATGAGTTATAAAACTAAAATAGATGAAGATAATGCAATTTCTTTATATGATGATGAAAATAGAGAAGTTTATCATGGCGTAAAAGTAAAAGATATTAAAGATAAATTTGTAAGAATTAAATAAGATGGAGGATTTTCCTCCATTTTTTATAACCATTGAAATAGGTAAACTGGATAATTTAATAAGATAGATATTAGTATTATAAATAAATTAAAAATATTAATTTTATTATTTTGATGTTGTGATATAATGATTTAAAGGAGTGATCATTATGGAATACTATTGTATTTGCAATGCTTCTCATTATTCTTTATTACTTTTATAAGAAAAAACCTAAAAATCATTATCCTGTCATTCAATATCAAGATCATAAAAAACATGTATTAAATTATAAAAAATACAAACAACGAATACACCTGTTCAAGACTTACAATATGTTTATTATTTATTATCATTGATTGATGAACTACCACAAGATAAATCAATCCTTATCTATTTATTATTAAAAAAATGGAATGAGCAAAAGGATATTTCTTTAGAAGAAAAAGACTATGAGCTAAGTATTCATTTTCTTAAAACATATACAAATAATAGAGTAGAAGATCAATTATTCCAAATGTTATATATTCTTTCTATTGATCAAATTGTTGATGATAAAACATTACGTATTTGGGTAGAAAATGATTTTGAAAAAATAATAAAATGGGAAAATGAATACTTAAAAGATATGCAAAATAAACTAAGACAAGAACATCGTTTTGTAGATGATTGTTATAGTTAGATATTTATGAAGATTTAAAGAAATTATTAGGTTATAAAAAGTATTTAGATAGTTATAAAGAAATTGAAACAGAAGATGAGATGAAGTACGCATTGTTGTTTGGTTTAAAAGAATGCCCTTATCCAATGTATTCATGTTTTGTTATGCAAAGTATCGAAGCTGACCATGGTGTATCGAGAGGATCAGGATTATACTGATCCTATTTCTTTCATATAGCCTGCAGTAATAATACCAGCAGGTAATGCTACGATAGCAATTCCCATGAAAGAAGAAACCATGGTAATCATTCTACCTAATGTTGTTATTGGATAGATGTCTCCATACCCTACAGTAGTAAGAGAAATCGTTGCCCAATAGATAGCATCAAAGAAAGTATGGAAGCTATCAGGTTCAACGTTGAAAATAACTAAAGCACAGACAATAATATAGCCTATTGCTAGATAAAGAACAGTAATTAAGGCATCTTTTGAATTCTTTCCAACCTGTATAATAATTTGAATATTTTTAGAATAACGAAAACTTTTAAATATACGTAGTACTCTAAATGTTTGAATAAGACGAATTGTTTTTAATGCTTTGAATCCTTTATTTAAAAGGCTGATAGATGGTAGGATTGAAAGTAAATCAATAATAGCTATAAATGAAAATGGATATTTTAGATATGAGATTATATCATTATTATGGTACTTTAAGTTTGCAGTCAACCATCTTAGAAAATAATCTATAATAAAAATAAAGACAGAAATAGAATCAATCATATTAAATAAATGAGATTCATTTTTAAAAGCAAGTGGAATAATGCTTATAAATATGATAAACATCATCACTAAATCATATACATGACTTGCTTTATAGTCTTCTTTAGAAACTTCTATTATTTCGTAAATACGTTTTTTCATGTTATCACCCTCATTAAAGATATCATAGGTAGAATTAATTTCATATTATGAAATTAATGTGGAAGAGATATTTGATTAGATACAATAATAAATAAAGGAGGATCTTTATGTATAAAATTATAGCGTGTGATTTAGATGAAACTTTATTAAGTGATGATCGTTCAATTTCTAAAGAAAATATCGAAGCAATTCAAAAAGCCAAAGAATTAGGTGTTAAGTTTGTTCCTGCTACAGGAAGAGGATACAATACGGTTGATGGAACTTTAAAAGAATTAGTCTTTATGACTTAGAAAATGAATATGTGATTTCTTATAATGCGGAGCCATTAGCGAAAATAAAGGAAGTAAACTGCTTCATTTTGAAGGGATTACCTTTGAAAAAGCAAGTGAGCTTTATAAACGAGGTTTAAACTATGATGTATGTATTCATGTTTACACAAAAGATATGGTTTATGCTTATAAGTTTGTTCAAGAAGAAATTAACTATTTAGCGGGAAGAATGGAAGTTAAAGAAATCTTTGATGATCATATTGATTTTTTAAAGGGACAAGAAATTGTTAAAGTGTTGTATATGAATACAGATTATGGTTATTTGAAAAAGATTGAAGATGATTTAAAGGATATTACAGGGGATTTGGATGTCAGTTATTCATCTAATCGTTATATTGAATTTAATCATCAAGGTGTTAATAAAGGACAAGGTTTAAAGAAACTTGCGGATATCTTAGGTGTAGATATTAAAGAGACGATTGCTATTGGTGATAACTTTAATGATTTATCAATGATTAAAGTTGCAGGACTTGGTGTTGGGGTACAAAACACCGTTGAAGATATGAAGAAAGAATGTGATGTGATTACCAAGGCGACAAATAATGAAAATGCTGTGGCGGAAGTAATTAGTAAATATATTTTAGGCACAAATTAAAGTTTGTGCTTTTTTAATAGTGATCTATTTTGTATAATTGAATAAATACGAAAAGAGGAAGAGTATGAGTTCATTTTTTACAGATACAATATTAGAAAGAGGAAAAAAATATTTTGAACAAAACAGAGTTTTTTCCGTTAATCAAAAAGGTGAACAAACTTATACAGGGATTGTTTTAGGAAGTGAAGCTTATCATACAAAAATTACTTTAGATGAACATTATAATGTGATGTCTGCAACGTGTGATTGCCCCTATGCTAATGAAGGTCATCATTGTAAACATGAGGCAGCACTTTATTTTGCGATTGAAGAAAGACTTCCTAAGGATGAACAACAATATATCGATATTAATGCTTTATTAAAAAGAGTTCGTGCAAGATCACGTAGTAGTTATATGTTAAAACGTGAATTTAATGAAGAATTTAAGAAATATTTAAAGAATATTATTCAATTAAATAAGCAGGGAAATTTTCATATTTCTAATTATCAACAAGTTATTGAAGAATTTTTAAGTTCTAATTACTCAAAAGATTATCGACATGAAATACTTAATATTATGTTTCAAGGATACTGTAAGTTGCTTACTAATGAGCATAATAAAGAATTAACAGTACAATGGCTTAAAGAAAATATGAAATATCAAAGATATGAAAATGCATTTAGTCATATTATGTCTGTAGTTTATTTATTAGATGTTGAAGATCAAATAGCTATTATTAAAGAAATGCTTTTAAATAAAAGAAATCCAGCTTTATTAAATACATATTTTAAAATTATTAATGATCATCATTTGGATATAAAAAAATACTTAGATGAGATCCAAATTTATAATAACAATGAAGATTATATTATGGAAATGATACGCTATTATATGAATAATCAACAAATAGGACATTCTAAGCAATACTATAAAGAACATATACAAAATATTAGAACAAAAGAAACAAAAGCAAAATTAGAATCCTTACTCAATCCAGAAAATGAAGATGCGTATTTAAATTATTTATGTTCAAAATTAAGCTATTATAATTGTTCAGAAGTTCCTATTTATTATGATGATTTAAAAGAGTTTTATGGAAATAAATTTGAAAATTACTTGATTGATTTTATAGATAAAGTAGATCATTATTATAGTGACTATGAGTTAGCGTTAATGTTTAAACGAAAACAAGAAGCAAAATATGCTATTTATATCTTACTTCGAAAACCAAATATGAATTTTTTTGATCCACTAAAAGGAATGATAAAAGAATACAGTTTAGAAATGTATTTAATGGTATATGTTGAATGCTTAAAAGATTATATAAATCAAGGAATAAGAAATTATTATTTAAGAGATTATATTTATGACTTATTTCATGAGTTAGATGAAATGTCTAAAATAGAGTTAGTAGATATGTTGAAAAAAGAATATCCAAGAAAAAAGAAATTACATGAAATGTTAGATGCATGTTTAAGGGAAGGCGATGAAATTGAAATTCAATATTAATTCAAATGTTGTAAAAAGTAAAAATAACTTAGAAATTGCTAGAAAATATCATCACTATGATAATGTAGAAAGCATACATGTTACAGCTAATGAAGATGTTTATCATATAGATGCTGTTGTTTCAGTATTTAATCATCCCCAAAAATGTTCATTAGATATTAAAGATAATCAAGTTATTTCTTATGAATGTTCATGCCCATTTAATGACCAAGATTCCATGTGTGGTCATTTAGGTGCAGTAATTTTAAAACTTAATGAATTAGAAATCAATGAACTCCCTTTTGATTATCAAAGTGATAAATTACAAAAAATCAAAGAAATAGAAAAAGAAAATCAAAGACAAAGAAGAAAAGCACAATTAAGACAAATGGCTTCTATGTCTACAAAGCTTATTGATTTTAATAAAAGCCAATATCAAACAGACTTACGCCTTTCAATCAATCAAGAAAAATATGATTTAACACCGAATGTTTATCTAAATGGAGATAAAATAGTACTCGAGTATAAAATTGGAAATGAAAAGAAATATGTATTAAAAAATATTGCTGATTTTATAGAAAGAATTCAAAATCAAGAAAACTATAAATATGGAAAAGCTTTAGAATTTGTCCACAGTGAAAAAAGCTTTACAGATGATGCTTTAAAACAAATTGATTTAATGAAAAAAGCACTGATCATTCGTCGCTATGATATGGAAGAATATCCTTACTATTATGAACCTATTAAAAGAAGTATAACAATAGATTCTCGTTTATTTGATGAATTTTATGATGCGAATAAAGAAATCTTTTCTTTAGGTGAAATGGAATGTAATTTACGTTTATATATCCAAAAAGAAGATGAGTATTATATTGTAAGAGTAACTGTAGTAGACCCAATTTATATTGGGGATAAACATGGTTATTGTTATGGAATGAATAATGGTGAGTTTTATATGAATCGTATGACTTTTGATGAGGAAGGAAATGTTTGTCGCTTTTTTAAGCAGTATTTTAGATAATGAGGGGAAATTGATTATTTTAGAGGAACAATATCAAGACTTCTATAAATATGTTTTGTTACCAATTCTTTCTTATTTTGAAGTGTTTGATGAAACTCAAAATGATATACCAACTTATGATGAAATCAAAATTTATGGAGATATTGATGATAATCAAATGATTTATTTTCAACCAGTTTATGTTGATGAAAATCAAAATCGTGTTTATGGCTTTAATGATAATATTATTACAACTTATCAACAAGATATTGTTGAAAAATATATTGAACAATATGCTTCTTCTATAGATGAAAATAAGCATCGTGCTTATTTTGATATGAATAGCCAAACAACTTATGAATTCATCTTTGAAGGATTAGATTATTTAAAACAATATGGAGATGTTTATGTATCAGAAGCATTAAAAAGAGTAGGTAAGAAGATTTCTTATAACTTACATGTAGGGGTTAGTGTTGAAAACAATCTTTTAAAATTTGATATTTCATCTCATGAAATACCAAAACAAGAATTACAAGATGTTTTAAATCAATATCGTCGTAAAAAGAAATTCTATCGTTTAAAAAATGGCGAACTGCTTTATTTAGATTCACCTGATTTAGAAGAATTAAGTGAATTTATGGATGCTTATCATGTTGATGTTAAAGATATTGATAATGGTGAGTTTTCAATGAATAAACAGAGAATGCTCGCAATTGATGAAGAAAATGATTTTGAATATGTAGAACTTGATCGTGAAGAATCCTTTGTAGAAACACTAGATAGATTTAAATCAGCAACGCAAAAAGAGTATCCAGTACCTCAAAATTATGAAAAAATCTTAAGAGATTATCAAAAAGAAGGATATGTATGGCTTCATACGTTAAAAGATTATGGTTTTAATGGTATTCTTGCTGATGATATGGGGTTAGGAAAAACATTACAAATTATCACTTTATTAGATTCATTAAAAACTAATAGACCAAGTCTTGTTGTATGTCCATCTTCACTTATTTATAACTGGGAAGATGAAGTGCATAAGTTTTCTAAACAGTTACCAGTCACATGTATTACAGGTAATGGTGCTTTAAGAAAAGAATTAATAAAAGAGATTAAACAAGGTTTATATGTAACATCTTATGATTATATAAGAAGAGATTTTGAATTGTATCAAGATATTGAATTTGAATATGTGATTTTAGATGAAGCTCAATATATTAAAAATCAAAAGACAAAGAATGCACAATCGGTTAAAACTTTAAAAACAAGACATAAACTTGCTTTAACAGGAACACCAATTGAAAATAGTTTAGCAGAATTATGGTCTATTTTTGATTTCTTAATGCCACAATACTTATTCAATTACCATTATTTCCAAAAACAGTATGAATCAAGTATTGTTAAAAATAATGACGAAGAAAAAACAAAACAGCTTAAAAAACTAGTAACACCATTTATCTTAAGAAGAAATAAAAAAAGAAGTATTAAAAGAATTAACCAGATAAAATAGAACAAAATGTGATTCTTCCATTTAGTGATGAAGAAGAAAAAATCTATGTTGCAAATCTTGCTAAAGTCAATGAAGAACTTCAACAACTTTATGACATAGAAGGCTCGGATAAGATGCAAATTCTAAAAATGCTTACAAGATTAAGACAATTATGTCTAGAACCACGTCTTGTTTATGATAATATTGATCAACCATCATCTAAGCTTAAAGCTTGTATGGAACTTATTAAAACAATGCAAGAAAATAAACAAAAAGTACTCCTCTTTTCTTCATTTACTTCTGCTTTAGATTTAATTGCGGAAGAATGTCAAAAAGCTGGTATTACATATTACATGCTTACAGGAAGTACAAATAAGGAAGAAAGAAGAGAACTTGTTTCAAGGTTCCAAAAAGATAATACAACATTATTCTTAATTTCTTTAAAAGCAGGTGGTACAGGTCTTAACTTAACATCAGCTGAAAATGTTATTCATTATGACCCATGGTGGAATGTATCAGCGCAAAATCAAGCAACGGATCGTGCTTATCGTATTGGTCAAAAGAGTAATGTTCAAGTATTTAATCTTGTGATGAAAGATAGTGTAGAAGAAAAGATTATTGAAATGCAAAAACGTAAAAAAGAATTGGCGGATATGTTTGTAGAAAATAATAGTGGTGGATTATCACAAATGTCTAAAGAAGATATCTTAAGCTTATTTACAATGTAAATAGCTGTTACGAAATTATTTGTTTAATTTCGTAATGGCTCTTTTTATATAATTATATAAATATTTAAAGGGTAAGGCAAAGTGCTATGAATGAATTTTTTAGAAATTGGAAAAGTTTATTTT
>ENA-OQIO01000935-OQIO01000935.1-human-gut-metagenome-genome-assembly--contig:-NODE-935-length-15070-cov-2.111959_pt1 | contig 15070 bp, 16 predicted proteins | sample MGYA00242573_ERZ504737 | MGnify/ENA primary metagenome ERZ504737 (study PRJEB26092, sample SAMD00036203) | human gut metagenome | host: Homo sapiens | study: EMG produced TPA metagenomics assembly of...
CCACGACCTGCTGCCCGGCTTTTTCCAGCGTGACCGTCACGCTGGCATCAAGCCCGAACTGCTGGCGGCACTGTGCGGTACAGTACTCCGCCAACCGGGTCTCTGTCTCGGTCAGGATATCCGTTTCCAATGTATCCGACTGCATCGCAGACAGGACCGCCGGGGCTGTGCTCCCTGAAAAAGCGGTCAAAACCTTGCCCGGCAGCCGTGGCAGCTGCGCAAGAAGGACTGCTAAAATATATAACCCGGCTGCGGCTTTTATGCACCGGCCTGCCCAGCTTTGCCCAGCAAAAAAACTGACCAGTTCCGCCCCGATGCACGCCATGCAGAATACTGCCGCGGCCCGCTGAAATGCCTGCATCTAACCACCCCCTGTCAGCATCAGCAGTGCGATGCCCACCACAAACAACATAAAAAACAAGGCCGTAAACAGCCGCCATGCAGCGCACGGCTTCGGCAAAGCATTGCAGCAGCTTATGGCAATACTCCAGCCCGCCGATCCCGGCAAGCCAGCCGCAGCAGGACAGAAAAAGCAGATGTATCAGCAGCCCGAGATACAAGGGCGCAAATTCTGCTCCAATGCTGAGCAATGCGGCAATGCCAAGGGTGCTTTTGAGCAACTGCATCCCGGCCAGCACTGCATCTGCCGCGTTGCTCAGCGCCTGCCTACAATGGGCACACTGCCGGTCAGCAGCTGTCCCAGACGGGAGGCTGAACGATCCAGCTGCACCGTGACTACGCGCTGAATGCTCATCAGAGCGGCGAACGCTTTGCCTGCCCAGCCGATGGCCTGCCGCAGCAGCCGCCCGGTCAGAGTGCAGCCCTCGAACAGGCTTTTGCGGGAACTGATGCCGCAGGCCATACTGATGGCAAGGTAGCTGCGCAGCAGCGGCTGCAGCCAGAGGGTGACCGCCTGTGCGATAAAACACAGCACCGTGAGCAGAAAGCCGTTTGCAGCCGCTCCGGCGTTCCATTCACCGCCAGCTGCCAACACGCCGCTGTATACCGGCAAAAAGCCCAGCAGATAACTTTTCCACCCGGCCATCCGGGTGCACAGGGCAGCGGCAAGCTTGTCCAGCTCCTGCCACAATAGAACGCCGCAGCCGCCGGCAGCCGCCAGCTCCAGCAGTGCTCTGTCGGCAGTGTCCTGCAAGAGAAATGCAAGTCCAGCTGCCAGCGACAAAAACAGCAGAACATCGGCATATTGTTGCATCGTATCCCGCAGCAATTGCACCGGTTCGGCGGCAAACAAACGCACAAGGGTGCCAAGCGGGTCTGCCGCAAACTGCTCGGCCTGTACAGGTGCCTTGTCGAGATAGGTTTGCCACGGTGTGGCTTCTGCTGCCGCAGCTTTCAGAGCGGTTTTGCTGCACAGAAAACCCAGCGTTGCCATGCAAATGATAAGGCCGCATTTTTTCATCCTGCCAACCCCCAGATCGTCTGGAATATCTGTTCCAGCAGCGGCCATACTGCTGCCAGTACGAGACACCGCCCCGCCAGCCCGGCGCACCATGCAAGAGTATCTGCTCCTGCTTCCTCGCAGAGGGTGCGGACGTAATCTGCCAGCAACAGGATGCCCGCGCTGCGCAAAAGGCAGGAAAAGGCTTGCGCATTGGTGCGCTGCCCCAGCTGTACCATTGCTTGCAGTACCCCGCGCAGCGGCTGTGCCAGACGGAGCAACAGCCACACCGCAGCACCCAGCGAAAGCAGCAACGCAAATGCCGGGGAATACCGCTGCAATAGAACTCCCGCAAAGGCCATCAGCAGCAGCGCAGTCAGCACCGGAACTGCTGCGCTCATAGCGCGAACAGAGACCGGATGGTGGCAAACAGGGTGCTGATCTGCTTGACGAGAATGGAAAGCACTACCACAAGCCCCGCCAATGTGGTCATCATGGCCTGATCCTCCCGCCCGGAGCGGATGAGCAGCTGATTGAGTACTGCCACGATGATGCCGATGGCCGCAATTTTGAACACAAGTTCGATATCCATCCGTTTCTCCTTTGTTCCGTACAGCTTTTACCAAAGAGCAGCGCCAGCATCATACCGCCAGCCAACCCCAGACGGTGCGGCAAACCGGCCTGCCGCTGTGCTGTGCGGCGTGCCTGCTGTAAATAGTCCTCAAACCGCGCCGTATAGTAACCCAGCCGCTCGCATTCCTGTGCGGCCTCTGCGCGGCCGATTCCGCTAAAGCACTCTGCAAAGCAGGCACGCTCCTCTGCTGAAAGCTGCCACGGTGCAGGCAACTGCTGCAATGTACCGCCGGGATTTTGTGGCAAAAGGCCCTCGCGGCAAAGCTGCCGGTAGAGGCTTTGCAGGTCTGCCCGGCGGTACTGTATCTCCTGCCGGATGCGCTGTAATAACGTGATGGTGCCCTGCAAGGCAGCAAGATGCAGGGTTGTCTGAGCCTGTACCGCATCCCCCGCCAGCCAGCCGCACAGCGGGAGCAAAAGCAGGCCAAGCCCGTGCAGAAAGCTGCTCATACGGCGCACACTTCCCGGATGCAACCCGGTGTCTCCCGCCCGGCAAGGATGACCAGCCGCCGCAGCATCCCGCGCTGCAACAAAGCCTGCACCTGCGGGCGGCACTGTGCCTGTGCAGCATCCGGCGCGTGGATACTGGCAATAAAATCCACCCCGCTGAAAAAGCCCTGCTCCAGTGCCATCGTTTCCTCCAGACTGCCCAGCTCGTCCAGCAGGATCCACCTGTGGTGCCAGCGTACGCAGCGCCATCTGGACGGCGCGGGCTTTATCCACCCGCCAATGCGCTCCAGCGGCGGAAGCGGCCCTTCCGGCGGGAAAAGCTCGCCCCGCTCGTCTATCACTGCCACCAGACGCTGCCTCTCGGCCAGCGTCCGGGCGATAGTGCGCAACAGGGTGGTCTTGCCGCTGCCGGGCTCTCCCACCACCAGCAGCCCGGTAAAGTGCTGTTCCAGCAGCTTGTCCAGCGCGGGCGGCAAAGGGATAACACAACTGCGTGCGATCCGCAGGTTGAGCGAAGTGACCTTTTGCAGAGCGATGCACTGCCCTTCCGCTGTACGAACTGCCCCGCCACGCCCACGCGGTTGCCGACAGCAGTGGTCAGGTAGCCCTCAGCAAGCTCCCTTTCGTGGGTGTGCACCGAGCCATTGCAAAGGGTATGAAATATCTCTTCTATTTGCAGCGCATTCAGCCTTATTGCAGCCAGCTTTGGAGGGCAGCCCGGCAGTGCCGAAGCAGAGCATTGCCGCCCCTGTACGGTAAATGTGACCGCACAGCCAGTGCGCAGCCGCAGCTCCTGTATGCGCACTGCCGTTTGTACGGGCAGCTGTGCCAGCAGCGATGCAAGCCAAGCGGGAAGGGCTCTGACAGCCTGATAATACTCGTCCACTTTGGTTTCTCCTTCCACGAAGCTTTGTGCTAGCATTGTATGCGCTTTGTGCGTCATTAGAACCGGGAACCGGGAACGGGCAAACAAAAAAGCCTCTGCAACAGCATTGCAGAAGCTTTTGAAATTACTTGTATTCCGGCATTTAAAAGGGCGCTTTAAGTCGTTTCCTGTTCTGCCGGAGCATCCTGCAGCATAGCAAGAAATTCCTGCTCGGTCAGCACCGGCACGCCCAGCGCCTGTGCCTTGGTCAGCTTGGAGCCAGCCGCTGCACCGGCCACCACATAGGCCGTTTTTTTGGAGACCGAGCCACTGGCTTTGCCGCCGTTTTTCACGATCAGCGCCTCGGCTTCGTTGCGGGAGAGGGTCTCCAGCGTACCGGTGACCACCAGCGTTTTGCCCGCCAGTTTATCTCCCTTCGGCTCGCCCTTCCACTGCATATTGACCCCGGCATTTGCAAGGCGATGCACCAGATCGGTGGTGCCTTCCTTGGCAAAGAACTCCACCACACTCTGCGCCATCACGCCGCCAAAGCCGTCGATTTCGCTGATCTGCTCAGCGGTGGCTTCCCGGATGGCCTGCAGTGTGCCGAAATGTTCTGCCAGCAGCGCGGCCGCCTTATCGCCGATGTTGCGGATGCCAAAACCGAACAAAAGCTTATCCAGATTGTTTTGCTTGGAGGCAGTAATAGCTTGCAGCAGATTGTCCGCGCTTTTCTCCTTGAATTTGTCCAGCTCCAGCAGCTGTTCCCGGGTCAGCGTGTAGATATCTGCTGCGGAATGCACCAGTTCCTTTTCCACCAATTGGGTGGCCACTGCCTCGCCCAGACCCTCGATGTCCATGGCATCCCGGGAGGCAAAATGGATGATGTTGCGCAGTGCTTGTGCCGGACACTCCGGGTTTACACAGCGCAGGGCAGCCTCATCCTCCAAGTGCACTACCGGCGCACCGCAGGAGGGGCAGACCGTAGGCATGGTGTAGGGTTCAACCCCCTCTGCATGATGGGTGACCCCGATGACCTCCGGGATAATATCGCCTGCCTTGCGCACCTGAATGGTGTCCCCGATGCACAGCCCGAACTGCCGGATGAAGTCCTCGTTGTGGAGGGTGGCGCGGGCTACCGTAGTACCTGCCAGAAACACCGGGTCAAAGCAGGCAGTGGGGGTAAGCACGCCGGTGCGGCCAACGGCCACCTCGATGCTGCGCAGGGTGGTCTCCTTGACCTCCGGCGGGTACTTGAAGGCAATGGCCCAGCGCGGGAATTTGTTGGTAGAACCCATCAGCTCCCGCTGCGCAAAATCGTTCACCTTGATAACGGCACCGTCCATGTCAAAGTCCAGCTTGGAGCGGTTCTGCCCGATGTTCTCGATTTCGGCAATGGCGTCCTCGATATCACGCACTACATGGTAGCGCGGCGATACCGGCAGGCCAAGGCTCTTGAGGTAATCCAGACTTTCGGAGTGCTTGGTCAGGGTCTTGCCCCGGATCTGCTGCACATTGAACACAAAGATAGAAAGCCCCCGGCTGCCGGTGATGCGGGCGTCCTTCTGCCGCAAAGAACCGGCTGCTGCGTTGCGGGGGTTTTTAAAGGGTGCTGCACCCTGCAATTCCTGCTCGGCGCACAGGTGCTGAAAGGCTTCGTGAGGCATATATACCTCGCCGCGCACCTCCAGAAACTCCGGCGCATCTTTAAGGGTCTTGGGGATGCTGCGGATGGCGCGCACGTTTGCGGTAACATCCTCGCCCACCACGCCGTCACCGCGGGTGGAGGCGCGGACGAGCTGTCCATTCTCATACTCCAAGCTGCAGGAAAGGCCATCGATCTTGATCTCTACGACATACTCCGGCTCTACTCCGGCCTCGCGGACGCGGCGGTCGAAGTCCCGCAGCTCGTCAAAGGAAAATGCATCCAGCAGACTTTCCATCTTGACGGCATGGGTCACCTTGGGCACTTGCTGCTGGCGGTGCCACCCACCTTCTGGGTGGGCGATGCTGCTGTGACCAGCTGGGGAAACTGTGCTTCCAACTCCTTTAATTCCCGCGTCAGGGCATCGTATTCAAAATCCTCCAGCTCCGGCGCATCCTGATCGTAGTAAAGTCGGTTGTTTTTCTCAATAATTGCGCGCAGTTCTTTCACACGCTTTTTTGCCTGTTCCAGTTCCAAATATTCCACTCTCCCGCGATATCATTTTGCCGCCCGCCGTGCTGCTTTCCCGGCAGAAACAGTGCTGTACACCGGACACAGCAGCCGAGCGGTAGTCGTTTGCATTTGTATCTTCCTTAGTATACCACATCCATGGATGGTCTGCAAAGCGCTAAATACAAATCGTATTTTTAAAGTGCTCTCGTACGTTGAAATCGATATCAGTACACATCAAATGTTGATTTTTAATCACTAGCGCAAGATACTAAACGTATACTCATTATATTTTATAACGTTGATTCGTTCTGTTTTTCAATTTCCTTTGCCGGCTTAATCAGTAATTCTTTGCGTTGTGTTTTCTACGCAGTACGAACAAAAAAGCCCCTCCCCGGTGCGGCAGCTTGTGCCATCCGGGAAAGGGGTACAGTTAAGTTTGCAGCTCAGGTGACCGGGATCAGCAACCGCTGTGCCTGCGGCAGACAGGCAAGTTCCTCTTCCAGCTGGTTTGCCGCAAGGATCTGCGCCGGGGCTACATGGAACCGCCGGGCCACTGCAAACACCTCCTCTCCGGCCTGTGCGTAGTAGATACGCAAGGCGATCTCGGGGTCGGTATTGGGCAGCGGGTCGCCAAGGGTAATGCTGCCGATGACCGGGCTGGTGGTACAGCCTAAAATCGCGCCCTCTGCCCGGACTGTAATCGTAGCCTCCAGCGTACCGCCCGCACAGGTGCATTGCATGTTCTCGGTGCTCAGCCAACATTCCGGCACAAGCACCGTTCCCTCCGGCGGCGTAATGGGCAGCGGGACAGCGACCTCCAAGGTTTTTTCGTAGCTTTCCAGCTCGCCGAGGGTGTTCTCTGCAAGGGCTGTTACCACCGCCTTTGCGGCAAGCACCCAGCCTTCCCCTTTTTGGACGGCCTGCTGCGGGCCATAGTGCACAAAGCAGGCCCGCAGCTGCGCCCCTGCATCCGGAAGAGGTCCGGAGCCTGTGGCGGTGGCGGTATCATTCAGGGTGCAGAGCAACTGCTCTGTGACGAGCGGCTGCGGTGTGAGTTCCGTTTCAAACCGGGTGGAAAAAGCATCCACTGCCACTTGCAGCTGATAGCTTCGCCATGCCCGCAGGTGTAGCATGACATTCGCCGTCAGCTGGGCGGCGGCGCTTTCTGCCTGCGACAGGGTAAACCCCACCGGCTCTGCCACACACAGGCAGCGGCAGTCCTCGGTGATGCCTCTAAATCTATTACCTGCTGGAAGGGCAGTGCCGCCGCCTGACTTTGCAGGGCAGTGTCCCCTTCTGCCCGCCATGCACACTGCACCCGCAGTTCCCCCTTGACAACAGCTTTACCGGCAAGCAGCTTTACCTCTGCCACACAGGCGTTGCCGGTAATATCCAGTACAGCCGCGGGGGGCTTTGCAAAGACAAGCTCTCCCTCTAAGGTAACAAGCTTATCCAACACGGCCACACTGCGCACGCCTTGCAGGGTGCGCAGCTGCTGCTCGATGCCGCCATCTGCCAATGCGGTGATCACCTCGGTCTTGCACTGGGTGTGCACCGTGACCACCAGCCCATAGGCGCCCCGCACCTCGATGCGGCGCGGGTCTGCCGCGCGGGTGTTGAGGTACTCTGTCTGCCCTTCCACCACGGCTGTCCATGCCGTAAAGGTAAGCTCCGGCAGTTCCAGCTGCCGGGTGAAGGGCAGCTTTTGCTCGGTCTGGCACAGGTCTTTTTCTGCTTCGCTCTGGTAAAACACCGTGCAGCGCAGATAGCCCTCTAAGGTAAGTCTGCCCGGTTGCAACTGCCGCTGCAGAACAACCGGGCGGACAAAGCACTTGACCAGCTTACCCACCGGCGGCAGGTCATCCGAGATGCGGATATCGGTCTCCAGCGGAAGTTCTGCTTTTACGGTACAGCCTGCCCCGCCTTGCGGCAGCGTATCCCGGAATATCTTCAGTTCCATGTGCAGTGTGCTCCTTTCCCTGTCCGTTTCCGTAAGAGTGTATGCGGCAGCAGGCGACGGTATGCCGGCAGTAAAAGGCCGGTGTGCAGCAGCTTTGCCACACACCGGCCTTTTTGGATTCAGTTCTCTTTGCGGATGCCGAACAGCTTGCGCAGAATGCCGCACAGCGCTTTCGGGCTGCGAATGACCACTACCTGCATCTCCACCCCGCCTTTCGCTCATGTTTACCCCATTATAGCGTCTGACGGGCAAAAATGTTCCGGGAAGAGGTTTAATCTGCGATGGTCTCCACCACCACAAGCGCGCCCTGCCGTGTGCTGATGGTGATGCAGTCCGATCCTTCGGCATATTCGTTGCTCACGCCCAGCGGATAGCCTGCTGTGAGCACGGCATCCTCTAACTCATAGAAGGAGCCTTTTTCATACACGCCCTCGGCGCGTCCCTCCATGGGGAAGGCGGAGAAGTAGAAGAACTCCTCCTTGGGATAGCGGCGGCTCTCGCCCGGCAGCACAAAGGTGATGCGGGAGCGCTCGTCCTGCAAGGCAGCGCGGATGCCGCGCTGCTCCAGCCCAAGGCCGGTGCACAGGTTTGCAAGGGTGTGCTCCACCCGCTTGCCGCCCAGTGCGCCCAGCAAAAGCGCCTCGTCAAAGCCCTTTTGCGCCGCGAGCTTTGCGGCATACTCGGTATCGGTGTCGTCCTTGACGTGGGGTAAAACGACGATATCGTCCGCATTCTGCTGCGGACAGGGAGCGGAATCAAAATCGCCTACAATGATATCCGGCTTGCAGCCCAGCCGTTCGCAGTTGCGGTAGCCCGCATCGCAGGCAATGATAAAATCATCGCTGCGCAGCAAGCGCTTAAGTTCCGGCTGCACCGGGCAGGCGGAAAGGATCACACAACGGGACATCTCATTCTTCCTTCCGTATTACACTTTCGGGCGCTGCCAGTCCTTGACATCCTTTACCTCGTCGTACATGGCGCAGTAGCTGTCGTACCGGGTCTGGGAAAGCTTGCCTCTGCCAGCGCTTCCCGCACAGCACAGCCTTTTTCGCTGCGGTGGGAGCAGCCGGTAAACTGGCACTGTCCCAGATAAGGCCCGAACTCCGGGAAGGCGTGCTCCAGATTCTCCTTGGGGATGAACCCGGCACGATTCGCCTCCAGGCTGGCAAAGCCCGGCGTGTCGGCAATGCGTCCGCCGTAGGTTCAAAGATGGTCACCTCACGGGTTGTGTGGCGGCCGCGTCCCAACTTCTGGCTGATGGCGCTGGTCTCGCGGGCAGCGTCCGGCAGCAATGCGTTCAACAGGGTGGATTTACCCACACCGGAGTTGCCGCAGAAAGCGCACAATCTGCCGTTGATCCACTGCTTTACTTCGTCCAGACCTGCACCGCTTTCGTAGTCGATGCGGATAAACGGCAGAGTGGACTTTGCATAGGCGTTTGCCAGAAAATCCGCCTCGGCAAGGTCGCTTTTGGTACACACCACCACCGGCTGTACGCCTTATCCACCGCAATGGCCGAAAGCTTATCCAGAACCAGCGTACTGGGGGTAGCTGGGTGGTGCTTGCCACAAGGAACAGCACATCCAGATTTGCCACCGGCGGGCGCACAAAAACATTTTTGCGGGGCTCGATCTGCGCAATGACCGCTGCGCCATTCTCGGTCTCCAGCGTCACCTCATCCCCTGCCACGGGGGTGATCTTCTGCTTGCGGAAGATGCCGCGGGGTTTGCACTCCACGATGCCATCCGGCGTTTTTACATAGTAAAAGCCGCCAATGCCTTTTACGATATAACCGTTCATGCATATCCTCCGTCAGCCCAACAGCGAGGACCACCAGTCCAGAATACCGCCGCCTGTGGAGCTGCTGCTGGAGCTCGGCTCGCTGCTGCCGCCGGTGCTCTCACCGCCGGTAGAACCTTCGCCCGTGGTGCCGGAAGTAGTGCCATCGCCACCCGGCTGCTCCGGTTCCTGTACCGGTGCAGCGCCCGCGCTGACCACAACGTTTACGCGGCTGTTCAGTTTTGCGGTAGTACCTGCCGCAGGGTTCTGGCTGAGCACCGTACCTGCTGGCTGGTCGCTGTATTCTTCACTCTGGCTGCCAAGCCCCAGATGGTTCTGCACCAGCAGGGTGCGGGCATCATCCACCCTCATGCCGGTAAGCGAGGGTACCTTGGTGGTGGTAGACACCTGCGGACGACTGATATAGAGGATGACCGTAGAGCCTGCCGCCACCTGCGTACCGGCGGCAGGTCGGTACGGATGACCGCACCGGAAGCCACCGAGGTATCCACAGCCTGCGTGACCAGCACCGAAACGCCCAGTGCCTTGAGCTGCTGTTCGGCATCGGTCTGCACATAGTTGGTCAGGTCCGGCACGGTGACATACTGGGTGCCCAGACTAACGGTCAAAGTCACGCTTTGTCCCTCGCGGACGGTGCGGCCGGATACCGGCGACTGCTTATAGATATAACCGGCGGCGTAGTTGCTGTTGTACTCTTCTTCCCACTCCGGGGAGATCTGGCCGGATGCGATTTGATCCGTGGCCATGGCCTGATCCTTGGTCATGCCGATATAGTCTCCAAGGGTGACATCGGCCTTGTTGTTCATCAGGTTGGAGGAGTCGTTCAGGATCATCCAGCACAGTGCCATGCAGGCCAGTGCAAAGGCAATGGTGATGCCGAACAAGGCCGGCAAAAAGACAGTGCGGCGTTTTTTGCCCGGTTTTCCCTTGCCTTTTTTGCGGGGTGCGGGCTGTTCGTTCTGACGGATCGCGCGGTTCTGGTTCATGGTACGTTTCACCACCTTTTCGGGCGCTTCTTCTGTAATATACTGATATTCAAACAGCACGGAGGGGTTCTGCACATAGGTGTCCAGTGCTTCCAGCATCGCCCGTGCCGAAGGGTAACGGTTCTGGGGGAGCTTTGCCATAGCCTTTTCGGTGATCTCCACCAGCGCATAGGGCACTTCCGGTGCCAGTTCGTGCAGCGAGCGGGGCTCGTCCGAGATCTGCTTGATGGCAACCTCAACCACGTCATCGGCATCAAAGGGCAGATGTCCGGAAAGCATCTCGTACATCATGACGCCCACAGAGTAGATGTCGCTGGTGCGGTCGGTCTCGTCTCCTTTTGCCTGCTCCGGGCTGATATAATGCACGCTGCCCATTGCCTTGCCGGCCAGCATCTGGTTATCTGCCCGGGAAATGCGGGCGATACCGAAGTCCATCATGCGCAGCTGGCCGTTATCCAGCAGCATAATATTCTGGGGCTTGATATCCCGGTGCACGACGCCGTTGGCGTGGGCATGCTCCAGCGCCTTGAGGATCTGGGAGATGAAGTGCACGGTCTCCCGGCTGGAAAGCTTGCCGCCCCGCTCGTTGAGGTACTCCCGCAACGTCATGCCGTCCACATATTCCATAACAATATACTGCAGATGGTCGTTGACCGAGACATCGTACACCTTAACGATATTGGGGTGATTCAGCAGTGAGATGGCCTTGGATTCGTTTTTAAAGCGGCGCACAAGATCCGGGTCGTGCATATACTCCCGCCGCAGCACCTTGACGGCCACCACAGTCCCGGCAGGCACAGGACCGTTCTGTCCTCGCATGACCGCCTTATACACGTTGGCCATGCCGCCGGAGCCGATCAGCTCCTGCACCTCATACAGACCGTCCAGTCTTTTACCGATCAGGTTATCCATGGCGCACCTCCATCGGCTCTACTCCCACCAGCAGGGCGGTAATGTTATCCGGGCCGCCGTTTTCGTTGGCGGTACGGATCAGAACGTCCGGCAGATCGTAAAAAGACCCGCTGCGCAGCAGTTGCTCCAGCTGCTCTGTGGGTACGGCATTGGTCAGGCCGTCCGTGCACAGCAGCAGAACATCCCCTGCCTGCAGCGCTACGGTGGTGAACTCCGGCTCCAGCCGGTAATCCACGCCCAGCGCCCGGGTGATGATGTTTTTCTGCGGGTGATGCTCTGCCTGCTCCTGCGTGATGGTGCCGCAATCCACAAGCTCCTGCACATAGGAGTGGTCGTGGGTCAGCTGCGCCAGCTTACCGTCCCGGTACAGGTAGGCGCGGGAATCGCCCGCGTGGCTCAGATAGGCCTTGCCGCCGCGCACCAGAGCGCAGACGGCGGTGGTGCCATACCGGCCAGAGACTCCTCCGCAGTGCCTTCTGGAACACATAGCGGTTGGCACTGAGCAGCGCCTTTTTCAGAAAAGTCTCCTCTTCGCCGGGGATGCACTGGCTGTACTGCTCCTGAAAGCAGCGCTCGATGACGCTGCACGCACACTGCGAGGCTTCCCGCCCGCCGCGTGCGCCGCCCATGCCATCGCATACCAGCGCCCATGCTGCATCGCCGGGCAGTTCCCCGGCACGGTAATCATCCTGATTGTCCTGCCGGACGCGCCCCACGTCCGTTTTTCCTGCAAGTTTCATAGGTTTCTCCCTCTGTTTATGCCTTGCCGTTCATTTCGTCGCGGCGCAACTGGCCGCAGGCGGCGCTGATCTCGCTGCCAAGCGGCGGCGCACCGTAGCGTTTACGCCAAGACTTTCAAGCTTTTGCTGGAACCGGCGCACATTGGCTGCATCCGTAGCGGAGTACGGACTGCCGTCCACTGGGTTGATGGGGATCAGATTTACATGAGCACCCATGCCCCGGATCAGGTCTGCCAGCTGCTTTGCGCAGATATCAGAATCATTGACACCGCGCACCATGGAATATTCAAAGCTGACCCGGCGGCCGGTAGTCTCCTGATACCGGCGCACGGTCTGGATCAGCTGCTCCACCGGGTAGGCATCGTTGACCGGCATCATACTGCTGCGGATCTGGTTGGTGGGTGCGTGCAGCGAGATGGAAAGGGTGAGCTGCAGTTTTTTCTCCGCCAGCTGGTCGATCTTGGGCACAAGGCCGCAGGTGGAAAGCTGATGTTGCGCATGCCGATATTGACGCCCTCGGGCGAGGTGATATTCTCCAAAAAGCGCATCACTTCGTCAAAGTTGTCCAGCGGCTCGCCGATGCCCATGAGCACGATATGGGAGATGCGCTCGCCGATATCTTTCTGGGCAGTGTAGATCTCGGAGCAGATCTCGCCTGCTTCAAGGTTGCGCACACGCCCCGCCTGTGTGGAGGCGCAGAACCGGCAGCCCATGCGGCAGCCCACCTGCGTGGACACGCACACGGTATTGCCGTAGTGGTAACGCATGACAACGGTCTCGATGCAGTTGCCGTCCGCCATGCGCAGCAGATACTTCACAGTACCGTCTTTAGCCTCCTGACGGCGCTCGATCTGCGGTGCAGCGATATAAAAGGTTTCTTCCAGCTTTGCCAGCAGGGTCTTGGGCTGGTCGGTCATGGCAGAAAACTCGGTGACCAGCTTCTGGTGCACCCAGTGGAAGATCTGCTTTGCCCGGAAACCCGGCTGCCCCAGAGCTTTCAGCTCGGCAGTCAATTCTGCCAGCGTCAGGGAAGAAATACAGCGTTTTTGTTCCATTCTGTTCTCCTATAAGAGGATACGACCCTCAGAGAGTCGTGGTTATTGCGTTCCGGCGGCTTTTTGCAGCACACACAGGAAAAAACCGTCCATGCCGGTGCGAGTGGGCACTGAGAGGCAGCCGTACTCCCCTGCCGTCATTCCGGCGGCAGCGCACATCCGGTGCGCAGACCGTAAATTCCGGGTGGCGTTGCAAAAAGGCTGCAATCTGCTGCTGATTTTCTGCCGGGTCGATGGTGCAGGTGGAGTAGACCAGCCGCCCGCCCGCCTTGAGCAGCGCCGCAGCGGTATCCAGAATTGCCGCCTGCGTGGCAAGCAGCTCTGCCTGCCGGGCAGCTTCCAGCTTTTTATAGCGGAGATCCGGCTTTTTTGCCAGAATGCCCAAGCCGCTGCAAGGCACATCCGTCAGGATGCGGTCTGCCATGGGCAGTGCAGGGTTCAGTTTGGTGGCATCATTACAAAGGGTGTGCACACCGGTAAAGCCCATGCGGTCTACCGCGGTACGGATCAGCCCACACGGTTTTCGGCTGCATCGCAACTGTACAGTGTTCCTGTGCCCTGCATCTGCTCGGCCAGCAGAATCGTCTTGCCGCCGGGGGCAGCGCACAGGTCCAGCACCGTTTCACCGGGGCTGCGCCCACGCAAAGGGCTGCCAGCTGACTGGCCTGTCCTTCTACATGGTAGTATCCCTGCCGGAACAGCTCGTTATCTGCCGGGCTGCCCGCGAACCGTGCCAGCACACTGCCGGGTACGATACCCTGCCGCACCTCTGCTGCGCCCTGCTCTGTAAGCAGCGCACACAGCTGCGCAGCGCTGGCCTTGAGGGGGTTTGCACGCAGACTGGTCAAACCGCCATCGGCCTGATAGGTCAGGATGCCCAGTGCTTCATCCGGGTAATTTTTGTGGAGGAATTCTGCCACATCCCGCCCTGCAGAGCCTAAAACCATCAGGCGCTGGATCTCGTCTGTAAAGACGGCAGCATCTAAATCATAGCCGCAGGCCTTGCGCAGCACGGCGTTGACAAGGCCGGAAGCGCTGGATTTTTTAAAGGTGCGGGTCAGCTTGACCGCTTCGTTCACCGCAGCGGAGACAGGCACCTGCATATAGCGCGCCTGTGCCAGAGCGGCGCGCAGAATCTCCCGCACAGGGGCATCCAGCTTTGCCAGACCCTTGGGCAGAAACTGCTCCAGAATATAGTCCAGCGTGCCGCGATGCTCCAATACGGTGTAGAAGATGGCGCTTGCAAAGGCCTTATCCCGGCCTTCCAGCTTCTGGCGCTTGAGTTCTGCGTCCAGCACCAGATTGGAAAAGCCATCCTGCTCCTGCCGTACCAGTGCGGCGACTGCCGCCGCACGCGGATTTGCGGCCATCAGAGGCTATCCCCCGTTTTCAGGCGCAGACTGCTGCAAAGGCAGTGCCGTCCATGGGCTTTTTGCCCTCCGGTACGACCTCCAGCAGCTGGATAGCACCCTCGCTGCAGGCTACGGTCAGGGGTTTTGTGCCCAGCACCGTGCCGGGGGCTTCGCCATGAGCGGTAGCCACACGGCAGGACATCACCTTAAGCTTTTTGCCGCCGGAGGTGCTGAAACCACGCGCCCGGCCAAGGGTTCATGCCGCGCACCCAGTTATGGATATGGGTGGCAGTGTCGGTCAGGTGGAACTCTGCCATCTCCTTGTTCAGCATGGGGGCAAGGGTGGCGTTTTCGTGGTCTTGCGGCACAGCTGTCAGAGTGCCTGCAGCAATCTGAGGAATCGTTTCACACAGAGCTTCGGCACCCACAGCGGTAACGCGGTCGAACAGTTCGCCGCTGGTCTCCTCGGGGTCGATGGTGATTTTTTTGCAGTACAGCACATCGCCGGTATCCAGCCCCTCGTCCATCTGCATGATGGAAACGCCGGTCTCGGCGTCACCGTTCAGCACCGACCACTGCACCGGGGCGCTGCCGCGATATTTCGGCAGCAGCGAAACGTGCAGGTTGATGCAGCCATAGCGGGGCATTTCCAGCACGGACTTCGGCAGGATGCAGCCATAGGCCACCACCACGATCAGCTCCGGGGCGAGGGCACGGATGTTTTCATCCTCGCTGCCGTCCCGCAGGGTGCGGGGCTGGA
>ENA-OQIO01000937-OQIO01000937.1-human-gut-metagenome-genome-assembly--contig:-NODE-937-length-15066-cov-2.990026_pt1 | contig 15066 bp, 15 predicted proteins | sample MGYA00242573_ERZ504737 | MGnify/ENA primary metagenome ERZ504737 (study PRJEB26092, sample SAMD00036203) | human gut metagenome | host: Homo sapiens | study: EMG produced TPA metagenomics assembly of...
GGCGGAGGACGTGGGCAGGCAAACTTTGAACTAGCCGCTAAACTTCGGCTATAGTTCACGAGGGTCAGCTGACCTCGCGAAAGCCTGCGTAAGCGTCGGATTTCAAAGCTTGCCCTAAACGCCCACAAAGTGTTGCCGCAAATGGTGCAGTCTGCTTTCGGGCTGGGTATCGGCTGTTTTCTAAAGAATCCCACATGTATAACATACTTCCAAATCTAGAAAGCTAACAGAAAAACTTCCGTCCTTTTCTGGTGTAAAAATTGCCGGACATGCATATTTTGCTATAATTCTTTTCCTTTCGAGTAGATGAAAGAAAAGTCAAAATTGGAATCGATAAAAAATAAGACAGAGATGTTACAAGTAGAATAGAAATTATTTGAGAAGAATCAGAAACCATGAAACATGATAAGAATATTGTCAATGTTTCATGGCTTTTGATTCTCCTATGATGAAAATAGTGTATGTTAAAAATGTATAGTTTTATTTGTTACCGCTCAGTTCTCTGTCCTTACCCATAAAGAACAGTGCAAGAGTATCCGGGCCTACGTGGCTGCCGGTGCAGAAGTCGTAGGAAGTGTTGATGAATCCGCGGACTTTTACCCGTTTCTGGATTTCTTCCATGATGTACAGAGATTCTTCGTAAGCATCTGCGTGGGCGATACCGATGATCTGTTTTTCCGGTTCTACGATGTTGTTGCAGACCAGGGAGACCAGTTCGTGAATCGCGGATTTGCGGCCGCGGCATTTTTTGTACTGAACGATGTAGCCGTCTTTGTTTCCACGGAGAATCGGTTTGATGCTTAAAACATTACCGATGACCGCAGCAGTCCCGCTCAGGCGTCCGGTTCTTGCCAGGTATTTGAGATCACCGACAGTGAAGACACCGTTCATTTTTGCCGGGCAGGTTTCCAGAATGTCGGCCACTTCATCAAAAGCTATGCCTTTTTCCCGCATCTCGCTGGCATAGATCGCAAGGATTCCCTGTGCCAGGGAAGCGTTGAGGGAGTCGATCATACGGATCTTTCTGGTATAATTACCGGATTCCATCAGATCTTCGGCAGCGATTCTTGCGGAATTATAGTTTCCACTGATATTTTTACTGAGAGAAAAATAAAGCACATCTTTATCCGCCTCCAGAGCCTCCCGGAACGCATCTTCAAAAACACCACTGCTGATCAGCCCGGTCTTGATATCCGCACCGGTGCGAATCATATCATAATAATCTTTTCCTTTCTGACGCTCCTCCTCCGGCGTAAGATTCGGATCAAAACAGGTCACTTCTTTACCATTTACGAGGTTTACAAAAGAAAGCACTTTAATCTTAAATTTCTTCACAAGTTCCGCCGGAATATTTGCAGCGGAGTCAACAAAAATTTCAAACATAATATAAATATCCTTATCAGAAAATCAGGGTAAAAGGGTTGCAAAAAGCAGTATAGGAAAAATGGTGAGGAAAGTCAAGATACGTTTTGGGGGATGTGTCGTATTTTTATAGAAATTTTAGAAAACCAGTGTATTGTAAAAAAATAAAAACCCGAATGCTCAAAATAGTTAAGAATTCGGGTTTGTAATGTGAAAAATAAATAGGATGATTATAATTCCTGTTCAGAAAGGAAACAATGAAAGAAAAGAAAGAGGAATATCAGGAAGAAGAAAACAGACAGCAGGAACAGGCGAAGAAAATACGGGGAAACGGTTTTGATGCGCAGGTGTTTGTGACTACGGACTGGAGCAATCTAAATACTGAGAAATGGTATGTTATCACGGCTGGTACCTATGGGACAGAGGAAGCTGCCTCTGCGGTACTCCCGGATGTGCAGAGAGTTTGTTCGGATGCGTATATAAAATATTCCGGAAACTGGCAGGGATAAAAGGGCATCCTGTAAATGGATGTAATGAAAAGAACCGATAGTTTTCTGTATTTTCAAAAACTATCGGTTCTTTTCATTACGCGAGCAACGGGTCAAATGGTGTGTTATGGTTGTAATCCGGAAAAATACAGTTTTTCGGTTCCCAGGTATTTGCTGATACAGACTCTTGCCGCCCCAAGAAGTACTCCGGTGTCCTGAAGAGTAGAAAGCTTCAGATGGCAGGTAGCGCGGAAACGTGGGGAAAGTTTCTGCAAAATCTCCGGGAGCAGCTGAGGGAGATAAGCGGTCAGCTGACTGTTCAGGATGATGCATTCCGGAGAGAAAAGGTTCCAGAGGTTGTTGATTCCGCAGGCAAGATAGGTGGTGAATTCATCCATCACAGCCAGAGCAGCGGTTTCTTTCTGGTTATAGGCCCAGACCAGATCGTCGATGGAGACCGTGGTGCGACCGGATAACTCCCGGTAACGGGAGAGAACTGCCGGTTCGGATATATATTGTTCGAGACAGCCGTGATTGCCGCAGGGACAGGAACGACCGCCGGGCTGGACGATCATATGACCGGCCTCTCCGGCTGTACCGGCCAATCCTGTATACAGATGATGATCCAGAATAATTCCCGCACCGACACCTGCATGAATACTGACATGGATCAGATTTTTATGATTTTCCACAAAGGTTTTTTCGGCAAGGGCGGAAAGATTTGCTTCATTTTCCAGCCATACCGGAATCTCCAGAGCATCCTCCAGCGTATCTTTGATGGGAAGGTCTGCAAGGTTATAATTTGGAGTGAAGGTGATTTCATTCCGGCAGACGGTACCGTGGATACCGATACCGATTCCCACAACACCAAAGGGGGTGGCGGGAAGAAGACGGATCTGATTCCGGATGAGCTGCAACAGGAAATCAATTGAAGTATCCCGTTCCAGCGGGCAGTTATACTGGTGAAGCCGACAGTTTTGTCCAAGCAGATCACAGATCATCAGCACAGTACGTTCCACACCGAGATCCAGGGCGATAATATAACCGTTCTGACGGCAGAATTGTAGCAGGATCGGTTTACGGCCGTACTGTGTCTGATCGCTTCCGATCTCTTCGATATATTGTTCCTCCAGCAGATCCTGCACGATGGCAGAGATCGTTGCTTTGGTAAGTCCCAGTTTTTTTGATATAGCCGCCCGGGAAAGGGGGCCATCGTTGATAACGGTTTCCAGAACAAGCCGCCGGTTCATCTCCCGGATCAGTTCTCTGCTTCCTGTGACCATGCACACACCTCCTGTAAAAATATTTTTTTGTTTAACTGCTATTTACCATACCACATTGTTTGATAAGTAAACAAATTGAAAAAAGCAAACTAAAAAAGTATCTTGACGGAAGATATAACAAGTGGTACAGTGTGATTAGTTTAGTAAGTAAACAAATAAGATGAACTTGCAGAAAATCAAGGAGGAATAAGATCATGATGAACATGCCGGAAGTAAAATTAGGTATCGTAGCCGTAAGCAGAGACTGCTTTCCGATCACCCTGTCCGAGTCAAGAAGAAAAGCAGTGGCAGCAGCTATAAGGGAGAACTGTACGAATGTCCAACCGTAGTAGAGAGTGAGCTGGATATGCAGAAAGCCCTGAAAGAGGTGCAGGAAGCAGGATGTAATGCTTTGGTTGTCTATCTTGGGAACTTCGGTCCGGAGACCGCAGAGACTCTGCTGGTAAAATATTTTGACGGACCGTGTATGGTGGTTGCGGCAGCAGAAGAGCATGGAGACAATCTGGTACAGGGACGTGGAGATGCATATTGCGGTATGCTGAATGCAAGCTACAACCTGCAGCTTCGCAATCTGAAAGCATATATCCCGGAATATCCGGTAGGAACACCGGAAGAAGTCGCTGAGATGATGGAAGAATTTGTTCCGATTGCAAGAGCCGTTGTTGGTCTGAAAGATCTGAAAATTATCACTTTCGGTCCGCGTCCGCAGGACTTTATGGCTTGTAATGCACCGATCAAACAGTTGTTCAACCTGGGTGTGGAGATCGAAGAAAACTCCGAACTGGATCTGTTCGAAGCATTCCACAAACATGACGGAGACGAAAGAATTCCGGCAGTGGTTGCAGATATGGAAAAAGAACTGGGGGATGGAAACAACAAACCAACCATTCTTCCAAAACTGGCACAGTATGAACTGACTCTCCTTGACTGGATCGAAGCACACAAAGGATCCAGAAAATACGTTGCCATCGCAGGAAAATGCTGGCCGGCGTTCCAGACGCAGTTCGGTTTTGTCCCGTGCTATGTGAACAGCCGTCTGACCGGAAGAGGCATTCCGGTATCCTGTGAGGTGGATATCTATGGCGCACTGAGTGAATTTATCGGAACAATGGTAAGTAACGATGCTGTAACCCTGCTGGATATCAACAATACCGTACCTGCAGATATGTATGAAAGTGAAATCAAAGGAAAATATAATTATACACACAAAGATACATTTATGGGATTCCACTGTGGTAATACCACAACCGGAAAACTGACTTCCTGCTCCATGAAATATCAGCTGATCATGGCAAGATCCCTTCCGGAAGAAGTGACACAGGGAACACTGGAAGGAGATATCGTACCTGGAGATATTACATTCTTCCGTCTGCAGAGCACCGCGGATGGAAAACTGCGCGCTTATGTGGCAAACGGTGAAGTACTTCCGGTTGCTACCCGTTCCTTCGGTGGCATCGGTATCTTCGCGATTCCGGAGATGGGAAGATTCTATCGTCATGAGCTGATCGAAAAAGGCTATCCACATCATGGAGCCGTTGCATTCGGACACTATGGAAAAGCACTGTTTGAAGTATTCAAATACATCGGCGTAACACCGGATGAGATCGGATACAACCATCCGAAGGGAGATCGATATCCGACAGAAAATCCTTTTGCATAAAATAAAAATGGATCAGATGACAGAGCGTGTTTGAAATTTATTTGAACACGCTCTTGTACATAATAGATACAGGAGGAAAAAGATGAAATATTATATCGGCGTAGACTTGGAACCTCTGCGGTAAAACTTCTGCTGATGGATCAGGAAGGTCAGGTTGTCAATATTGTATCCAGAGAATATCCGCTGTCCTTTCCACATCCGGGCTGGTCAGAACAGAACCCGGAAGACTGGTGGGAACAGTCAAAAGAGGGAATCAAGGAACTGATCAGCAAGATTGATGCGACGGAAGTGGCAGGTATCAGCTTTGGCGGACAGATGCATGGTCTGGTTATTCTGGATGAGAACGATCAGGTGATCCGTCCGGCGATCCTGTGGAACGATGGGCGAACCACAAAAGAAACCGATTATCTGAATCAGGTAATTGGGAAAGAAAAACTGTCCGAATATACGGCAAATATCGCATTTGCCGGATTTACCGCACCGAAGATTCTGTGGGTGAAAGAAAATGAGCCGGAGAATTTTGCAAAAATCTGTAAGATTATGCTCCCGAAAGACTATCTGGCTTACTGTCTGACCGGTGTACATTGCTGCGATTACTCCGATGCGTCCGGTATGCTTCTGCTGGATGTGAAAAACAAATGCTGGTCAGAACAGATGCTGGAAATCTGTGGCGTCAGCAGAGAACAGATGCCGGAACTTTTTGAAAGTTACGAAAAAGTGGGCACATTAAAACCGGAGGTGGCAAAAGAACTGGGACTGCCGGAAACCTGTCTGGTGGCAGCGGGTGCCGGGGATAATGCTGCGGCAGCAGTGGGAACCGGTACAGTGGGAGATGGTCAGTGTAACGTGTCTCTGGGAACCAGCGGAACAATCTTTATTTCCAGTGAGAATTTCGGCGTAGACCCGCACAATGCCCTGCATGCATTTGCTCATGCAGACGGACATTATCATCTGATGGGATGTATGCTGAGTGCGGCATCCTGTAATAAATGGTGGATGGATACCATTATTGGAACAAAAGATTACGGAAAAGAGCAGGAAGCAATTGAAAATCTTGGAGAAAATCATGTATTCTTCTTACCGTATCTGATGGGAGAACGCTCCCCACATAATGATCCGCAGGCGAGAGGCACCTTTATCGGGATGTCCATGGATACCAGTCGTGCGGATATGACACAGGCGGTTCTGGAAGGTGTGGCATTTGCCATTCGTGATTCTTTTGAGGTGGCAAAATCTTTAGGAATTCATATCGAGAGAACCAAGATCTGCGGTGGTGGAGCGAAGAGTCCGCTGTGGAGAAAGATCATTGCCAATGTATTGAACATCAAAGTAGACCGGATCGCTTCCGAGGAGGGACCGGCGCTTGGCGGTGCGATGCTTGCTGCAGTTGCGGATGGAACCTTTGCATCGGTGGAAGAGGCGGCTGCAAGGATCGTGAAAGTGGCGGAAACCGTAGAACCGGATCCGGAGATCGCAGAAAAATATGAGACACAGTATCGGAAATTTGTGCAGATCTATCCGACGGTGAAAGCGTTATTCCCGAAGCTTTCCTGAATACAAACGAATGTACAGACAATAAAGTAATGGAAAAACGGGCAGGAAACTAGTTTCAGATAGTATTCCTGCCTGCTTTTACATTTGTGCTTTATACAGAAAACATATATAATAAAGATAACTGTGAAGGTGTGGAGCAGTTACTGATAAGAGTAATTATATACATGGAGGTTTTTACAAATGAAATACGATTTTACAACGATCATGGATCGTCACGGTATGGATGCGATTGCGGTAGATGGTCTCAGTGAAGACGGACAGGGAAGTCCGGCGAAACCAAAAGAGGGATTTGATATTATTCCGATGTGGGTGGCGGATATGAATTTTGCGACAGTACCGACTGTACAGGAGGCAATTGCGGAGAGAGTAAAGCACCCGGCATTTGGATATTTTGATCCGCGGGAAGAGTATTTTCAGGAGATTATCGACTGGCAGACGAAACGAAACGGTGTAGAGGGACTGACTGCGGAGGCGATCGGGTATGAAAATGGTGTACTCGGCGGTGTTCTGTCTACATTACAGGCATTTGCAAGTCCGGGGGATGCAGTGCTTCTGCATAGCCCGACTTATATCGGATTTACCGGAAGTATCGGAAATTATGGATATAAGATGGTTCACAGTCCGCTGAAAAAAGATGCGGAAGGAATCTGGAGAATGGATTATGAAGATATGGATGCGAAGATCAAAGAGCATCATATCCATGTGGCAGTCTTCTGTAATCCCCATAACCCGTGTGGCCGGGTATGGGAACGATGGGAGATTGAAAAAGCGATGGAAGTATATAAGGCCAATGACTGCGTGGTTATCTCCGATGAGATCTGGTCGGATCTGATCCTGGAAGGATATCATCATACGCCGGCACAGTCTGTCAGCGAGGATGCGAGAAACCGCACCGTGGCGATGTATGCGCCGAGCAAAACCTTTAACCTGGCAGGCCTGGTGGGAAGTTATCATATCATTTACAATTCCTATCTTCGTGACCGGGTGATGGCAGCCAGCAGTAAATCACACTATAATGCGATGAATGTACTTTCCATGTATGCGCTGATCGGTGCATATAAACCGGAAGGCTATGAGTGGGTGGATGAACTGTGCCGGGTACTGAGCGGAAATGTTTCCTATGTCTGCGATTTCATCAAAGAACACTTTCCCGGTGTCACATTAAGCCGTCCGCAGGGAACCTATATGCTGTTCCTGGACTGCGAAGAATGGTGTAAGACACATGGAAAAACCATCGACGAGGTTCTCAAAGCCGGTTGGAATGTAGGTGTGGCATGGCAGGACGGTCGCCCGTTCTTTGCCCCGTACGGCATCCGCGTAAACCTGGCACTGCCACTCAGCAGAGTGCAGGAAGCTTTTGAACGACTGAAAAAATATGTGTTTGTGGAAGAAAAATAAAATACCTTTTGCCTCCAACATCATAAAATGACGATGTCAAGAAAAAGTACTTGACACCCATAAAAGATTGTTGTATGATGTCCAAGGTGATGAACATGGATAAGCTTGCGAGACAGGCATTGTTATATGATTTTTATGGCGAACTGCTGACGGAGCATCAGCAGAATGTTTACGAAGATGTTGTGTTGAATGATTATTCGCTCAGCGAGGTGGCGCAGGATCAGGGAATCAGCCGGCAGGGGGTTCATGATCTGGTGAAGCGCAGTACCAGAATACTGGAAGAATATGAAGAAAAACTGCATCTGGTAGAAAAGTTCGTAGCGGTCCGCGAGAAGGTACATGAGATTCACGGACTGACACAACACTATGAGGAAAAAGATCTGAATCAGGTGATGAACCGGATCAAGACTTTATCCCACAGCATATTAGAGGAGTTATAATACATGGCATTTGAAAGTTTAACTGAAAAACTGCAGAATGTATTCAAAAACCTGAGAAGCAAAGGCCGTCTGACCGAGGCAGATGTAAAGGTAGCATTAAAAGAAGTTAAGATGGCACTTCTGGAAGCAGATGTCAGTTTTAAAGTGGTAAAACAGTTTATCAAAGCGGTACAGGAACGTGCGATCGGTCAGGATGTGATGAACGGACTGAATCCGGGGCAGATGGTGATCAAGATCGTAAACGATGAACTGGTATCTCTGATGGGAAGTGAGACCACGGAGATCGCGTTGCGCCCGGCAGGAGAGATTACTGTTATTATGATGGCAGGTCTTCAGGGTGCAGGTAAGACAACAACCACAGCAAAGATCGCCGGAAAGCTGAAAGCAAAAGGCAGAAAGCCATTGCTTGTAGCCTGTGATGTTTATCGTCCGGCAGCAATCACACAGCTGCAGATCAACGGTGAAAAACAGGGCGTGGAAGTTTTCTCGATGGGAGATAAACAGAACCCGGTAAACATCGCCAAAGCAGCGATTGAACATGCAAAGAATCAGACTTTAACGTTGTGATCCTCGATACTGCCGGTCGTCTTCATGTAGATGAAGATATGATGCAGGAACTGATCCGGATCAAAGAAGAAGTCAACGTGGATCAGACCATTCTGGTAGTTGATGCGATGACCGGTCAGGATGCAGTCAATGTGGCAGAATCCTTCAATCAGAAGGTGGGCATTGACGGCGTGATCTTAACAAAGATGGATGGTGACACCCGAGGCGGTGCGGCACTTTCTATCAAAGCAATCAGCGGAAAACCGATTCTGTATGTAGGTATGGGAGAGAAACTTTCCGATCTCGAACAGTTCTACCCGGATCGTATGGCTTCCCGTATCCTGGGAATGGGCGATGTGATGAGTCTGATTGAAAAGGCTCAGCAGAACATCGATGAAGACAAAGCCCGCGAGATGGAACAGAAGATCAAGAAAGCCACCTTTGGTTTTGACGATTATCTGGAGAGCATGAACCAGATGAAGAACATGGGCGGTATTTCCAGTGTATTGAACATGCTTCCCGGACTGGGAAACAAAGCAAAAGACATCGAGGGTATGATCGATGAGAAAGAGATGGCGAGAAAAGAAGCCATCATCCTTTCCATGACTCCGAAAGAAAGAGCCAATCCGGATCTTTTGAACCCGTCCAGAAAGAAACGAATCGCTCAGGGCGCAGGTGTAGATATTGCGGAAGTCAACCGGATGGTCAAACAGTTTGATCAGACCAGAAAGATGATGAAACAGATGCCTGGCATGCTGGGTGGTAAAAGCGGTAAAAGAGGCGGCTTTAAGCTTCCCTTTTAAATAAACAAATAAAACTATAATAAACAAGGATAACCTTAAGGAGGAAATTAAAATGGCAGTAAAAATCAGACTGAGAAGAATGGGTCAGAAAAAAGCACCTTTCTATAGAATCATCGTTGCAGATTCCAGATCCCCAAGAGACGGAAGATTCATCGAAGAGATCGGAACATACGATCCTACTTGTGATCCGAGCGTATACAAAGTAGACGAAGAAGCAGCTAAAAAATGGCTGGCAAACGGTGCTCAGCCTACAGAAGTTGTAAGCAAAATCTTCAAATTAGCCGGTATCGAAAAATAATGCAGGACCGCCAGGGGCTGCTGAATTATGTTGTTGCTGTTCATGATTTGCTCTGAACAGTAATATCGTTTTTGCCTGATGCATTTCTCTGAGATGGAAATGCTTTGACAAATACGTGGAGGTGCGTGATGAAAGATTTAGTAGAAGTAATTGCAAAATCCCTCGTAGACCATCCGGAAGAAGTGGTAGTAAACCAGACTGAAGAGAGCAATGCGATTTTAGTAGAATTGAAGGTGGCACCTTCCGATATGGGCAAGGTGATTGGCCGTCAGGGACGCATCGCAAAGGCAATCCGAACTGTGGTAAAAGCTGCTTCCTCTAAATGTGATAAGAAGGTTGTAGTTGAAATTCTGCAATAGCTGAAAATATGAGGATATAGCCAATGGCTATATCCTTTTTCATTCATTTCCGCGTGTAACAAATATCGTTGGAAACAAAGAGGAGTAGAGATATGGAACAATTGCTGCAGGTTGGAGTAATCTCCAGCACTCACGGGATCCGGGGAGAAGTAAAAGTATTTCCTACTACAGACGATCCAGATCGGTTCAGAAAATTAAAACAGGTGATCCTGGATACCGGAAGAGAACAGAAAAGTCTGGAAATCGAAGGGGTAAAATTTTTCAAACAGTTTGTGATTCTGAAATTTAAAGACATTGATAATATCAATGACATTGAAAAGTATAAAGGGAAGAGCCTGTATGTGACCAGAGAACATGCAGTGAAATTAAAAAAAGATGAGTATTTTATTGCAGATCTGATTGATATGCAGGTAGAACTTGAGGATGGTACAGCATTTGGTGTTCTGACAGATGTGATGCAGACAGGGGCAAATGATGTGTATTGTATCCGGACAGAAGAACATGGAGAGGTTCTGATCCCGGCAATCAAAGACTGCATCCTTGATGTGGATGTGGAAGCAGGAAAAATGAAAATTCATCTGTTGGATGGTCTGATCTGACCGTTTTTTGACGGGACAGATTCAGACAGGTATCCATGTTGATAAAAAGCAGCTGTGCAAACGGCTGTATGATTACAGGAAGGAAAGAGTATGCATTATCATGTACTTACATTGTTTCCCGAGATGATCGAACAGGTATGGGAACCAGTATTATGGGACGGGCTATGGAGCAGGGACTGATCCGGCTGACTGCAACGAACATCCGGGATTTTTCAACCAATAAACATATGAAAGTGGACGACTATCCATATGGCGGAGGAGCCGGCATGGTGATGCAGGCAGAACCTGTCTACGGAGCATGGAAACAGGTGACCGAATCCATCGGATACAAACCACGTGTGATCTATCTGACACCGCAGGGAAAAGTATTTCAGCAGTCGATGGTGGAAGATTTTGCCAGAGAACAGGATCTTGTATTCTTGTGTGGGCACTATGAAGGTATCGATGAGCGTGTGCTGGAAGAAGTGGTAACAGATTATGTGTCCATCGGTGATTATGTACTGACAGGCGGGGAACTTCCGGCACTGGTAATGATGGATGCAATTTCCCGTTTTGTGCCGGGAGTGTTGAACAATGAAGAATCCGCGGAATTTGATTCCTTCCATGACAATCTTCTGGAATATCCGCAGTACAGCCGTCCGGCAGAATGGATGGGGAAAAAAGTACCGGATGTGCTGCTTTCCGGTCATCATGCGAATATTGAAAAGTGGAGGAGAGAGCAGTCTATCCTGCGAACCCTTCAGAACCGTCCGGAACTTCTTGAAGATGCAGTACTGAGTAAAAAGGAAAAACAGTATCTGGAACAGCTGCGGAGAAATATGGCACAAGAGAATCCATCCCCCTGTGAAAAATAAAAAATCTTGTATTAGAGAAAATTCTTCTTACATATACTGAGTAGTAGTATAGGTGAGGAGGATTTTTCTATATGGAGCCATTTGCTGTCTACAAAGATATACAAGCCCGTACGAAGGTCAATTTCTTCTGGGGGTGGTAGGACCGGTCCGGACGGGCAAATCCACATTTATCCGGCGGTTCATGGAACTTCTGGCACTTCCGGGAATGGAAGAACAGGATGCTGCGGAGGTGCGGGATCAGCTGCCGGTTTCCGGTTCAGGAAAAACAATTACAACAGTGGAACCAAATTTATTCCCAGGGAAGCGGTGAATGTAAATCTGGGAGAAGAGATTCCGGTGAAGATCCGACTGATCGACTGCGTGGGATTATGGTGCCTGAAGCTACAGGGGATATGGAGCAGGAAAAAGAACGAATGGTAAAAACCCCCTGGTATGAACAGGAGATTCCGTTTCATCAGGCGGCAGAGATCGGAACCAGAAAAGTGATCCAGGAACATTCTACCATCGGTCTCGTAGTAACCTGCGACGGTTCCTTCGGTGATATTCCGCGTAAAAATTTTGTGGATGGAGAAGAAAAGACAGTACAGGAACTCAAAAAACAGGGGAAACCATTTTTGATTCTTGTGAATTCGAAAAAGCCGTACGGGGAAGAGGCACAGAAGCTGGTAAGAGAACTGGAAGAAAAATATCAGGCAGCGGTACTCGGGGTAAACTGTGAACAACTTCGAAAAGAAGATGTGCTCCGGATCCTGGAAAAGATTCTTTATGAATTCCCGGTGCGTCAGATCGAATATTACATACCAAAATGGGTGGAACTGCTTCCGGTCACCCATTATCTGAAAGAAGATCTGTTGAAACAGATGAAAGAGAAGATGGGAACCATGGAATATATCCGTGATATCCGGCAGGAAAATCTGGAGATGGACAGTAACTATGTCAAATCAGTCACACTGGAAGAAATCAACCTTTCCAACGGCGTGGTAAAAGTCCGTATTCAGATCGAAGACCCCTATTATTATCAGGTGATGAGCGAGATGACCGGTGTGACGATAGAGAGCGAGTATCAGCTGATCCATACACTGAAAGAGCTGGCGCAGATGAAACAGGAATATACAAAAGTCCAGCAGGCCATCGAATCCGTACGTGGAACAGGTTATGGTGTAGTGATCCCCGAGAAAAATTAGATCACACTGGAAGAACCGGTTGTGATCCGTCAGGGAAACAAATACGGTGTTAAGATCAAGTCGGTCAGTCCGTCCATCCATATGATCAAAGCGAATATTGAGACGGAGATTGCACCGATTGTAGGAAGCGAGGAACAGGCGCACGATCTGATCACATTCATCAAAGAAAATGAAAAAAATACCGATGATGGTATGTGGGAAACCAATATTTTCGGAAAATCCATCGAACAGCTGGTAGAAGACGGCATCCGTACCAAGATTGCTCAGATCAGTGAAGAAAGTCAGGTGAAGCTGCAGGATACAATGCAAAAGATTGTCAATGACAGCAAGGGCGGGTTGATCTGTATAATTATCTGAAAAAAGTGCTGAGGAAAATGCAAAGAAATTGACAAAGATTTGTAACAAAGTTATAATAAAAGCTGTGGCAAAGAAACCAGTACATTGTTTCTTGTATAATCGAGAAGAGTGCAATGCTTCAGACATAGAAGAAAATACAATAGAAGGAAGTACATATGAAGAAAAAATACGTAAGCAGATTACTGGCAGGATACCTTACAGTTACAATGCTGACACCGACCGGGGCACTGGCAAGTGTTCCGCAGCCGGTAGTGACACAGGAAGCATCCCAGGAGGCCGGGCAGGAGAACGAAACAGAAAACAAAGAACAGGCAGAGGAATATGCAGCAGAGGGTGCGGCAGAGGTACAGACAGACGAAACCGAAGCAGCAGAAAACAGAACAGCTGCAGATAAGAGCAAAGAACAGGCAGAACCGCAGACGGCACAGACCGGCGAACAGGCAGAACCGCAGACGACACAGACCGGTGAACAGGCGGCTTCAGAGGCAGAACCTCAGGCACAGGTACAGCCACGGGCTGTAGTGGATGTCAATCAGTGGATCCGGGATGGAAACCGCTGGTGGTACCGTCATGCAGACGGAAGCTATACCACCAATGGATGGGAAGTGATCAATGGAGCCTGGTATTACTTTGACGGAGCCGGCTGGATGGTAACCGGTTGGTTAAAACGTCCGAGCGGCTGGTATTATCTGACAGGAAGCGGAGCGATGGCAACTGGCTGGATCCAGCTGGGAAGTACCTGGTATTATCTGAATGGAAGTGGAACGATGCAGGCAGATACCTGGATCGGAAACAATTATGTAGACGGAAGCGGAGCCTGGATCCCGGGGAAAGTAAAAGCACAGGCCGGCTGGATACAGAGCGGAAGCCGCTGGTGGTATCGTCATGCAGATGGAAGCTATACCACCAATGGATGGGAAGTGATCAACGGAGCCTGGTACTACTTTGACGGAGCCGGCTGGATGGTAACCGACTGGGTAAAACTGTCCGGAACCTGGTATTATCTGACAGGAAGCGGAGCGATGGCAACGGGCTGGATCCAGACCGGTGGAACCTGGTATTACATGAACACCAGTGGAGCGATGGTAACCGATACCTGGATCGGAAACAATTATGTAGACGGAAGCGGAGCCTGGATTCCGGGGAAAGTAAAAGCACAGGCCGGCTGGGTACAGAGTGGAAGCCGCTGGTGGTATCGTCATGCAGACGGAAGCTATACCAGAAATAACTGGGAAATGATCAACGGAAGCTGGTATTATTTTGACGGAGCCGGCTGGATGGTAACCGGCTGGCTGAAGCTTGGAAACAACTGGTACTATCTGAATCCGGGTAATGGAGCGATGGTAACCGGCTGGTTACAGCTGGGAAGCACCTGGTATTACATGAATGGAAGCGGAGCCATGGAGACAGACACCTGGATCGGAAACAGCTATGTGGATGCCAATGGTGTATGGGATCAGTCAAAAACAAAGGCTCAGGCTTACTGGGTACTGAACGGAGACCGCTGGATGCTGGTACAGGAAGATGGCACCTATGCAAAGAAATGCTGGAAGACTGTAGACGGAAAAGAATACTACTTAGACGAGAATGGTTATATGGTAACCGGCTGGCTGAAGCAGGGAAGCACCTGGTATTATCTGAAACCGACCGCAAAGAACAGTGCAGAAAAAGTAGGTGAGAAAGCCTATAATTACTGGGTGGGAACAGCCGGGATCGGTGGTTATTACATTGATAAATACGGCAGAATGGTAGCCGGTAAAGATTACAGTCTCGGAAGTTATGTCTATACATTCGATGCCAACGGACTATGCACGAACCGGGAAAACCGTTATCTTCAGGTGACTGATGCGAATGGAAGAAAATACAATGTGGAAAAGAAAA